>CAFBNJ010000002.1_pt1 | contig 48784 bp, 47 predicted proteins | sample 7269231 | NCBI WGS metagenome assembly CAFBNJ01 (sample SAMEA6814091, study PRJEB35770) | freshwater metagenome | biome: Freshwater; feature: Freshwater reservoir; material: water | place: Czech Republic | collected 2017-05-23 | depth 30m m
CGGTGTTTTCCGTCGAGACGTATGACTTTGGCTCCCGCTGCAAGTCCGGCTGCTGACCACACCGCCGCCAGAACTGCTTTTGCTTGTTTCGGAGGAAGTGTTGCAACAGCAAGTGGCGTCCACGTTCCGGCGATCATCACATAGATCATCGAATGGTCGACTCGTCGAAGAATGTTGGCCATCTTCCGACTCTTCGTGAGTCGGTGATACGCGCCCGACGCGCCAAACATCGCGCAGAGACCTAGTCCGTACACCGACGCAGCGATTCGATTTCGACCCGGTTTCGCGTTCATCGCCATGGCAATTGCTGCGGGAGGCGCAAGAAACGCTGAGATCGCGTGGAGCCGCCCCCGGTAAGCAGGGCGTGCATCCCAACTGACTTTCCAGATCAATTCATCGAGCGTGGCGAAGGGGCGCGATGTGAAATCAAGCGGTGCGCCTTGCTCGTTTGCCATGTGGCGAGCCTACCGTCGCCAAGCGAATTCCGATTGACTCCGGTAACGTTCGCGCTATGCGTGCTTGGCAAATCACTGAAGTCGGAGCGCCTGTTGATGTGCTGCGCATGGTCGATATTCCCGAGCCTGTTCCTGGGCCGGGCGAAGTAGCGCTACAGGTGCATGCCGCTGGTATCGGGATGCCCGATGCATTCATGTGTCGGTCGACGTATGCGTTTTCTCCTTCACTGCCTTTTGTTCCCGGGCAAGAAATGTGCGGCACGGTTGTTGCAGTGGGCGAGGGTTCTACCGCGAGAGTCGGGGACCGACTTATGGGCGTCACGAGTTTTTACGACGGCCGTGGCGGTTTGGCGGAGTTCACAATCGCCAGTGACGCGACTCTGTTTCGAGTTCCGGAAGACATGAGTTCTTCCGACGCCGCAACATTTCGAATTGGTTATTCAACGGCACTGATTGGTCTGCAACGAAGAGGTGAGGTCCAAGCGGGTGAAACGGTCGTTGTTCTTGGTGCCAGCGGTGGGTCCGGGAGCACTGCCGTGCAGATCGCTGCTGCCCTTGGGGCGCGGGTACTCGCCGTTGTGTCCACTCCCGAGAAGGCAGCCTTGAGCACGGCGCTTGGAGCCAGTGCTGTTATCGACCGCAGTGAGGTTGATGTGGCCTCAGCGGTGAACGAAATGACTGATGGTCGCGGTGCTGACCTTGTCTATGACCCAGTGGGCGGAGACTTGGCAAACGCGACTCTCAAGTGTCTCGCTCCCGGTGGCCGGCTACTGGCTGTGGGATTTGCGAGCGGACAGTGGACAAACCCGCCTGTTGCCGAACTAGTGCGGCGCAACGTTTCGCTCGTTGGTGTTTATGCCGGTGGAATCGGGCGTACAGAGAATGAATCCGATCATGAGTTGCTCCTGTCGCTCTACGGCCAAGGAAAGCTGCAGTCTTTTGTTACCGAAGTCTCGTTTGAGCATGGGGTCGACGCAGTAGTGGCGGTCGACGAAGGAACCGTGGTCGGTAAATCTGTTGTCGCTGTTTCACATGAATGAGGGGGACGAGTGGCTCGTCTGGAATCTGAAGTAGCAATCGTCACTGGTGGGGCTCGCGGGATTGGTCGCGCGATCGCCGAGGCCTACGTCGCTGAAGGTGCACGGGTGTGCGTTGCTGATGTCCGCATCGAACTTGCGCAACAGGTCGCTGAAGCTCTTGGAGAATCCGCCATTGCTCTCGAACTTGATGTGACTGACGAGCAATCATGGAACCTGGCCATCGGAGCTTGTGAAACGTTGTTTGGCTCTGTGACCGTTCTCGTGAACAACGCGGGGCTCGCAGAAGGCGCCTCGATCGATGACACCACGCTTGAAAGCTACCGACGCGTCACTGAAGTCAATCAAACGGGGGTCTTCCTCGGAATGAAGACCGTGATCCCGGCGATGAAACGCGTCGGTCATGGTTCAATCATCAACATGTCCTCGATCGATGGTCTCGTCGGTTCCCCACGCATCATTTCCTACATCGCCAGCAAGTGGGCCGTGCGAGGGATGACCAAAGCGGTAGCGATGGAGATGGGTCCGTTTTCGATCCGCGTGAATTCAATTCATCCGGGGCATGTCGTTACCGAACTTGGACTTCGTGACGGGCTCGATCCCAGCGTCATCACGGCAATGGTGGAAGAGCACACGGCCAGGCATGCGCCGATGCAGCGCACCGGAACGCCGAAGGAGATTGCCGCAATGGCGGTGTTCCTAGCCTCGAACGAAAGTTCCTATTGCACGGGTGCAGAATTCGTTGTCGATGGCGGGTTTACTGCTGGTTATCCCGCACCGGGTTCTCCAAACCCGTATTGAGAAAGCCCTTGATCGCGGCGTTGACCTGATCGGGTACTTCAAGCTGCACGAAGTGTCCTGAATCAGAAACCACCTGAAACTGAACATCACGAAGGATCGAGCCCAGTAACGCTTCGTCGGCAGCTTCTGCGCTGAGCCAGAGCACAGGGCAATCGACGGATCTCGCCAAAGAAACAGTATCGATGGCGATGGAAGAAAGATCTTCTTGAGCGACGCGTCGAGGCACTCGTAGCGCTTCAGCAACGACGCTGTCGGCAAGTTCGGGGTGGCGGTTGGAAATGAACCCTCGATAGATCTTCTCGAAGGCTGCGTCGTCGGCGATTGAGGACACCATTTGAGCGAGGGGGGAGTCGCTCTCAGAACCGCGAAGGTCGGCCTTGGGGCTGATTCTTGTGTCAAGGAGCACGAGTGCCTCGCAGCGTTCAGGGGCATCGGTTGCAAACTGCAGGACCGACGGGCATCCGCCGGCGTGACCAACAATCACTGCTGAGACAATCTGTTCATGATCAAGAACAGCAGCGAGGTCGTTGGCGTGTTGTTGTGCGTTGTAGCCATGCTCGGGCGCGTCGGAGGCGCCGTGACCGCGTCGGTCTATGGCGAGGACGCGGTGCGTTTTTGAAAAGGCAGTGAGTTGAGCTTGGAAGTGTGTCGCGTTCGAACACCATCCATGGACGAAAATGATTGCCGGCTCGCTTTGACCACTGACTACGTAGTGCAGTTTTGTGCCGTCAGCGACGCGTACGTAGCGATCTTCCATCGTCTAGGGAGTAAAGGTGAGAACAGCGCGACCGAGGTATGCGCTCGCCTCGAGCTCGTCGAAGATCTCCGGAAGATCTTCGAGGCCGCCGACTCGCGAAATATGGCTCTTCACCACTCCGCGGGCAGCGAGGTCAACCAGTTCGCGCATGTCTTGAACAGTGCCTACCGCCGAAAAGATGATGGTGGGATCTTTGATGAACATCATGAACGGATCGACTTCGAACGAGCCCTGGCTGGTGGCTGGGAGTCCGACGGCAACAAAGAGCCCTTGCTTACCCAAGATGTCGAATCCGAGTTGGTAACCAGCGATATTGGCAGTGAAAACGATTGCGGCATCAACTCCTCCGAAATCACGAGCGATGACTTCGCGCGCTTCGGTGGCATCGATCGCAACTTCAGCGCCCATTTCCTTCGCGAACTTCAGCCGGTCAGCGCCGACATCAATGGCGATGACTCGATAGCCGAAAGCGGCAGCTAATTGCACGGCATAGTGACCAAGGCCGCCAGCAGCGCCGACAATCGCCACGGTTCGACCCGGAGTGATGCGGTGAGCGGTGAGTTTCTTCACCGCGCCGTAGGCAGTGAGACCCCCGCAGGCCAGAGGAGCTTCCATGTCGCTCACCGAGTCAGGTAGAACAACGAGGGAAGGCGCCCACACCGCAAAGTGTTCGGCAAAAGTACCGATGATTCCAGTGGAGTTCGCACAATGACGCGGCTCGCCCTCGATGCAGTAGCGGCATTTCCCGCACCAATATTCGCCACCGGTTCCTCCGAGTCCAAGGATGACTCTGTCGCCGATCGAGACCGATGCTTCGGCGCCTGGACCGAGAGCTTCAACGATGCCTATTCCTTCGTGGCCAAGCGGCCCGTCACCCGTTGCAAACTTCCAGTCGCCACGAGCGAGATGAAGATCTGAGTGACAAACCCCGCAAGACGACATACGGATAAGCGCCTGATCGGGACCGGGAACCGGGAGATCACTTTCGCGAATCTCAATCGCTCCTGCGACACGCTGCACGGATTTCATCGTTCCCCCTAGAAGAGATGACCTGTGAAGGAACATTAGGGCGACAGGCATGTGCGAGGGCGGCGATCTCGGCCAGAATGCACAAATGGAACCTTCTGGAATCATCTTTGCCGCCCTCGATTGCGACGCTGCTGTCATCGAGGACTGGAACCGTTGGTACGACCTCGAACACACGCCTCCGAATGTGATGCTCGAAGGTGTGATGTTGAGCAACCGTTACGTCGCCACCCCGGAACTTCACGCCGCGCGCCAAACTGCTGATGGTTCACCCTTCGGTGGTGGGCGAGCCTCGTTCATCACGGTGTACACGCTTACTGGCGATCCGCAGATTGCTTTCGACGATATGAGCACGCTTCGTGAGCGGTTGATTGACACTGGGCGTATGGCGTTCCCCGAGGATCAGAAAGCCGTTCGCGAGGGCGACTGCTTCCAATCGGTTGATGCGTTTGTTTCTTCTCCAACGAAGTTGGTTCCGAAGGATGTCCCGTTTGTTGGCCACACCGGAGTTGTGATTCGTCACCGTCGCGGTGGTGATGAGGAATCGCTTGCGCGTGCTGCTCGGCTCGTTGATCTGGACTTCGTGCACGGCGTATGGAGCCTCACGTCACGATTGCGCGAAGGACTCGATATGGACATGGTGTTTGTCGAAGGCGATGCCGCTGAAGCAGCGCGAACCATGCGGGCCGTCGAACCCGCCGATGGTGCAACTGAAGTCCTGGTTGATGCTCCCTACGACCGGATCAACCCCATGCACTATCCATGGGCTGATTCGATCCGAAACTCTGAGCTACCGAAAACTGTGGCGCTGTAACTCGGCGCAACCGCTAACTGGTCATACCGCCGAGGCCGACAAGGCCACGAGCCAATTCGATCTCGCCCATGTGACGCAGCCCGTGTTGGTACAGCCAGCACTCGAATCCGTCGAGCACAGTGATTCCTTCAGGTCCGGCAACCCGCGCGCTGTACGTGGAGGCAACCTGTGGCGGGAATGGTCGCGCAATGATGAGGCGCGTGAAATCAGCAGGATCCATCGCGGCGAGATACGCCTCTGTACGGTCAAAAACCGCCCGCTGGTACTCCTTGAACGCTTCGAAGTCGCCGATGCGCTGATGGACCATCTCGTCGACGGTTCGTTCTTTGCCATGGTCGTTGATCGCCATCTGGACCCGTGACTGCCACTCATCGCTCCAGATCGGCATCTGTCCAGTGATGAACATGAAGTTCGCGTCTTCTTGGTTTGTGTAGTGGAAGAGCGAAAACGCGATGGGGAGAACCTTCTCGCGCTCGAAATGATTCACATGCTCGGGCCCCATGGTGCTGACCGCTTGGTAATAGAGCGAATGCATCGCGGCCATGCGTCGTTGGAGTGAATCGAGGATGAGTGCAGTCACGAAATCACCTTTGGTACAGGGGTGCGGCTCGGTTCAGGATGATTTGCGTCCGCTCGTTGACCGCTTCTTCGAAGCGTCCTTCTTCGACCATCCAGAACCGGTTGGCGTAAAGGCCTTCGATGACCTGCTCGGCGACCTCAGAAAGTGGTGTGACGGCGACCGGAGTTCCGGCTGCTTCCATAGATTCGATCCAACCAGCCATCTTGTGGGTGTGGTCGATCGCAACTTCAGCTTCGTAGCCGGCAGGACGCTCAGCGGCTGCCCAAATGCCAGTGTTCAACACGCCCTTGGTCTTGCCCGTCGGGAAGAGAACAGAAACACCAATCTTTTGGTTGACCTCATTGAGTTGTCCGTAGAGACATTCGCTCAACGTGACGACGGCTGCTTTGCATGTTGCATACGTCGGCGACATGGCGATGGGCGAGAAGCCACCGTTATTGGAGGAAGTATTGACGATGTGCGCTTCTTCGTCCTGAGCGAGCAGCGTGGGCACGAATGCATTGATGCCGTTGATGACGCCGTAGAGGTGAACGCTGAGAGCGAACCGCCAGTCGTTAATTTCGTGTTCCCAAAGTCGACCATGCGCGCCCGAAGCGACACCAGCGTTGTTGCAGACCACATGAACCTTGCCGAATTCGGCCAGTGTTGCATCGCGCAGAGCTTGGACCGATTCGAGGCTGGAAACGTCAGCAGTAACGCCGATGACCTCTCCGCCATTTCCGCGCAGTTCGTTGACAACGCCGTCGAGCTGTTCGGCACGGAGGTCCGACAAGACGACCTTCATCCCTTCGGCTAGGAAGCGTTCGCCCATGGCCTTTCCAATACCACCAGCACCACCGGTGATGACCGCTACTTTGCCCTTAAGTTCTTTCATGATTCCCCCTCTGATCGAAGTCGAACTCTAGTTCTGGCCTGGAGGGCAGTGACGAGTTTGTGCTTAGCGACGTTCGAACGCGCTGGCGGCAGAGAGGCGAGTCGGAATCTGATGGGGCGTTGCTGGAGATTCTTGGGTTGGGTCGACGTAGGTGCCGAGCACGGTCACTCGATGCATCACCCTGTCGTCCTTGTAGTCGCCCACGGCGTAGTGGCGGGTGCAACGGTTGTCCCAAATTGCGACGTCGCCCGCGGACCATTTCCATCTGCAGGTCAGTTCCGGACGTTCTCCCCACGCGAAGAGGAGAGCGAGAACGGCGTCGCTTTCGGCTTGCTCGAGTTGCGGAATTCGGGTCGTAAAGAGCCTGTTGATGGCGAGCGCCTCTCGCCCAGTAGCAGGGTGCCTGAGGACAAGCGGACGCTCGGCTTTCATCTCCGGGTGACCTTGGGGCCAAGCGGTGTGGATGGCGGTGAGTCCTCGCACAAAGGTTTGCATCGAGGACGACATCGATTCGAAGGCTGCGTACTGATTTGCCCACATGGTGTCGCCGCCGGCGACGGGGCCACTGATCTGCTGCAGCACTGCGGCTATCGGCGGTGTGTCGTTGAACGTGACATCGGTATGCCAGACATCGGCACGACCGCCGCGCTCGCTATGGAGGACGGTCACTTCTGGGGTGTCGTCGAGTTTTTCGGTCAGGGGATGGATCTCAAGTTCACCGAACCACGATGCGAAGTTGCGTTGTTCGGTGGGGGACAAATGCTGGTCCGGGAAGATTAGAACGAGATTTAGGAGCCAAGCGGTATGAAGTTCTTGGAACGTTTGATCGTCAAGAGAGCGAAGATCAATGCCACTCACTAATGCTCCGATTGCGCCACCGAGTTGTGTGATCTCAATAGACATACGTTTGTAAGTCTCCTTCGGAAGACGTCACAGTCGTGTGACGCTGTGAAATGACTTTCGAGTTGCGGCGGTAACAGGCAGATGTTCGCCCAGTTCACCGGCGAGGTTGAGGGCCTGATCTAAGTCCTTCTCTCCGAGCGACTGCAAGTGGATTAACAGATCACGCAGCGATTGAGCGTCGTTATCGGAGAGAGGCGAAGGTCCTCCGAGCATGAATGGCGAAAGTGCCTGATCAAAGACCCCGGTTTCGGCGATCGTGTGTTGGAGAACACTGAGAGCGATCCCAGCGCCAGAGGCGATCTGCATGGCTTCGTGTACGGCGGCCATACAGATATAACCAGTGGCATTCCTGGCGAGTTTCAGAGCAAGTCCCGCACCAAGGTCGCCGGCATGGATGATTTCTTTCGAAAATGCCATCAGCGTCGGTGACGCGAGGTCAACTGCATCTTCTGAACCACCGACCATGGTGAGAAGTGTTCCGGCTTTCGAGCCTGCTTCACCACCACTGATGCCCGCATCAATTACTGCAACCCCCACCTCCGCTCCCGCGTCAGCAAGGTGGCGAAGCGTTTCGGGCGAAATCGTTGAATGAATAGCTACGACCGACCCCGGCTGCATTGTTGTAAGCACACCGTTGGTCCCCGAAACAACCTCGATGGTCTGTGCATCGTTAAAGACAACGATGCACGCGACTTCGACTGCTCGGGCGGCGTCAGCGGGAGAGGATGCGACGGCCGCTCCCGACTCGGAAAATGGTGCAAGTGATTCGGCGCTGATGTCAAAAAGCGATACCTCGAATCCGGCATCGATCACATGTTTTGCCATCGGACCACCCATACGACCGAGCCCGATCATCGCGACCTTCGTCATTTGACGGCCCCATGGTTAGCGATTGCAGTTTCGGAAACGCGAAACAAGGATCCACTGCTTGGATACCCGACGTACGGGATCAATTGAATGACAACCTCGCGTACCTGATCAGTCGTCAACTCGCCGGTGCGGAGTGCGTTGGAGAATTGAATGCCAAGTGTGTCGAATTCGTGTTGGGCAGCGAGTACACCCATGACGAGGAGTCGCCTGGTTGCAACGGGGAGTGCCTCGCCCGTCCAGACTTCGCCGAAAAGGTGGCCCATCATGAGGTCGAAAAAGTCGGAAGACCCGTGTTCAGCCAGCGGCAAATCAGGTCCGTAGATCTCCCGATATTTGGCTACGCCTTCGGCATAGCGTTCGGCATCGACTCTTGGGTGATTTGGCATTTGGTCCTCTGTCCTTGGTTGCAGACGATTAGCACTGCCTCGATCAGGCAAGGTTGACACAGCAATTCGAGATCTCGCTGAGGTGGTGTGTCCGTCAAAAGCGCGTTGCTGGGCATGACCCTCGCTATTTCCGCTACCTTGCCCCCAACAGTTCGTTACTTAAGGGGGAATGATGGGTTCAACAGTTGGTCAGTTCTGTATCGCAGTGAACGATCTTGAAGAATCGGTTCGGTTCTACACAGAGATCATGGGTCTCGTCGAACATGGTCGCACCGAAATCCCGAACGTGCATGAGGTGCATCTCGCCGGGGCAGAGGGCGAACACGGAGGCCGGCTCCAGCTGGCCAAGTTCAATCCCACGCAAACCCCGCAGCCGATCGATCATGGCCGAGCGCTGTGGAAGGTCTACATCTACGTTGATGATGCAGTTGCGACATGGGAAAAGGCTGTTGCCGCTGGCTATGAATCCCACATGAAGCCAGAGCGACTTGAGCGCTGGCCAGTCATCGTTGGGTTCGTTTCCGATCCCGACGGATATCTGATCGAGATCATCCAATCCGAAGGACCGCGTCCGGGGCACTGATTCCCGCTGGGCACGGCACAAGCACGACGAGAGGGCCAGAGGATTCCCATAGGGGCCTCTGGCCCTTCATCGTTGCGCTACTAGGCATAGGCTGAACAGATTGGGGCGAAAGCCTTGGTCAATCGAGGGGGAATCTGATGAATGCCGACGATCTCATTCTGGTCAGTGTTGACGATCACATCGCCGAACCGGCCAACATGTTCGACGCACATGTGCCGGCGAAATATAAAGAGTTCGCACCGCGAGTCGTTACCGACGAAAACGGCATTGAGCAGTGGTGGTACGGCGACATCAAGGGCCGCAACCTTGGATTGAATGCCGTCGCCGGGAAGCCGCGCGAGTACTACAACATCGATGCATCTCGCTATGACCAGATGCGACCAGGTTGTTGGGACGTTCATGAGCGAGTTCGCGACATGAATGCCGGCGGACAACTCGCAGGATTGAACTTCCCGAACTGGACTGGTTTCTCAGGGCAGGTACTTAACCAGGGGCCCGATCTGGCTATCAACGAGATCATGATCAAGGCGTACAACGACTGGCACATCGATGAATGGTGTGGCGCGTACCCCGGGCGATTCATTCCTTGCGGAATTCTTCCGCTTTGGGATGTCGAGCAAGCGGCAGCAGAAGTACGTCGTCTTGCAGCGAAGGGATGTCACGCCGTCACGTTCTCTGAGAATCCCGCGGCCTTGAACATGCCTTCGATTCATTCGGGAGCATGGGATCCTCTGTTCGCAGCATGCGTCGAGACCGAAACGGTCATTGCGTGTCACCTTGGTTCATCGTCGAAGAGCGCAGCGACGTCAGCTGATGCGCCCGCTGGCGTTGCGATGACATTGTCCTCAGCTGGAACGGTGTACACACTCGTCGACCTCATTTGGGCGACGTTCTGGGAGCGCTTCCCGACTCTCAAGTTCTCACTGACCGAGGGCGATATCGGCTGGATTCCCTATTTCCTGTGGCGCGCCGAGCATGTCAACGATCGACATGGCGGTTGGATCGACCACGACTTTTCCAAGACCGGTGGCCCAACCCAGATCTTCAACGATCACATCTTGGTGTGCTTCATTAAAGAGACTGTTGGCCCGCAGCTTTTTAATCACTTCAATCTCGACAACGTGTGCTGGGAATCCGACTATCCACATTCCGACGGAACCTGGCCGAATGCTCCGGAAGAGCTCTTGAAGACTCTCGCCGGGTACGACGACGCGACGATCAACAAGATTTCGTACGAGAATGCCATGAAGCATTACAACTTCGATCCGTTCAAGTACATCCCGAAGGAAAAGGCCACGGCTGGCGCGCTCCGGGCGATGTCGCCAGACGTTGATGTCGTCACCCGTACGGGCCGTCTTGCCGATGAGCGCGATCTCGCTCAGTGGAAAGCCATCATCAGCGGTGGCATGGCGGCAGCAAAGCCGTAACTCTCAGTCCGCGGCCTGAAGTTCCACTTCGAGCCCCGACTGCAGGACCATTCCCGTAAGCGAGTCAATGCCGGTAGCGGCACTCGTTAGCGCGCAAACGTTTGCGTCTCCCCAACCATGAGTCAAGACGATCGAATCGTCTCGCAACGTTGGATCAGCTAGCAGTCGAGCCGTAACTGAGCCGAATGGAGAGGTCACCGTTGCGCGTTCTGATCGTCCAAGAGCGGCGACGGCCGAGGGCGATGCATAGATCGCCGGTTGTTCCAGCGTCCCGCCCGGTGGAACGATTTCTCGAAATTGCGAGTTCATGAGTTTGAGCCGGCGGCTGGGCAATAAAACTGACGAGCCCTGTTGTGGTGGGTTCTTCAGAAGGTGCGCAATGTCTGCTTGAAGAGTGGGAACACCCAAGCGCCATTTCCCAGACGACAAGACCCTGGCAGTCACCCATCCATAAACGGCACCTGAAGCAATGGTGAGCGATGGTGAACTCATGAGTGATTGAGGATCGAGGCTTCGATCGACGAGATGCATGAGCAGTCGCGTCTCGGTTTCATCGTTGAGCTCGACGTCGCGGGGGAGTAGGTCGAGTTCAAGTCGGTTTGCGAGTTGCGCCAACATCCACCACACAGGGCGTCGTTCATGGAGTGGCTGAACGACGGCCTTGGTGAATTGCGCCGCTACGGCGAGTTGGAACGAATCAAGCAACCATGTCAGATCAGCGCGTTCGAGTTGGTCGACAGCGGGGAGAACATGGCTCGCCAGATCAGTCGTTTCGGTGGGAAGAACGTCGATAACCACAAGAGTGGAGAGCGAAGACAAGGCGGCAATGGTTCTGTCTCGATCGGGCAAAGCCGTCACGGGATTTCCCCCGACGACGATGAGCGTTGTGATGTTGCCGGCCTCGATTTCAGGGACAAGCGCCGAGCAGGGGTACTCGCCAAATCGGCGCGGGAGATCTGGTCGACTCTTGGGGCCAGGCGCTGGGGTGCCATCGGAAACAGGTAGGTCTCGTTGGTCGAGCCTCAGGAGGTACCCAGGGTTAAACCACATTCCTCCTGGGGCGTCATAAGAGTCGGTGACGATGTGGAGTGCCCATAAGAGATACTCGGTGACATTCGCGGTTGCCGACATGGAAACGCCAGTGCCGGTGAGCGCGCTGACTCGACCGGCCGACAACACCGCATCGAGAAGTGCTTCGAGCGAATCGATCGCAACGTCGCAGGAAGTGGATACGAGTTGATCGTCAAACAGGGCGACTATGTTCGTTAGCGACTCGGCACCAGTTGCGCGTTGATCGAGGGTTGACGCTGCTGGATGCTCCTCTAACAGTCGTCGCACGAGCCAGCCGAGGACGAGCCAATCCGATCCGGGTCGAATCTGTAGATGGCGATCAGCGAGTGCGGCAGTCTCCGTGCGACGCGGATCAATCACCCAAAGTGCGCCACCGCCTTCTTGAAACTCACGAAACCGTCGAACGGGATCCGGCATTGCATTCGAATGGCCATGAGAGACGACAGGGTTGCTGCCGAAAAGCAGAAGCAGTTTCGATGAATCATGATCCCAGAGGGGAGTGAGGCCTGACCAGCCTCCGACGAGTTCGGCAATCAGGGGTTTGCTCGGTGTGTCGATTGTCGTTGCGGTGTATTTCTGTTTCGATCCGAGAAGCGAAAGGAACCGTTCTGCAGAACGACGCCCTGCGGTGTCGAAGGCGGAACCGCTCGCTAAATACATGGCGATCGAATCTGGTCCGAATTCGTTTAATGATGCAGAGACTCGATCGGCGATGTCGTCAAGCTCGTGTTCCCATTCGGAGAATGTCCGTGAGTCACCTCGTCCAGTGGAAGGTTGATCGAGACGGCGATCGTCATGATGGAGAACACCGAGTGAGCGTCCCTTCGCACATGTGTATCCACGTGAGAGGGCGTGTGACTCGTCGCCCCTAATTTTCACGATGACTTTGTCCTCGACCGTTACGACGAGACCGCACATCGCGTTACACACTCGACAAAAGGTCTGAACGTCCACCGGGAGATCCTGTCACGGGTTCAGCCGAACGCTGCGCTGAACGAATTACTCAAGACGTGAAGGATCTGGGTCTCGCCACATCAGCCACACCGGAGGACTGCCGGGAACACTGATTTCGTTGAGAACCTCGAAGCCAAATCGTTCGTAGAACGGAAGGTTCTCCGGCTTTTGGGTTTCAAGGTAGGCCGCCTCAATCTCGCGATCGCAACGATTCAGCACTGGCATGAGAAGTTCGCGCCCTACGCCTTGGCGCTGTCGAGTGGGGTCGACGCCAAGAAGCGCGAGGTACCAATGCGGTTGCTGCGGATGGGCATTCTCGACGGCAGTGAGAAGCTTGATTCCCGTTCGTCGGTTCCGTCCTGTCAGTAGCGCCCGAGCGCAGGCTGCGTAAATACGGAACTCGCGCCCTTTGGATCGCGGTGTCCCGCCGGGGGGAAGCCAAGAAGCCGAACCGACCAGGCGATGGCCGTCAACAGCGCCCCACACCTGACCGTGCTCCATGCAGTCTCGTAACAGGGCGCCGAGGAAAATCGGAAGGATTCGATGTTCCTGGCCGGGGTCTTTCGCGAAGAAACCAAAAAGTGGATCGGGCCAGAAGGCGCGACTTGTCGTGGCAATCGCTTCTCCTCGCTGAGAGCGACTGATTTGCACTATCTGTGTCATCAGGCCTTCGGAGAAGATTGAGCACCGCGGATGAGGCGGCCGGGTAGCTCGCCTGTCGGAACTCCGTCTTTCATTACGACTGAGCCGGCAACAATCGTGGATCGGTAGCCCGCCGCACGTTGGACCAAGCGTTTCCCGTTTGCCGGGAGGTCGTGCAACATCTCCGGAACACCGACGGAAAGCATTTCGAAATCGATCAGGTTGACGTCGGCTCGTTTGCCCTCTTCGAGAGTTCCTCGATCGTCAAGGCCGACCGCCTGAGCGGTGTCATGGGCTTGTTGTTTAACGAGCCACTCAATTTCGAATTTCTCTGAGGATGCAACGTCGCGGCCCCAGTACTGCAACATCCATGTTGGAAAGCTGGCGTCGCAGATCATTGTGCAATGGGCGCCCGCATCACCCAGACCGGGAACAGTGTTGGGGTGAGCGATCATTTCGCGAGTCGCTTTTAGATTTCCCTCGACGAAGTTCATTACGGGAACATAAATGCGACCATTGCCATTGTCTGACATGAGTGTGTCGTATGCGCCAGCGATATCGAGACGCTCATCGAGTGATTGGTCGTAGCGAATTGGATCGCTCAGTGCGAACATTGTGCTGGCCAGCCCGTTCATGTCTCCGCCAGTGGCTTCAACCTCAGCGATGATCGTCGCTCGGGTTTTCGAGACGGTAAGCGCAGCAACGCGATCACTATGGTCAAGACTTAGAAGCGACTGATAGGTCGCAGACGGCAACAGCGGGTTGACGCGACCTTCGAGAGACATGATGAGTCCAACCGGTCGAGCGGCAACTTGTCCGGTGATGCGTAAGCCGTCCTCGTTGGCGGACGCTATGAGTCCAAGGATCTTGCGGTATTCGTCGGGAGCGAACTCGGGTCGTTGCAGGAGAGAGACCGAAATTGGCCGACCGCTGACTTCGGCCATCTCTCGAATCAGCGCAAATTCAACATCAAGGTCGAAGAGATCGGCGACGATTTCGAGAACACCTTTGCCTGTGGCCCCGATAGCACGCGCAATTCCGACAAGTTCTTCTCGCGAGGCAGTGAGGCTTGGGGTGTGGCGGCCATCAGCGGACTTGTGGGCAACGGTGCGCGAGGTTGTGAAGCCAAGTGCGCCGGCGCGAATTGCATCAGCTGCGATTGAGCCCATCTGCGCAATCTCATCTGCTGTAGCGCGCTCGGCATGATCTGCACCGCGGTCGCCCATCACATAGCCACGAATCGCAGCGTGACCGATCTGCGCGGCGAAGTCGATGGCGTGCGGTGTGCTGTCGATGCTGTCGAGGTACTCGGGGAAAGACTCCCACTCCCAAGTGATTCCCTCGTGAAGCGCGGTGCCGGGGATGTCTTCGATACCTTCCATGACTTCGATAAGCCAGTCATGACGATCAGGTGCGACCGGAGCGAATCCCACACCGCAATTTCCCATGACGGCGGTGGTGACGCCTTGCCACGAAGATGGCGTGAGGTAGGGATCCCAACTCACTTGGCCGTCATAGTGCGTGTGGATGTCGACCCATCCAGGAGTCACGAGGAGACCGGTGGCATCTAGTTCGGTCGTGCCTCGTCCGAGGACTTCGCCGATAGCGGTAATGGTGCCGTCGTTGATAGCGAGATCACCGAGAAACCGTGAACGGCCAGTGCCGTCGACGATCGTCCCATTGCGGATGACGAGATCATGCTGAGTCATGTGTTGAGGGTAGTCATCGTCCCGCTGATGTGCGCTTGATGTATCGACCCGTGGCCTGTAACTACACTTTCGGCGGCGTCGCTTACGGGGACGACGCTATGGAAGGTCACGCTCCCCGTTCCTGGGGGAGTGTCATGGGGTCAGAAAAGGTCGCAATCGTCACCGGCGCCAGTCGCGGAATCGGCAAGGGAATCGCTCTTGAACTGGGAGCCGCTGGTTTCACGGTGTACGTGACGGGAAGAACCGTGGACGCGGGAATGATTCCGGGCACGGTGGGCGAGACCGCCGCACAGATCGATGAACTGGGCGGACACGGAATTGCGATCGCTTGCGATCATCACAATGACGCGCAGGTGAAGGCAGTATTTGAACGCGTTGAAAAAGACCACGGACGCCTCGATGTGCTGGTCAACAACGTGTATTCAGCGCCCGACCTGGTCCCGTGGCTAGGAAAAAAGTTCTGGGAACTTCCGATTGAGGCGTGGGACCAAGTCATCAACATCGGTACTCGTTCGCACTATGTCTCGAGTGTGTTTGGAGCCCCGCTGATGCTTGCGAATCGCAGCGGACTCATCGTCAACGTGTCGTCTTCGGGTGCTGTCAGCTACGGACACAATGTCGTTTACGGCGTTGGCAAGGCTGCGGTCGACAAGATGACTGCCGATATGGCGATCGAACTTCACGGAACAGGCGTCTCGGTCGTGTCGCTGTGGCCCGGGCTCGTGCGCACCGAACTTCTTGATCTGGGAGCTCAGACCGAGGGCGATGAAATCTTCATCGAACTCCCTGGTGAAGGCCGCTTTGATCTCTCCGGCGCCGAGTCGCCACGTTTCCTCGGAAGAGCAGTTGTGGCTCTCTATGGTTGCGCCGACATCGCCGAGCGCTCCGGAAAGCCATTTTCTTCGGCAGCCCTCGCCCGAGAACTGGGCTTCACTGATCTCGACGGAACGATTCACGAGGTTTTGCTTCGTCCCGAAGCGTAAGTACGACTCCATCAAGCGTTTCAGATCGTCCCTTTGATTCGGGCTGGCTTGCAGCATGAGTGGGGAGCGGGGAGTACGGTCGCGAATGGAAGTGGGGGCTCGTGGACTTCGATCTTGTTATTCGCAACGGAAGTGTCATTGACGGCACCGGGTCGTTGCGTGTTGTCGCCGATATCGCTGTCTCCGACGGACGAATCTCGCGCATTGGTGAAGTTCCGGAACGCGGGCAAGTCGAGATCGATGCTGGTGGCTATGTGGTTACACCCGGTTTCATCGACGGTCATACGCATATGGATGCCCAAGTGTTCTGGGATGCCGCGGGTACGAATTCGTGTTGGCACGGCGTGACGACAGTGGTGATGGGCAATTGTGGTTTCACGATCGCGCCCGTTCGTGCTGATGCTCATCATCTAGCGGTTCGCTCAATCGAACGTTCTGAAGATATTTCAGCAGCGGCGATGGCGGCCGGCGTGCCGTGGGACTGGACCACGTTTGCCGAATATCTTGACTCGATCGACCGCGTGCCAAAGGCCATCAACTACGCCTCGAATATTGGTCATAGTGCCCTACGCAGTTGGGCCATGGGTGAGCGAGCGTTTCGTGAGCAAGCAGATGCAGCAGATCTCGACTGCATGAAGTCTGAACTTGCCGACGCATTGCGGGCCGGTGCCTGGGGGTTTACGACTTCGCGAACGGTGCATCACATGACACCTGATGGCGATCCTGTTGCCTCTCGGCTAGCGAATTGGTCCGAGGTGGAAGAACTCATTGGTCTTATGGGGGAACTCGACTCAGGTGTCTTCCAGTTCGTAGAAGATCCGCCTTCCGATGCTGAACGCATCGCCCGCGACCAGGAGCTTGCCCGGCTCGCCGCAAGCTCAGGCGTTCCATTCATCATTGGAGCGACCTCCGGCTCCACTCGACCCCTCGAGCTGATTGCCGAAACCACATCGCTGGGTGGAACGATGACCGGGATGACCCACCCGCGTGGGATCAGCACGATGTCCTCCTTTATGAGCCAATTGCCGTTCGACATGCTGCCCGAGTGGGCAGCAGCTCGATCCGACGGACAGGAAGCGTTCCTCCAACGTTTGCGTGAACCTGAAACTCGGCTGGTACTCATTGAAGCGGCACAAAACGCGCAGTACGACGCAACCTATGGGGGAGAGGCTCGCCCTCCTGTGTTTGATCGAATGCATGTACTCGATTCGCCGGTGCCACCTCATCGAACGGTCGCCGAAATTGCTGCCGAACGAGGAATCGATCCGGTGCAAGCGATGGTTGAAATCGGTCTCGAGAGCAATTTCGAAGTGTTCTTTGTCCAGACCATGTCGCCATTCGATGAGAAGGCCGTGCTTCGTTCAATGAAGTCGCCAGGCACGGTCATGACCTTCTCCGATTCGGGTGCTCATGTGAGTCAGATGTCCGATGCGTCGATTTTCACGCACCTCCTCGCCTATTGGGTTCGCGATCGCGGTGAATTCACACTTGAAGAAGCGATTGAGATGATGACAAGCGCGCCTGCGCAGGCTTGGGGCTTCACCGATCGCGGTGTTCTGCGAGAGGGAATGGTGGCCGACATCAATATTTTTGATCCGGATACGGTCGCTCCGGAACTGCCGACCCTTGCGCATGATCTGCCAGCAGGAGCTCGCCGAATCGTTCAAAAGTCAACGGGCTTCCTCGCAACGGTCGTTGCCGGCGAAATCACGGTTCGAGATGGTCGCAGCACCGGCGCAACGCCGGGGCGCCTCTTGCGCGGTAAACCTCGCAGTAAAACTGGAAAGGTCAACAAATGAGCGATCTCCCGTGGGTTATTTCTGTCGATGATCACGTCGTGGAACCCAAAGATGTTTGGACCTCAAGACTGCCAAGTGCGCTCCGAGACCGCGGACCGCATGTAGTTGAAGACACTTGTGAGATGTCCTTCAATCCTGTGACGGGTGCACACAGCTTCGTGAAGGGTGGCAACGGGCCTATCGCTGATTGGTGGGTGTACGGCGATGCATTGCGTCCGATCCCTCAGGTGATGGCATGCGCCGGCAGTAAGCCGGAGGATTTCACTCTGCAACCAATTCCGTTTTCGGAGATGCGCCCAGGTTGTTATGACCGCGATGCGCGACTCGCAGATATGGATATCAATCATGTCGAGCGATCACTCTGCTTTCCCACCTTTCCTCGGTTCGCCGGTCAGATGTTTCATGAGGCGCCGGATAAAGAAGTAGCGCTTCTGTCGGTTCGGGCGTTTAACGACTGGATGATCGAAGAATGGTGCGGACCGAGTGGGGGACGACTCATTCCTTTGTGCATCGTTCCGTTGTGGGACGCGCAACTTGCCGCCACCGAAGTACGGCGTATTGCGGCTACTGGCTGTCGAGCGATCACTTTTCCGGAGTTACCGACTTTCCTCGGGCTGCCTTCGATCCATGATCGAGATCACTTTTGGGAACCGCTCTGGCAGGCATGCAATGACACCGGGGTCACGATTCATATGCACATTGGTTCCGGATCGAAGATGCCACAGACGAGCATTGACGCGCCTTCTGGTGTTGGAGTTGCAGTTACGTCGATCAACGCATTTATGGCGTTGGCTGATTGGCTGCTGTCGGGAGTTCTGGCTCGATATCCGAATCTGAAGATCGCATTCTCCGAAAGCCAAGTCGGATGGATGCCTTATGTCTTCGAACGCTGTGACCGGGTGTTTCAGCAGAGTTCAGGTTGGTGCGAAATCAATCCTTCGGTGACCGAACTTCCTTCGTCCTACGTGCCCGGTCGCGTCTACGGCTGTTTCTTCGACGACATGGTTGGTGTCGAAACTCGTCATCTCATCGGCGTTACGCAAATGCTGTTTGAGACTGATTATCCGCATCAAGACTCCACCTGGCCGAATACGCCTGATGTGGTTGCTCGGATTGCTGAGCGTGTGAGTGCTCGTGAACTTGAAATGATGGTGCGCACGAATGCCATCGACCTCTTGGGTCTCGATCCAGTCAGCTTGGTTCCCAAAGCATTGACATAAGCGTCACCGATCGAAGAGATGGTCGCGCCCTGACATCGGACTCGAGGTTCACGGCCGACCGACTCCAGCGATGTCGACGTCAATTGCGGCGATGATCCCGGAAGGGGCCTTTCGAACTTCGTCGCGTTTCCAATCTGCTGCAGCGCAGATCAGAAGAGTCCGTCGATCGACTCCGCCGAGCACGCAAGCAACGGGAATGAGACCCTCGAGTCGATACTCATGTGTGGTTTCGCCGCCAGGAAGCGCGCGAAAGACGCGAGCACCAATTGGGTCAGCAACCCAGACCGCTCCTTCAGCGTCGAGGCAGATTCCATCGGGCGGAGCGAACTGCGGGCCTTCGTTCGATGGTTGTAGAGACGCGTAGATGCGGCGGTTGGAAAGCGTCCCATCTACGGCGCGATCAAAAGCAGTGACGCGAGCGGCGGCGCTCTCTGCAATAAGGAGTGTTCGTTCATCGGGGGTGAGGATGTGTCCGTTCGGCGATTCCAGGTCATCGGCAGCGACAAACCATGTCCCGTCAGCGCGCACAGCAATGGTTTGACCCGGGCGGCGCTCTCCGCCTTCTTGAATGCGGTGGCCCATATCGCCGACATATGCGGTGCCATCGCGGGCCACGATCATGTCGTTTAGCGAACCCCGAGCAACCGAGGAAAGATCTGCGTGCACCGTCAACCCTGTGGCACTTGTAAATCGGCGGAGTTGCTGCGTCTCCATCGCAACGACCAGAAGGCTGCCGTCGGGAAGCCAGCCCAGGCCCGACGGCTCGTCGTCGTTCAACTCCGCCTCGGTCCGACTGTCGCCGTCGAGGTCGGTCGAGATCACCCGGTGGCCATGCATATCGCTGAACCAGAGCCGGCTTTCGTGCCAGCGAGGTCCTTCTGCGAACCAGAGACCGTCAAGAATTACCCGCTGATCAACTTCCCCCATGGTCCCGATCGTAATGACCAGAATGAGGCGAGCAAGGGGGAGCCTGACTGGGTTGGGGGAGATTAAGGATCTCGCGGGCTGGGAAGAGCGACTTTTCAAGGTTCTTGGCCGCTCCACCATGGCGAGAGGCATCTCCGCGATCGCCACGCGCGAGGCGATCGCGAGGTCGTCGGTGAAGTCGGAGCCGAATCGGGGGGCTCGCGTTGCGGCAGATGGGTCGTTCTGTAAAGATTCTGCAACATGGATTCCGGAGCATCGCCCCAGCGTCGGGGCTCGATCCTTGCCGAGAAATTCGGTGATTCTGCCCCTCTTGGGTGCGCGCGAGGCGAGGCAAAGGATGACAAGGTGTCAGACGTGAAACGTTCCCGGCCATCGTTGCGCTTGGTACTGCTTTCTGCCGCAGCAGCGGTCGCCGTTCTGGCCGGAGCAATTGTTGTGGGTCCGGCAGCAGCCGATCCCATCGCCGACAAAAAGGCGGAGGCTGCTCAAATCGGAGCACAGCTCGCCCAGCTCCAAGATCGCCAGAATCAACTCAACGGGCAATACGAGCAAGCGAATTATGAACTGAAGTTGGCGCAGGAGAAGGTTGCTGCGGCGAAGGCCCTTGCTGCGCAAACCGCAGCGGAAGCCGACAAGCGCCGTGCCGACCTTCGCCATTACGCGGTTGCCGCTTATCAGACCGGTAATGACAGCCCCGAGTTCGATGCGCTCATCACCAATGATGCGGGCACCGGGGTGCAGAAGCGGTCCTACCTCCAGTCGATCTCAGGGAGCCGTCAGGATCTCGTCGACGCGTTGAATGCGGCTCGTCAAAAAGCTGACGAAGACGGGGTTCGACTGAAAGCTGCCGAAGGCGTTACGTCAGCAAAAGCCGCCGAGATCGAGCAACTCAAGAAGGCTGCCGATGATGCAACAAATCAACAAGCAGCGATCAACGCCAAGGTGCAGGGCGAACTGAAGGTCCTTGTAGATGCCGAGAATGCACGAATTGCTGCGGCGGCTGCTGCGGCACGCGCTGCGGCTGCAGCAGCACGTGGAACCTCTATGTCGCCGAACCCCAATGCTCCTCGAGTTGGCCAAGGGGCTGCTGGAGCGATTGCTGCGGGTCGCACGAAGATGGGCGCGGCCTACGTGTGGGCCGCTGAAGGTCCCAACGAATTCGATTGTTCAGGCTTCGTCAAATGGGCCTATGCACAGGTTGGTGTTTCGCTTTCGCATTACAGCGGTGCGATGTATAACGAGACTGTTCGGATCTCTGAATCTCAGTTGCAACCAGGCGACCTTGTATTCTGGGGCCCTGGTGGTTCGGCACATGTTGCTATCTACATTGGCGGTAATCAGATTCTCCACACCGCTCACGGCGTTGCAGTCACCTCTATGAATGGTTGGTGGACCTACGGCCCAGTCATGAGCTTTGGTCGTATCCCGTAATCACATTCTTTGATTCGAATCTGATTCCGAACTGCTAGCGGAACGTAAAACCGCGGTAGTCGTCACCCGCAACACCATCACAGATTTCGCGGTAGGGGCCAACGCCCGCGATATAGGGCATAAAAACTCGTGGTTTCCCGGGCACATTGGCACCGAGATACCACGAGTTCCCTTGTGGGAAGAGTGTGAAATTGGCGATCTCATTGACGTGCGCAACCCAAGCCTCTTGTGAATCATGGTCGGCATTCATTGATCGAAAATGATGGTCGGCCATCCAGGCTATCGCATCAGTCGCCCATTCAACGTGTTGCTCGATGCTTACGATCATGTTCGTCATAACCGATGGACTTCCCGGAGCGGTGATCATGAAAAGGTTGGGGAATCCGTGAGACGAAATGCCGAGGTACGTGCGTGGACCTGCGGCCCATTCTTCGCGCAGCGTTCGACCCTGTTCGCCAACAATCAATGGATTCAGCAGAGGCCCAGTCATGGCATCAAAGCCGGTCGCAAAAACGATTGCATCGAAGTCATGAAGCGCGTCGGTTGTCTCGATGCCGCCACCCACGATCTGCGTGATCGGTGTTGATTGCAGATCGACGAGGGTCACGTTGGAGCGGTTGAAGGTCTCGAAGTAGCCGGTATCAAGACAAAGTCGCTTCGCTCCCACGGGGTATGTCTTGGGGCATAAGAGTTCGGCAGTGGTTGGGTCAGTTACGATCGCCCGAATTCGATCGCGCAGATACTCAGCGACGATGGCATTGGCGGACGGATCGATCATGACATCGTTAAATGATCCGAGGAAACCAAAAAGGAATCCCTCGTCCCAAATCGCATCGAATCTTCGCAAGCGTTCGCCATCGTCGACCTCGTGCGCAGACTGTTCAGCCTGAGGACCAATGACGCCGCCAAAAGAAGTTCGTTGTTCCGCTCTATGTTCGCGGTAGCGCCGCTTTAGAACAGCGACTTCTTCTGCGTCGAGTGGCATATTCCGGGCGGGGACAGCGAAATTTGGTGTTCGTTGGAAGACCGTGAGTTGGGCCGCTTGCTCTGCGATGAGCGGGATGCTCTGAACGCCCGAAGAACCTGTGCCAATGACAGCGACGCGCTTGCCGGTGAGGTCGACTCCATCATGAGGCCACTGTGAGGTGTGCAGAATCTGTCCTGTGAACGAATCGATGCCAGCGATGTCGGGGTTTTTTGCCGCAGAAAGAGCCCCGACCGCCATTACGAGAAATTGCGATGTCCAGCAGTCGCCGTGGTCGGTCTCGACTGTCCAGTTCTGATCCGTCGAGTCCCAGGTGGCGCTCGTCATTCGAGTGCTGAAACGAATATCGCTTCGCAACTGGAAGCGATCGGCAACGTGGTTGACGTACGAAAGAATTTCGGGCTGCGTCGCGTACTTCTCGGACCAGTCCCATTCCTGCTCGAGATCGGGATCGAAGGAAAAGGAGTAGTCAAGTGAGCGGATGTCACATCGGGCACCGGGGTAGCGATTCCACCACCACGTACCGCCAACATCTCCTGCCGCCTCGATACCTACAGAACGCAGTCCCATGGCACGCAGGCGATGTTGCATGTACAAACCGGCAAACCCGGCGCCGATGACAACGACGTCGGTGGATCCTGATTCGGCTGGCCTTGACGGTGGCATGCGTTCCCCTAGCTCCGTGCCCAACGTGAACCACGTGGCCATCAGTCAAGTGTCGATGCGGCTGGCAAGCAAGTAACCCCGATCCAGTCTCGAGAAGGTATTCCCTGGGACACGGTTCTAGGTAAGACTCACAACTAGGCCTTGAGAGTTTTTAGGAGGGGCGATGACAACGACCGAAAATCCCTATGTGAATCTGCTCGATCCGCAGTTCTACGTCGATCCCTGGTCTTCGTATCGATGGCTGCGCGCGAATGATCCGGTGTTCTGGGACGCGACCCATCGCATCTGGGGAATTTCTCGCTATGAAGACATCGTCGAAGTCGAGAAGAACTGGAAGTTGTACACGTCGGAAGACGGTTCACGGCCGGCGACCGATCAACGCGACGACACCTCGATGATTAATCGCGACGATCCGGAGCATCAGCAGCAGCGAATGTTGGTGGCCCGTCAGTTCACGCCGCGTGCGGTCAAGCAAATCGAAGGGAAGATCCGCAGCATCGTGAATGAACTCATCGACGATGTTGCAAGCTCCGGAAGGTGTGAAGCAATTGAATCTTTGGCTTCGCCACTGCCGGCAATTTTGATCGGAGACAAACTTGGGTTTCCGCGCGAACTTTGGCCAAAGTTGCGCGAATGGTCAGAAGTGACGATGTACGAATCAGGGCAGAACCCTCCCGACGGGACTCCGGCTGCGTTCTCGGAAGTCTCGACGAACGCCATCATGGAGTTCGCAGCAGCGACGATTGAACTCATAGCGGAACGTCGGAAAGAACCGAAAGACGATCTCATCACCATTTGGGCCACGACCGAAGTCGACGGCCGTCTCTGGTCTGACGGAGAAATTATCTCAGAGTGCCTGTTGCTTCTTGACGGCGGAGCCGAAACCACGCGAACGGTGATCGGATCGATCATTCGGGAGCTCGCCATAAATCCGAGTCAGCGCCAACTCTTGATCGAAAACCCAGACCTCTTAGGCGAGACCGGAGTCGAGGAGTTCATCCGATGGGTGACCCCGATTCTCAATATGCGCCGCACTGCAACCGAGGACCATGTGTTTCGTGGAAAGAACATTAAGAAGGGTGATCAGCTCCTTCTGATGTATGCCTCTGCAAATCGCGACGAGTCAGTGTTCGATCAGCCCGATGTGTTCGATGTGCAGCGTTCTCACAATCATCATGTGGCGTTTGGCTTTGGAACGCATTTCTGCTTGGGGTCTTCCCTGGCTCGAATAGAGATCAGGGTGATGTTCGAAGAACTTCTGCGCAGGATCCCCGATTGGAAGCTCACTCCAGGGTCGGAATCGAAGATTCTTGGCGCAACCTTCACCCGTGCCTACGATCGAGTCGATATCGAGTTCACCCCTGCTTGAGATCGATCAAGAGGCGGATGCTGCCCAGATTTGGGTGCTGTAACTGCCTGATGCGGGAGCCGGCCAGCGTCCCCGGTCCGTGAGGACCGGGAAGGCAGACTCTACGGATGACATCGACCTCATCTGGATCTGAAAAAGAGCCCGCAGCGGCGAAGAAGAACTCCGCTGGACGCGGACGACGCATCGGCGTCCTCCTGCTCATCTTGATGGCATCGGTTCTTCTCTTCGGCACCGCCGCTGATGTTTGGGTGAAGCGACAGGTACTCAGCACCCCCAAGTGGGTAGCTGCGAGCGACAAGATCCTCGCCGATCCAAAGGTGCAGGCTGCGCTGGCGACATACATCGTGGATGAGATTTATTCGAGCGTCGATGTCAGGGCGGTGTTGGCCGATGAACTGCCGGACAGCCTGAAGGGACTGGCTGCTCCGCTTGCTGCGGGACTTGAAGCTCCGGCATCAACAGCCGTGGAGAGGATCCTGTCGACCGACCGAGTCAAAAAGGTCTGGCATACCGTTAACGAGAAGGCCCATCAGGCGCTTGTGAACGTTCTTGAAGATAAGACCCGGATCGGATCGACGAAGGACGGCAACGTCACGCTTGATATTGGCGAGATCATCCGGATCGTAGGAACCGATCTTGGAATTCCTTCTTCCGTGATGGACAAGATCCCGGCCAGTGTCGGTCAGATAACAATCTTTGAATCCAGTTCGCTTGCTTCGATACAAACAGCGGTGAAGATCGTCAACATTCTCGGACCGATTCTGTTTGTTCTGATCGTTGTGATGTATTTGCTTGCAGTGTGGCTCGCCCGCGGTCGTCGTCGACTCACGCTTCGGAACGTTGGCTGGTCAGTGATTGTCGTCGGATTGATACTCACGACCATGCGCCGGATCAGTGGCAACTATGTGGCTTCGATCATTACCGACCCGCAGTACAGCCTGGCCGGAAAGTTCATCTTCGGAGTTCTGTCTGAACTCCTCTTCAACACCGCTTGGCTCTTGATCACATGGGGTGCCGTGATCGTTCTCGGGATGGTGCTTATCGGGCCAAGTCGCATCGCCACGTGGGCTCGTCGCTCATTGGCTCCTCTGTTCAACGCCGATCAGATTGTGTTCTGGGCTGGTGCGTTCGTTCTCTACGTCCTCGTACTTCTGGTTGTTCCGTCGCCTGCATTCAGGACGCAGTGGTCGCTGATCGCGCTCACCGTTATCGTCGGATTCGGACTCGATGTCCTTCGTCGTCGTTCACTCCGCGAATTTCCTGATGCCCATATCGATGTTGATTCCAGTCGGCTTAGAAACTCAGCTTCGACCGCATGGGCTGGCATGGCTTCGCGATTGAAACATGACGATTCTGGAAGTCAGGTCGATCAACTGAAGCAGTTAAGCGAACTCCACGCCTCTGGTGCATTGTCCGACGGTGAGTTCGCTGCGGCGAAAGCCAAATTACTGGGCGCTGGAAGCGTCTAGGCGACGTCAGGCCTCTTCGGGGAATTCAAAGACTCGGTGCAGCCGAGTCAACTTCATTGAACTGATTTTCCAGCCAGCTGCCGTTCGCACGTAGGTCTCGTGATAGTGGCCATAACCGTGGAGGTATTTGATCGGACTTCCTTCCGGCCACCACAGCTCGTCTTCCATCGCCCAGATTCCGGTTGCAGTGGCATCGTCGACAAAGTTGATTTCGGGCATGTGCCCGTGATGGGCCGAGATGACGTCGCCAATCTGAGAGATTAAGAACGGCAGGTAGGCATCGACGCCGTCGATGACGGTACCGCTGTCCACTGTCGTGTCGATACGCACGTCGGGTGTAAAAACCTCTTGAAGTCCCTCCCAGTCCTTGGTGTCCATCAGGCGGAAATAGCGCGCCTTGAGTTGGTGAATCTGGTCGAGGTCCGTCGAGCGATCCATTACCAAAGTGTTCCGTTGTCGACGACGAGCGATGCGCCGGTCGTCGTACTTGCAGCGTCTGAAGCGAGATGGGCGAGTGCTTCGGCGATCTTGATCGGAGCCATCATCCCCGGGAGTACGCCCATCATCTTTGGAAAATGGGAGAAGTCAATATCACCTTTGACGTTGGAAAGTGCATTGGTGGTCATGGCGGTATCGACGCCGCCAGGGCACACGAGATTCACGCGAATCCCGTCGACGGCAAGTTCGACAGCGAGCGACTTCATGAACATGATGAGACCCGCCTTAGAGGCACAGTAGGACGAGTTGTAAGGCTGACCTTGCAGGCCAGAAATCGATCCGACGGTCACAATGTTCCCTTTGGAAGCACGCAAGTGTGGGAGAGCTGCTTGCGTGACGAGCATGGGGCCTGTGAGGTTGACAGCGAGATGGCGGTTCCAGAGGTCCAGCGTGATGTCGTCAATTTTCGAAAACCAATTGACGCCAGCAACGTTGGCCAGGATGTCCAGGCCGCCGAGTTCTTCGATAGCGGCGTCCATGGCAGCGGTCACTGACGCCGGATCGGAGACATCGCAGTGCCCGATTCCAGGCGCATCGGCAACATCGACGCCGACCACATTTGCACCCTCCTCGCGGAAGAGTTGGAGGGTGGCTTCGCCGATTCCTGCTGCTGCGCCAGTAACAAAAACTCGTTTTCCTGTAAATCGCATGAGCGGACTCTAGTGTCGGGGGCATACAGGAGTGAGTGGGCGAAGATTTCCACAGACAACCCACTCACCAGCATGGGGGAGAGACATGAATTTCACGCCAACACCAGAGCAGTTGCTGCCAGAACTCACACTCCGTCAGGAGTTCGTGTTGCTCGCTCGTGCACTCTGGCGAGAGGGATATGCCGATCACCTCGCCGGGCACATCACGGTGAACATGGGCGACGGAACGTTGCTGTGCAATCCGTGGTTCATTACGTGGGATGAATTGCGTCCATCGCAACTCATTCGGATCGATCTCGACGGAAAGGTTGTGGAAGGAGACTGGCCGGCACCTCTCGGGATTCCGTTGCATCTTGAACTCCACAAACTTCGTGAAGATGTCGGTGTCGCTATGCATAGTCACCCCCTGTACGGAACTGTTTGGGCCGACATGGGTGAAGTCCCGCCGGTCTATGACCAAAGTTCCGGACTCGGCGGTGGCGGAGAACTGATCCTTATCGATGAGTACGGCGGTGGCGTAGACAACACTTCGGCCGCCCGCGATGCCGTGGTCGCAATGGGCGATGCGAACCTTGCATTGCTCGGCGGACATGGGGTGTTTGTGCTGGGTTCGACAATTCGCGCCGTTCACCAAAGGGCGGTTGCGTTGGAACAGCGCTGTCAGCGGGCGTGGCATATCAGAGCAGCAGGCGGTCGCAAGGAATCAGCAGTTCCTGATTGGTGGCTCGAACGTGGCCGCACCAACGACGGGAACGGTTTCATCGGATTCTGGGAGGCCATGGCTCGAATGGAATTGCGCGCAGATCCCTCAATTCTTGAAGAGCGCTGAGTTCATTCGGTGACAGAGCAGCTTTCGTATTGTCGAATCTGCGCAGCCGCCTGCGGAATTATCGTCACTGTCAAAGGTGACGCGGTTGTGAAGGTCCGAGGTGATGTCGAACATCCGATCTCGCGCGGGTACACCTGCGAAAAAGGACGTGCGCTTCCGCAATGGCATCACAGCTCGTCACGTCTTGATGCTCCTCGAGTTAGGGGTGTCGAGGTCGAATGGAATGAGGCGCTCGACCACCTCGCTGGAATTCTTTCGGCTGTCTCGTCTGCGGATGGCGCCGACGCTATTGCGCTCTACCTAGCAACGGGTTTGGCCTACGACTCTGCTGGACAAGTCTCGTGTGGCATGTGGTTGAGTTCGGTCGGAAGCACGTCGTTCTACACGGCGGCAACGGTTGACAATGCACCGGTTCTCGTGGCCTCTGAACAGATCGCGGGTCATCCAATGTTGAACCCGGTGTGGGAACCTCAGCACTCGCGGCTCTTGCTGTTACTCGCAACAAACCCCGTTGTTTCGCACGGCTATGGAACCACGCTGGCCGATCCCGTGCGGAGGCTGCGCGAGAATCAAGCGGCGGGCGGCAGGATTTGGACAATCGATCCCCGGCGCACCGAATCGGCCGCACTGTCAGACGAGCATCTCTCTGTTCGGCCTGGCTCGGATGTCATCTTGTTGGCCGCTCTGGTTCGGGAACTGTTCGACGACGAACATTGCAGGGATGCGCTCGCACGAACATGTCGCGACGACGAGGTGTCCCGCCTTTCGAAAGCAGTTCTACCGTTCGATCTTGATGCAGCTGCTGTGGCTACCGGTTGTGAGCGCTCAGATCTGAATCGACTCGTTGCCGACCTTCGTGAACGCCATGGTCATGTCGCTATGTTCTGCGGAACCGGTTCCACGATGTCTATCGATGGCATTCTCGTTGAATGGCTTCGGTGGGTTCTGCTCGTGATGACTGATTCACTCGATGTAATCGGCGGGATGCGCTTCAACAGGGGTGTCGTCAACCAGCTTTCGCCAATTCGTGCGGGAACTGATCCACTTGATGGTCCCAAATCGCGACCTGACCTCGCCCGCGTTGCGGGGCAGATGCCTGTGGCGGCACTCGTTGACGAAATCGAGTCGGGCCGACTGAAGGTATTGGTCATTACGGGCGGGAATCCACTGTCAGCCTTCCCGGAACCCGATCGATTCCGTCAGGCCGTTTCTCTTCTCGATGCGTTGGTCGTTATTGATGTAGCGGACAGCGAGTTATGCGACTTAGCAACGCATGTCTTCCCCGCAACCGGACAACTTGAGCGAGCCGACCTTGCACTCGCTGAGCAAGTGGCTTTTCGTTCGGGCATGCAATTCACTTCTGCAGTTGTTGAACCAGTTGCGCAGCGTCGGCCGGTCTGGTGGATCCTCGGGTCTTTGGCCGCTCGTTCGGAACACCCCATGTTTGGTGGCGCACCAATCGACTCGCTCTCCGACGAGATAATGCTGCGGGGCCTGCTCGGCCATGGGCCATTCCCGCCTGACGAAGTCATAGACGCTGGTCCTCATGGAGTGAATCTGGAACCCGACTACGGGTGGGTGCGAGAGCGCATGACTCCCGATGGCTTTTGGTCGATCGCCCCCGAGGCATTCTGCGAGCGCCTTGCTCAGCATCGAGGTCCGGAACTCGGACTCGTAATGGTCCCTCGCCGAGAATCGGCCTGGAGTAATTCGGTGCGGTTCGCGGGTTCGGGTGACGAACCAGTGGTGTTGATCCATCCGAACGAAGCAAGAGATCGACAGGTCGTTTCCGGTGACTGGGTAGCGGTAACGAGCGCGTTTGGATCACTGGTAGCAACCGTAGTGATCGACGACGCAATTCGTCCCGGTGTGTTGTCGGTGACCCATGGTCATCCTGGATCCCTCACCGGAACGTTGACGAGTTCATCGGAAGGGGTCGATTCCCTCACGGCGATGCCTCGAGCTTCCGGATTGCCCGTGCGGATCGAGAAACTCGGGATGTAACGCTTCTTATCGGCTACAAAGGTGAGACAACATCGCAGGAGGGGACATGGCTGTCATCGATCAAAGGGTTACGTGGGCCAAGGTTGAGGAACGCCTTGCGACCGAAACCGACCCGGTGCTTCGTCGCAATCTAGAGATGCTCTTGCAACACCAATTAGCTGAAGCATCGCTTGACATGGAAAGACTCATGGCAACGGTTTCGGAGCACGCTCATTACCACATGCATTCCATTCCTAATGGCGCTGGGGATGTTGTGGGGAAGTCTGCAGTGCAGAAGTTCTACGAAGACTTCGCAGCCTCAGGTGCAGAGAAATTGCAGCTCGAAACCGAGTGGTTAGTTGTCGATCGGCATTGCATCGTGACCGAGGGCCTCATGCGGATGGCCTATCCGGGCACAACGCTCGCCGCTCGTGGCTTTCCAATCGATGACCCTTCTGCGTTCTATCTGTACGAAGCGCGCATGTGTGTTCTGTGGCCAATTGGGCCCGATGGACTCTTCACTGGAGAAGACACGTACACCGCGTCCGACGGTTTTACGGGTATCGAACACCGCAAACTGTCATCGACAGATGTCGCCACGCTCTAGAACAACGTGACTTCAGGAAAGAGATTTATTGTCGGCCGACGGCCCACAAAAGCAGAGCTCGCAACGTTTCAAGGTTCGACCGTTGATGACCTCCTGCCCTCACGGCTGAATCTGCTCTTTGTAGGAATTAATCCTGGGCTATGGACTGCTGCAGTCAATGCGCATTTTGCAAGGCCGGGCAACCGGTTTTGGCCAGCGTTGTATCGGTCAGGAATTACTTCTGTTGACGTGGATGCTTCACGCGGGCTTCCAGATGAGACACGATCCGAACTTGAATCCAAAGGAATTGGTATCTCGAATATCTGTCCGATCGCTACGGCACGCGCAGATGAATTATCGAAACAACAACTTCGCGACGGCGGTGAAATGCTTCGTGCGCTCGTTCGAAAGCGCAAACCCAATGTCATGGCGGTTCTTGGCGTGACTGCCTATCGACAAGCGTTCGGTAACGCGAAGGTTTCCGTTGGGCCGTCCGATGACGCCTTTGAGGGAGCCGAACTCTGGATTCTCCCGAATCCGAGCGGACTAAATGCCCATGAAACGATTGAATCGCTGGCGAACTGGTACGGACGCGCCGCGCAAGCGGCGGGCATCTCGCTCATTTGCTGAGCGTCAGTCCATGCCCGGTAAGCGACCGCCGGCGGCAATCCACTCGCCAAAGACCCGCTCGCCCTCCGATGGGTTGTACACGTCCTCTTGGTACGAGAACTGGCCATCGCCCGCGTATTCGAGGATTGTGATGCAACTGAAGCGGAACGGTTCTCCACCGGTGGGGTGAGGGAGCACCTGCCACGGGTAGTACACGACTCGATTGCCGTTGATGACGACCCACTCGATGGGAAATTCCATCGTCGAAGGGGCTTGTGCCATGACATCGACAATTGCGGTGCGTATGGCTTCACGTCCGTGAAATGTTCCGAGATGATGTTCGACCCAAAGGCCATCGACCGTGTGGAGGTCGGCCCAGGCGTTCCAGTCGCCACTGTCGCCGACTGCAACAAAGTTGTCATATGCCGCGCGTACCTCGTCGGGATGAAAGTCCATAGTGCTGTCTCCGTGATCAGTGGGATGGGGTGAATCGAACAGGCATCGACTCGGGCCCGCTTATGAAATTCGAAGCGCGAAATTCAAGGGGCTCGTTCGTTGCTAGGGAAATGTCTGGGATGCGGCGGAGCAGCTCATCGAACATGATCGTGAGTTCGAGACGGGCGAGTGAGGCGCCGAGACAGAAGTGGGGCCCGAAACCAAAGGCAAGGTGAGGGTTGGGATTCCTGCGCACATCGAGTTGGTCGGGATTGTCGAATACTCGGTTGTCGCGATTTGCCGATGGGTAAAACAACATCACCTGATCGCCTTCGCGCAGCGACTGACCATGCAGTTCAACGGGTGCAGTAACCGTGCGCGCCATGTTCTTGATGGGCGACACCCATCGGAGCAGTTCCTCGACTCCGGTCTCGATGAGCTCAGGCGATTTCGCGAGGATGTCGCGCTGATCGGGGAATTCCAACAACGCGAGCATCCCGCAGGTGATGACATGGCGACTGGTCTCGTCGCCTCCGATGAGGATGAGAAGCGTCTCGCTGACGATCGACTCATCATCGAGACGGTTGCCATTGATTTCCGCATTTACGAGGGTGCTGATGAGATCATCTTGTGGAGGACGCGAACGACGGTCGGCAATGACCTGCAACTGATATTCGCGAAACTGGATTCCGGCGTTCATGGCGGCCAGTTGCACCTCGGGTGTGGGGGTCCCTGTTGTTCCGCGGATCATGTCATCGGACCAGCGCAAGAGATCGTCGTACGCGTCGGGTTCGAAACCGAGCATGTCAGCAATCAGAAGTAAGGGGAGTGGCGCGGCGATATCCCAAACAAAATCGCACTCGCCTTTGGCTTGAACCTTGTTAATGAGGTTGGTGCAAATAGTTCGGATCGTTTCGGCATGGCCCTGGACCTTCTTGGGAGTGAATCCGCGATTCACCAACGACCGACGCCGCTGATGCTCTGGATTGTCCATAGAGATCATCATCGGGAGCGGATCACCATGAGGTCTGGGAGCTCGTTGCGATGAAAACGTCTTCGCGTCTTTCTCGATGGCAAGCACGTCGTCGTAGCGAGTGATGCCCCAGACCTGATTGGGTTCATCCCAATACACGGGAGCGTTCTCACGCATCCACTCCCACTGTTCATAGGGCTGCTGGGCGTACCACTCCCCATCGAGTAGATCGATATCTTCCCTAGTGTCGTGTGCCATGTCTCCCCCCGGAGCGATAGCGCTGAGAGTCCTGCGCTCGCGGGACGTTACCGGGTCTCGGGTCGACGACGCGCCGCTATGTCGGTTCTTCGAGGCGGCCGTCGGGGTGATGTGCGAATCGAGATCGGTCGGCGGGGTGCACAGGCCCGTCGACGGGCCAGGGCCAACCGCCAAATCCGGTTCGTTGGTAATCAAGGAAGGTCTGACGAAGTCCGGCGTCATCGTTCATGACAAAGGGACCCTGCTGGGCGACTGGTTCACCGATGGGGCGACCTTGAAGGACGAGACAGTCGGCACCGCCCGGTGAGAAAAGTGTGACGGAGTGCTCGCTGCGTAGAACCGAGCCCGTATCGCGGGCGAGTTCAGTTTCGCCGATCTGCACGCCTTGGCCGTCGAACACATACAGCGTGCGAATCGTTTCCGACGAGAGAGCGGCTGGCAGCTCGAGGAAGGTTCCTGCGTCAAGGTGGAGGTGCCAGACGGCGACATCAGAGTCAGCTTTCGATGCCCAGGAATCGGGCGGAGACGAAAGTGGAGCGACTCCATCGAATTCACCAGCGATGACGAGGACTTCTGTTGAGCGTCCTTCAGTATCAGTGCGACGAACCTTGGGGATCTGATCGGACCACAGCATCGTGAAATAGGGATCGGCCATCTTGTCGGCAGCGGGAAGGTTCAACCAGATCTGAAAAAGCTCAAGAGCGTTGGGGCCGTCTTGATCCCGCAACGGCATCATTTCTGAATGAACGATTCCCGCCCCGGCGGTGAGCCACTGCACGTCGCCTTCACCAAAGCGCGCTGCGGCCCCAAGCGAGTCCGAGTGATCGCAGATGCCCTCACGTACGTACGTGATTGTTTCGAATCCCCGATGAGGGTGTTGGGGGAAACCGGGAACGACGTCGCCGTGATACATGCGCCAGCCGTCAATGCCTTCGAAATCCATCCCGATCGTGCGTCCGGCAAGCGAAGCGTTCGGGCCCAGCTGTTCATTTCCGGCCGGGTAGGAATCTTTGTGATGCGCGCAGAAAAGAAATGGATCAATCGTGGGCCAGTGAAGCCCGAGGGGAACTGTCTGGAGAATGACGTCGTCGGTCATGGCGAAAGCGTACGGGCTCGCGCTCTCGGTCGGTCAGCGTTCGAAACGTTCGAAGCGCTCACGACGAGGAACGACTTTGCGTCCCTTGATCGTTGTCTTCTTCATGGCCTTGATGATGTCATCGGCCGACTTTTCGGGAACTTCGACAAGAGAGAACTTGTCGCCGATCTCGATCGATCCGATTTGCTTACCGGCCAATCCGGTTTCACCGGTGATTGCTCCAACGAGGTCACCGGGACGAATCTGAGAGGATCGACCAATGGGGAAGTAGAGGCGTGTGGAGTCGACGCCGATGGAACGGTCCTTCCCCTTCTTGCCTTTCTTCTCGCGGTCGCCGCGGTCGCCGCGATCTCCACGGTCAGGTCGACCGTCGCGATCGGGGCGGTCGTTCTTGCGATCCTTTGAACGACGGATTTCGACCTCGGGAATCTCGACTTCGTCTTCCTTGCCTGTGGTGCTTTCGTGCGTGAGTTTCACCGCAGCGAGCGCGACATCGAAAAGATCGAATTCATCGGTGAGTGATTCGACAATTGACCGGTAACGATCGAGGTCGTCATCGAGCAATGTCTCACGAAGTGTTCCGAGCGTGAGTTCCATGCGCCGATTGCGAAGATCGGAGATCGTTGGAACTTTCTCGATGGCGATCTTGTCGCCGGTAACGCGTTGGATGTTTTCAAGCAGGCGATGCTCGCGAGGTTCGGCGAGCGTGATGGCGACGCCTTCACGACCGGCTCGACCAACGCGTCCGATGCGGTGGACGTAGGACTCCGGGGCGGAAGGGACGTCGTAATTGACGACGTGAGTGAGATGATCGATGTCGAGACCTCGAGCCGCAACGTCGGTAGCGATGAGGAGATCTGCGTTACCGCTGCGCACTCGCGCCATGACGCGATCGCGGCCCTCTTGATTCATGCCTCCGTGAAGCGCTTCGGCGCGATAGCCGCGACCATTGAGCGTCTCAGTGAGTTGGTCGACCTCGTGACGAGTTCGACAGAACACGATCGCTGCGGTGGGGGATTCAACATCGAGAATGCGCCCAAGGGCCGCGGACTTATGCGAGCGCGGAACAATGAACGCCATTTGCCGCACCTTTGGAGCGTCGCCCTTTGCGACGACGGGTGCCTCGATGCGAATCGTTGTTGGATTTGTTAGGTGGCGACGAGCGAGCGACTCAATTCGCTTTGGCATGGTTGCCGAGAAGAGAACGGTCTGGCGAGTTTCGGGGAGCGCCCCGAGGATGGCATCGAGATCTTCGGCGAAGCCCATGTCGAGCATCTCGTCGGCCTCGTCGAGAACGACCATCTCGATGTCCTTGAGAGGAATCGTTCCGCGCTTGATGTGGTCGACGGCTCGACCAGGAGTGGCAACGACAACGTCGACACCTCGTCCGAGGGCTTGGAGTTGGCGGCCAATTGGCTGACCGCCATAGATCGGGAGAACTCGAGCACCAAGGGCGCGGCCATACTTATGAACGGCTTCAGAAACCTGCATGGCCAATTCACGGGTTGGGACGAGGATGAGGCCGGTGGGATTCTTCGACCGATTGTTCGGATCGAGGTGCTGAAGCATCGGCAACGCGAAGGCCGCGGTCTTGCCTGTTCCCGTGGCCGCTTGGCCTAAAAGGTCCTGCCCTGCGATGAGTGGGGGAATCGACTCTCGCTGGATTGGGGTGGGTTCTTCATACCCAAGACTGGCGAGGGCTTCGACTAACTCGGTCCGAAGGGCCAGGTCGGCGAAGGTTGTGTTGTCGGTCGGTTGATCCATGGAATGCGCTCCTCGACCGCTCTGGCCGGCCACCACGCTCCCACGCCGGGACGAATTGGACGAATCGACGCCTGTGCAAAGCGTTTGAGAGACCGCAATTGGCCGCGATGGTGCTCCGACGGCCGCTTTCACATGGAATGATCAACAGATGGAACTGCGACCTTTTGCCACACTGACCCTTGCTGTTGCTTCCGATGGCCTCTACATGCTTGGTGCAACGCCTGCTGGCACCCGAATCGTCCAAGAGATAAGCGAGGCCCGAATCGAGGGCCCAAGGCTGAATGCGAGCCTCGTCGGGAGTGCAGCTGCAGACTGGCTCGCGATCGACGCTCAAGGAGTCGGAACCTTCGACATTCGCATGACGCTCATGACGGATGACGGCGTTCCGGTCTATCTCGCGTACAAGGGCCGGGCCGATTGGTCGGCGGGAATGGGCAAGACGCCGGTCTACGTTGGACTGGAGTTCGAGGCGGGCGACGAGCGCTATCGGTGGTTGAACGCTCTTCATCTGTTCGGACGGGGACAGGTGGGCGAGGGCGGCAAACTCGTGTACGAAATCTACGAACCAGTCTGATCCGCTCGACGTCAACGTACTTACGCCCGGGTCGGTAGCAAGAGAGTCGTGGTTATGTTTAAGAACCGCATTACCGATCTTTTAGGGATCGAGATTCCGATTGTGCAGGCGCCCATGGGCTACATCGCACGTGCGCAATTGGCCTCCGCCGTATCGAATGCAGGAGCGATGGGGATTATCGAGACGTCCTCCGGTGACCTCGTTGCCATTCGTGAAGAGATCGCCAAGATGGCCGACCTCACCGACCGACCGTTTGGAGTGAATATCGCGCAGGCGTTTGTGCGCGATCCGTCAATCGTTGATTTCGTCGTCGAGCAAGGTGTGCGCTTTGTCATCACATCAGCCGGCGACCCTGGCACCTACACCTCACAGTTAAAGAATGCTGGACTGACGGTGTTCCATGTGGTTCCAACGCTGAGGGCTGCACAGAAGGCAGTCGCTGCTGGAGTAGACGGGCTCGTTGTCGAAGGGTCAGAGGGTGGCGGGTTTAAGAATCCCAGCGATGTGTCGACGATGGTTCTTCTGCCACTGGTTGCTTCAAAAGTCGATGTGCCGATCATCGCAGCGGGAGGCTTCGTCGATGGCCGCACGATGGCCGCTGCTTTCGCTCTTGGCGCTGAAGGGATTCAGATGGGCACAAGGATGGTCGCCACCGTTGAGTCGCCCATCCACGAGAACTGGAAGCAAGCAATCGTTGCTGCTCGTGAAACTGACACCGTTCTACTCAACCGCCACGCAGCGCCGTCTTTGCGAGTGCTTCGAACGGAACGAAGCAACGCTCTCGAGTTTGACGTGGCTACGAATGCGATGGAGCACATGGCACGGCATCAGGAGTTGTACTTCGGCGGCGATATGGACTCAGCGCTTGCCCTTAGTGGTGCAGTCGCAGGACGAATTAACTCCATCGAGCCAGTAGCAAAGGTTATTTCCGAGTGCGCGAAAGAGTGCCTCGAAAGACTTTCTGTACTGCGGGATCAATACTTGGAGTGAATCAGTCGATTGGAAGGCGGGCCATCAGGTCAGTCTTCCGTTCTTCGAACTCGTCAAAGTCGATGACTTTGTCATCGAGTTGTTTATGGATGAGCTCGATCTGCGCAAGTAGTTCTGCAGCCGACAACTCGCCTTCAGTACTGAGTTCGACGAGGATTTCTTCGCCGTCTTCGCCAATACCCGCTTCGCCGGTCTGACGACGTTCCCGCTTCAGGGCTTGTTTTGCCTTCTTGTTTCGATCACGTTGAAGTTTTTCGAAACTTGTTCTTTGGGCACCCATGTGGGGCCTCCTTTGTCGACGTAGTGCCGCCGAACTGGTTGTTTCACACTGGAGCGTCGCGCCGAGTCTGAGCAGACGGCATCGACAAATTCATGGTCGGGCTTCGCTGAGGCCGTGATTGACGTTACCGGTTTGCAGGGCTGAGTCCGTGCATCCCGGCGGGGTTCTACGCCACATGCCCTGAATTAAGCGGGTAATTGGTGGCTAGGGTGCCTTCATCCAGAGTGTTTCGAGGGGGAACTGTGTCTTTTGTCGTGATCGAAAAGCCAAATCCGCGTGTCACCATCATCACGTTGAATCGCCCTGAGCGTATGAACGCAATGGCCTTTGATGTGATGCTGCCGTTGAAGGAGACACTTGAGGAAGTTGCTCATGACAACGACACCAGAGCAGTCATCATCACCGGTGCCGGAGAGGGATTCTGTTCCGGCGCCGATCAGAAAGTGTCGGGATCCATTCCTCATATTGAGGGATTGACTCCTACGGTTATTGCTCAGCGGGCTGGAAAATTGCTCGATGACATCATCTTGGGGATTCAAGATATGCCCCAGCCTGTCATTGCGGCGATCAACGGTGCCGCTATTGGCGGAGGTCTTTGCCTGGCTGCAGCGTGCGATATTCGCGTGGCTTCGCATGAGGCGTACTTCCGCGCCGCCGGCATCAACAACGGGCTCACTGCTACCGAACTCGGGCTTAGTTTTATTCTGCCGAGGATCATTGGAGCAGGTCGCTCGAGCGAGTTGATGCTGACCGGTCGCGACATGGGGGTAGAGGAAGCTGAGCGCGCTGGGCTCGTATCTCGAGTGGTTGACCGATCGGAACTTCTCAACACGGCAATCGAAATCGCTGACCAGATTGCAGGTCTCAGCCGAGTAGGAATTGAACTCACGAAGAAGATGATTCTTGGTGGACTCGAATCGACAAGTTTCCGTTCCCATATGCGCAATGAAATGACTGCGCAGCTTTATGTACGGCTCACTACCAAGAACTGGGATGAATCAGTCGCTGCCCGTGCTGAAGGTCGGAAGCCAGTGTTCAAAGACTGAGCTTTAAGCGCCTGCGAGCAACTCTCGAAGCCAGGAGGGCATGCGGGAGGCGCGACCTTCGGGGTCGACGACCCCGTGGACAGTTGTGCCAAGTGCGCTGATCTGGTCCTCGACGCGAAGTAGGTAGTCCATCTGGAAGGTGGCGCCTTTCAGATTCGCTACGCGAGTGTGAACAGTAATGAGATCGTCGAACCGCGCCGATACTCGATAGTTCATGAAGAGTTCTAAGACAGCGAGGTCGACGCCCTGAGCGCGTATGTCTGGGTATGGGGTTCCAAGGGAGCGTAGAAACTCGACGCGAGCGACTTCGAGCCACGCTATGTATGACGAGTGATGAGCGACGCCCATGGCATCGGTCTCGGCGAAACGTACGCGAACCTCGTGGGAAAAAGGATACGAACTCGCGTTGGTCGGAATGTCGAGTGAGACTCTCAAGAAGACCGCTTAGTTTCGAGGAACATCGATCCAGGGAAGTTCTTTGTCGACACGAGGTTCTCCGGGTAGCCCGAGCACTCGCTCGCCAAGAATATTCCGCTGAATTTCCGATGTTCCTCCCTCAATGGAGTTGGCGCGTGATCGTAGAAACATTTTGCGAGACGTACCTGGGGGACCAGTGAGTCCGATGTGGTCTGATCTGACCATCGTGTAGTCGTAATCGATTAGAGCCTTTGCGCCCAGTAATTCAACGCAGAACTCGTAGATGTCTTTGTTGACTTCAGCGAATTGCAACTTGGCGATCGAACCCTCTGGTCCAGGGTTTCCAATGCGCCGGTTCTGTGAGGCGCGAATATTTGTGAGTCGCAGAACCTCGGCCGAAATCCATAGTTGCATGAGCCGATCTCGCGTTACGGCGGTATGCGCTGACGGATCGTCGTTCCAAAGGCGAACAGCTTCGGCGATTGCGCCCGAGCCGCGCTGGGGGACTCCGCCACCGCCACCGCCAATGGTGGTTCGCTCATTTGCGAGCGTCGTCATCGAAACTCGCCAGCCTTCACCGACATCTCCGATGCGATCGGAGTCAGGAACGCGCACCTCAGTGAGATACACCTCGTTGAACTCGGCTTCACCTGTCATTTGTCGGAGCGGACGGACCTCAACTCCTGGGGCGTGCATGTCGAGCGCAAAGTAGGTGAGTCCTTTGTGCTTTGGCGTGTTGGGGTCGGTACGAGCAACGAGCATTCCGCGATTAGCGAGGTGGGCAAGCGTGTTCCACACCTTCTGTCCGGTGATGACCCATTCGTCTCCGTCCCTAACTGCTCGACAACCGAGACCTGCGAGATCCGAGCCAGCGCCGGGCTCGGAGAACAACTGACACCAAGCGTCCTCGCCAGTGAAGATGCGGCGTAAAAGAGTGGCGCACTGTTCGTCAGTCCCGTGGGTTGCGATAGTCGGACCTGCCATGGTGATGCCAAAAAAGAAACGAGTCTCAATCGGAGCTGCGCCCGCCTCTCGAAGACGGCGGTCGATCTCTCGCTGGGCGGTGGGGGCGAGGCCTAGTCCGCCTCGGCCCAAAGGGAAGTGGACCCATGCCAGTCCGAGGTCGTACTGGTGTCCCCTGAACGTGACGTTGTCGACAGTTCGGGGGTCGAGGTCGCTGAGAAGGGTGGAGAGGCGGTCTTCGACGAGGGTGTTGGCATCAGTCGTGCTCATGGTCGAGAGGTTACGCAGAGCGAGCATCTTGCGCACCCATAGTGCGGGGCTTCAGTGGTTGGAAGCGAGGAGAGCAGCAGCCGGTACTATCGCAACCCGATAGCCGGAAGCAGCCGGCCTGAATAAGAACGAGAGGTGGCCAATGGCCGAAGTGAAGTTCGACGACATCGATGCGATTAACGCGCTTGCCAGCGACGAGTTTGGTGAGTGGGGTGAGTCAATCGAGGTGACACAGCAAATGATCAACGACTTTGCCGAGCTCACTGGTGATCGTCAGTGGATTCACATTGATGTTGAGCGTTCCCTCAAGGAGAGTCCGTTTGGTGGGCCGGTTGCTCACGGATTTCTAACGCTTAGCCTCATGCCAAAGTTGGCGACGTTCCCGGTCAAGCTCACAGGCAATGGCAGCGCAGTGAATTATGGCGCCGAAGGACTTCGGTTTCTGTCGCCTGTTCCCGCCGGAGCCAAGGTGCATGCTCGTTCGCGACTCGTGAAGGCTGAAGCGAAACCCAAGGGCACGCTCATCACGACCGAAGCAGAGATCGCAGCAGAAGGTTCCGATCGTCCTGCGCTTCTTTACAAGATGCAGGTTCTGTACACACCGCCTCGCTGACCATTACAAATTCCTGATGTGACTGTGTCCTGCTCCCACGGTGGCAGGACACAGTCGATGAGAAAAGGAATCTATACAATCCCACCAACAAAGAAATAGTTCCAACGGTCGAATCGACGAACCGAGGACTCTGCGGAGTTCCATCTACTGAATGGGCAGTATCGGTCGGATCTGTTTGAGCGTTTGTCGTCGGACTCGGTCACAGGAACATTTTTTCGTCAGCCCCGCTCGGCGATGATCATTTCCAAACACTCGCTCGCGGGGTTGTCACGCCAAACCATGCTGTCGGCAGGAAGCAGGCCTCGCTGTTCGAGGCGGTTCATCACGCGAACCACGATGACGCAGTAGCGAGCAGCAGCAAAGAGTTCGTGAGTTGCAGTATCGATCTCCGGCCGTCCGGCATGCTGGAAATAGATCGATCGCTGTTCATCTCGTGTGGGATCTCCGGCAAGGCGATCGAGTCCAGCGAGTTCGTGCATCGTTCGATCGAACATCAGCCACCAACCCAAATCGAATTCAGGGGGGCCGATACACGCCGCCTCAAAATCAGTCAGACAGGCGGGAGAAGTTCCGTTCCAGATGATGTTGCCTGGCCTCGGGTCGCCCCAGCACAGGCCTGTTCGTTCGTTTGATGGAAGTTCGGCGGCAATGGCCTCCCATGCTGAGTCGAGGAGGGGGTGTGATCGCCCGCGCAGTTCGTCATCTCCAAATGATTTCCAAAGATTCGCGAGATGTTTTGAACCAGGTGTAACTCCAGCGGGTGCAAGCCAGCCAAGGTCGATGGTGTTGAGCGGCAGTGAGTGCAGTCGTGCCATCTCTTGCAACCCGCTACTGATGAGCGATGTGCGTTGTTCTGGGCGCATTTCCGTAAAGAAACCTTCGGAACTGTAAGGAGGACTCTCGATTGGGACGACTCCGTCAACGTGGTGCATCACGAAGAACGGAGTGCCGAGGATTCGATCGTCAGATTCGTAGCCAAGGAGTTCAGCAATGGGAACGATTCCGTCTCGCCGGAGCGCGTCCATGATTCGGTATTGGATCTCGATTTCGGGCATGACGAGGTCCGACTGGGTCGGGTAAACGGCGGGTTCGGGAGTTTCGAGTCGAACGACGAAACGGAAGGGAGTATTGTCTGCGTCGCGAGCAGTGACGAGCAGGGTTTCGGCCGAGAAACCGCCTGATGGACGTCCATCGATTTCGACGGTGATCGACGGGGATCCCATGCGCTCACCGATCCACTTAGCGAGTGCCTCGGTATTAAGTACTTCGTTAGTCATGGTTCCCCCCTGTGCGCCGAACGTAGCAGGGCCCATTTGAAAGTCTTGACGGACCTACAATCTCCCCACTGCTGATCCATGGGGGACCAATGACTGATCTCGTCGACAATCCGATGCTGCTTCCTGATCCCGAACCGGCCGAGGTTCGCTACACGATTATCTCCGTCGATGATCACCTCGTCGAGCCGCCAGGGATGTTCGACGGTCGTCTACCAGCTCAGTTTCAGAGCCGTGCGCCCAAGGTCGTCACGAACGAAAACGGTCACGAAGTTTGGGAGTTCGAAGGCCAACGCTTCACGCAGGTCGGAATGAATGCGGTTGCCGGCCGACAAAAGAGCATGAAGAACCTCGAACCCACAAAGTTTTCCGACATGCGTAAGGGCTGTTGGGATATCAACGAACGTGTTCGAGATATGGACATCAATGGTGTCTGGGCTTCAATGAATTTCCCCTCGATGATCACTGGTTTCTGCGGTCGGGTTTTCGCGCAAATCGATGACCTCGATCTTGGGTACGCCACAACGCAGGCATGGAATGACTGGTTGTACGAGGAATGGTGGCAACCAGCGAAAGATCGGATCATTCCTCTTGGGCTCACGTTCCTCGCCGATCCCGAAAAGGGAGCAGCCGAAATTCGACGTAACGCGGCTCGAGGCTTTGTTGCTGTCACGCTTCCTGAGCGTCCACAGAATATTGGTTTCCCATCGCTTTTCACCGGTTACTGGGACCCGATTGTTCAGGCGTGTGCTGAAACGGACACAGCAATCGCTTTGCACGTGGGTTCATCTGGCGGTTACCCGACGCCCGAGGCCTCGCCTGCACTCCAACTCGGAGCAACGATGTTTGGCCAATTGTCTTTGGCTGCGTGCGCTGAGTGGCTTTGGTCGGGCTACCCGTTGAAGTACCCAAATCTCAAGATCACCATGTCCGAAGGCGGCATCGGATGGGTGGCCATGTTGCTCGACCGACTCGACAACATCATCGATCGTTCTGGCTATGGCCTGGGTTGGGATGTGCGACCTGCTGATGTGCTGAAGCGCAACTTCTGGTTCTGTACGATCGACGATCCGTCCACGATCATGACCCGGCATCGCATCGGTGTTGAGAACATCATGTTCGAGACCGATTACCCGCACGGCGATGGCACCTGGCCAGATACGCAACAGGTGGTCGCTGACACCTACGGTGATCTTCCGTCGAACGAGTTGCGCGCAATCCTTAGTGAGAATGCTGCTCGAGTGTTCCGACATCCACTGCCGAATGAAGTGCTTCCTCGTTAGGAAGCGTTTGCGATAGCGGTTTCGCGCAAGACATATTTCAGGACTTTCCCACTCGCATTGAGCGGAAATTCTTCGACCATCATGACGTGGCGTGGCACCTTGTAGTTCGCCATGGATTCGCGACTCCAGGCAACCACATCTGACGATGTCAGAACAACGCCGGGCTTAGGAATGACAAAGGCAACGCCAACTTCGCCCATCCGTGGGTCCGGAATGCCGAGTACGGCAACTTGACTGATGTCAGGGTGGGTCAGAAGGAGGTTTTCGATTTCGGCCGGATAGGCGTTGAATCCGCCGACGATGAACATGTCTTTCATGCGGTCGGTGATGCGCAGATTTCCTGCGCCATCCATAACGCCAATGTCGCCTGTGTGAAGCCAGCCCTCGTCATCGATTGCTTCCGCGGTCGCCTCGGGATTGCCTATGAATCCCTTCATGATGTTGTAGCCACGGATGAGAACCTCGCCGGGCTCGCCAGGTGCAACTGGCTGACGGTTTTCGTCCGCGACGATGACCTCGACATCGGGAATCGCTCGCCCTGCGGTGTTGGCGATGATTTCGGGGTCGTCGGTATGGCGGCACATCGTTGCGATGCCCGTTGCTTCAGTCAGGCCGTATCCGGTCACGATTGTTTTGAACGTCATCTCTGAACGCATGCGGTGAATCATCTCGACGGGAACGGTTGCGGCTCCGGTTACGGAAAGTCTCAAACTCGAAAGATCGAAATTCTTCAACTCGGGATGGTCGAGCATCGTCATGTATACCGTTGGCGGGCCAGGGAGCATTGTGATGCGTTCTTCTTCGACGCGGCGCATCACTGAAGGAACGTCGAACACCGGGTGCGGCAAGATCGTCGCGCCCATCAGGATTGACGCAAGAATTCCCGACTTCAGACCGAAACCATGAAAGAAGGGATTAATGATGAGGTATCGATCGCCTCTCGTAAGTCCAACAACGATCGACCAGCTCCAATAGGCACGAACGCTTGCCCCGTGGGTGAGCATCGCACCCTTCGGTAAGCCTGTTGTTCCCGACGTAAAGAGGATGTCGCAGAGATCATCTGGGGTGAGTGCCGCCGCGCGAATTGCGGCTGCATTGGGCGGGACCGAATCGGCCATTGCGAGGAAGTCAATCCAGTTTGTTGTTTCTGCGCGAGTTGGTCCGCCAAGAAGTACGACATGCTCCAACAGGGGCAGAGCGGATCGGTCACCAAGCAACTCGACATAATCGGTGCCGAGAAACTCGGAAACTGTGAAGAGCAATCGAACGCCTGCGTTTTCGAGAATGTACGTTGCTTCTGGACGCTTAAATCGAGTATTCAGCGGCACGAGAACAGCCCCGGAGCGATGAATTGCGCAACACGCGATAACCCACTCGGCGGTGTTCTGCGCCCAGATCGCAACGCGGTCGCCCGGCTTGATCCCTATGGCGATGAGAGCGCGAGCGGCAATGTCTACGCGATCAAGGAGCTCCTCCCAGTTGCAGCGGAGGTCGCCATCGACGAGGGCCTCAAGCGTTGCAAACTCAACAGCGGCACGCTCGAGTGCGGCCGCGACTGTCGGAGGAAGCACGTCATAATCGATGTGTTCAGCGCTGACGGGCAAGGCGTTCTCCGAAGTGAGGATGCTCGAGTAGAACGACCATTGAACCACGATTCAACTGATCGCTGTATGGTTCACAGCGTTCAGGGCAGGGGGTCGGGGATCTCGGCCGACCCGGTTCTCGAAAAGGGGACGATTCTTCAGATGAGTACCGATGTCTGGCGCAGCGGATCGCAGTCAACGATTCCGGCACTGCTGATGCAGCGTCTTGAGGTCGACCCCGATGGCCCGTACTTAGACGTATGTGGCGATACCGTGACTGCAGCGCAGTTAGTGGATGTTTCTGGTCGGCTGGCTGCCTCGCTTCGAACGATGGGCATCTCTCAAGGCGATCGCGTCGCCACGCTGATTGAGAATTCGATTGAGGCTGTCTATGCATGGTGGGGGATCATCCTGGCCGGAGCAATCGCCGTGCCGGTGAACACTGCTTATAAGGGTGAGTACCTGCGTCACCAACTTGCAGATTCGGGTTCCAAGGTTGTCATCGTCGCAGCAGAATTCCTGGGTCGTCTCGAAGCGGTAGTTGAAACGATCGATTCTGTTCAACACGTTGTGATCATCTCCGATGTGCCTTCGGCGATTGGTGGCGTGACCGCATCGCTGTGGGACGAGCTCCTGACTTCCGACGCCACACTCCCCGAAATTAGCACCAAGCCTTCTGATCTCGGTACGTTCATCTACACGGGTGGAACAACGGGACTATCGAAGGGCTGCATGCTCAGCCACAACTATCACGAGGCTCTTACTCGACAGATCGGAATCTGTTGGGAGCGAACTGCTGAGGATGTGGTCTGGACTCCATTGCCGCTGTTCCACTTCAATGCAATCACGACTGCAGTTATCGGCCCACTGGTATTCGGGGGCCGTTCAGCGATTTACCGCCGGTTCTCGGTCTCGAATTTCTGGCCCGAGATGAACAGGGTCGGAGCAACGATTACCTCGACACTCGGGACCATGGCGTACTTGTTGGCTCACGACGTTGATCGCCCGGAGATGCCAAGGTCGGGTGCGCCTGAAGCCAATACAACACTCCGACTTCTTGGCGCCGCTCCCATGCCGACTGAAGTCGACGACATCATGAAGAACCGGTTTGGGCTCACGACGTTCAGCGCCGCTTATGGAGTTACCGAGGCAAGTTTGATTTCGTGGCAGCCACCGGGCGGCTACAACAAGCCGAACGCCGCCGGTGTCATTAACGAGGAGTACTTCGACGTTCGCATTTTCGATGACGAAGACAACGAGGTTCCGCGCGGTAATCGAGGCGAAATTGTTATTCGACCCAAGCGTCCTGAAGTGATGTTTGCGGGCTATTGGGGCCGACCTGAAGTGACCGTCGAAACCAGTCGTAATTGGTGGTATCACACCGGCGATATCGGAATAGTTGACGAAGATAATTTCTTATTTTTTGTCGACCGTAAGGCCGACTACTTGCGACGGCGCGGCGAGAACATTGCCAGTTTCGAAGTCGAATCCATAATCATGGGACACGGTCAGATCGCCGACGTTGCTGTGCATGCTGTTCCGAGCCCGCTCACAGAAGATGATCTCAAAATCACGGCGACTCTCGTTGAGGGGGCCACTGTGAGTGAAGAGGAACTGTTCCTGTGGTGCGTCGACCAACTTCCCTACTTTGCGCTGCCCCGATTCATAGAATTTCGCGCTGATCTCCCTCGTTCACCGGTCGGGCGCGTGTTGAAGCGTGAACTGCGCGATGAAGGCGTGACCACTATTACCTGGGATCTTGAGCAGTCAGGCGTTGTCTTCGAAAAGCGTTGAATCAGTCGCTTCGACGTTGAGCAAGTTTCTCTCGCAAGACCGCGACTCGTTCAGGGATCCATGATTGTTCGATGGACCACTGTTGTTGCGCAAGCTCAATGGCCACAGCTGATTCGCGATCGAGGTTGATTGTTGCATCCAGTGTCTGTTTTGCTCTGCGCATTGCTTCGCGCGGCCGAGATGCAGCGCGACGGGCAAATGACATTGCCAACTCGGCGATGTCGCCTGATGGTGCACAGCGCCAAGCGATTCCGACCTCGGCGGCTTCGACTCCGGTGAGATGGTCGCCGAGAAGTGAGAGGGCCACGGCTCCCTGACGTCCAATTCGTAGAGCAAGAGCTCGTAGTTGCCCGCCCCCTGGATGGACTCCGAGATCTAGCAGTCGAGGGTCGAATGTTGCGTCAGGCGTGCACAGAATTACGTCGCAGGCCAACACGAGGTTGATGCCCGCGCCGATGACAGCGCCTTCGACGACTGCGATGGTCGGTATTGGTGCGTTGGCCAGAGCTTCCGCTCCGCGTGCAATATCGGTGAGCGATGCACGAGGGGCAACGAGGTCGTTGAGGTCGCCACCGGAACAAAAGACCGGGGGAGTTGCGGCCAGAATCAGAGCGTCCACACCCGTGGCTAACGCCTCTTTGACCGCCGATTCGAGGTCGAGTGAGAGTTCTATGCGCAACGCGTTGCGTCGTTCGATATCGCACAACGTCAGGAGCGCGATCGAGCCCTCAAGAATCTCTAGTGAGACGAGGGGGTGTCCGGTCGGACGCTTGATCGGATCAAAGGAAGTCATGCCGTCGGAGCGAGCTTGCCGACCTCGATGCCGACGTGCTTCTCGCGCCGACCGGTATCGAATGCTCGCTCGCTCACGTCGTGGTTCGGCGACAGTGATCGAAGGGCCTTGACGGTGGCCCCCGACTTTGGAACATGAACGAAGGGATCGAACGAATACCAACGCATGGCGTTTTCGTGGGTGATCTTGTTGATTTCGCTGTCTGGAATTTCGCGTGCTACCTCGGCAAACTCCTCGCCGGCGTGCGGCCATGAAGAGTCTGAGTGGGGATAGTCGCACTCCCAAGCGATGTTGTCGATGCCAACATCGTGGCGGAGTTTCACGCCAATGGGATCGGCGATGAAACAGGTGAGGAAGTGCTCGCGGAAAACCTCGCTTGGAGTCTTCTTCCCGAAGTCTTGCCCGGTCCATCGGTGATGCATGTCGTAGGTGCGGTCGAGGCGGTCGAGGAAGTAAGGGATCCATCCGATGCCGCCCTCGGAAAGGGCAATCTTGATTGTTGGAAACTTTTTAAGAACTCGTGACCAGATGAGATCGGCAGCAACGGCACAGATGTTCATCGGTTGCAGCGTCATCATCACGTCGATGGGTGCGTCCGGGGACGTGATTGCGAGCTTCCCGGAGGATCCGAGGTGAATCGAAAGCACGGTGTCGGTGTCGCAGAGTGCTTGCCAAAACGGATCCCAGTACTCATCATGAAGGCTCGGATAGCCGAGGGTGAAGGGATTCTCGGTGAATGTCACCGAGTGAACACCCTTTGCGGAAAGTCGGCGGACTTCATCGCCGGCGAGTTGCGCATCCCAGAGAATCGGCAGGCCCATTGGGATGAAGCGACCAGGTGCGGCAGCGCACCATTCGTCGATGTGCCAGTCGTTGTACGCCCGAACAACATCAAGAGCCAGGTTCTTGTCATCGCACGCAGCGAAGAGGCGACCGCTAAAACCCGGGAATGAGGGGAAATTCATCGATGACAGAAGCCCGCCACCATTCATGTCCTTTACTCGTTCACCAACGTCCCAACACCCCTGACGGATTTCATCGAACGAGGTAGGTTCAATCCCGTATTCTTCTTTTGGCCGTCCGGCCACAGCGTTGAGGCCGATGTTGGGGATGATCGATCCCTCGAACATCCAGACGTCGTCGCCCTTATCGTTTCGCTCGATCCTCGGGAACCGACCCTTCCACTTTGCCGGTGTGTGTTCATCGAACATTGAGGGTGGCTCGACGAGGTGGTCGTCCACGCTTACGAGAATGAGATCGTCGCTGTTCATTACTGCCCCCAAGTAGATCGACCGCAGTTGCGGAGTTACTCCCAGATTGGAATGCGAGCGAATTCGTGAGAGCAACAACCATCACACGATCCACTGGCTTCGACTCCAGTTTCAGTTGACTGAACTATAGTTCAATCATTCGAACCGAGCGCTTTTCGGCGACCTACTCGAAGCTTTTCTAGGGGGAACAAATGACAAAGAAGAAGACGGACTC
>CAFBNJ010000003.1_pt1 | contig 41720 bp, 34 predicted proteins | sample 7269231 | NCBI WGS metagenome assembly CAFBNJ01 (sample SAMEA6814091, study PRJEB35770) | freshwater metagenome | biome: Freshwater; feature: Freshwater reservoir; material: water | place: Czech Republic | collected 2017-05-23 | depth 30m m
ACTTGCCGCCCCTCGACCTGAATTCCTTTTCGCTCCAACACAGATTTCCAAGAGAACAAAAGAATGGGGCCGAGACGAACTCGATCGGCGTATAGGAACCGCTTGGAGCAACTACTCCGAATGGTGCGACTCCTGGATTGAATTCTCCCATGCCGCCGGGAACGACAAGGTTCTCGCCGTCTACGAAACATTGCGCAGTGGTCGACCCGATCCAAAGCAGGGATTTATCTGCTCAATCCATTCTGAAAAGACCAAATGAACACTCCACTCCTCCCCAACCCGACGAATTCACCATCAACAGATGGTCGCACTGCTCGACGCGATCGCGGAAGAACAGCAGTGCTCGAAGCAGCACTTGAATTGTTCGAAGAAGAAAACCTTGAGCCGACACCTGAGCAGATTGCGCTTCGAGCCGGCGTCTCTGCCCGGTCGGTCTATCGATACTTTGAAGACCGAGATCAACTTGTGCGCGCCATCATCGCCCATAAGCAACTCAAAATCCTTCCGCTCTTTCACATTGCCGACATCGGCAAGGGTGAACTGGAAGTTCGACTCACCCGCTTCGTTGACTCACGCCTCAAGGTTCACGACGCAATCGCGGCAACTGCTCGAGCGATGGCAATCAAATCATCGAGTGACCCCGTCATCCGGGAACAGATCGATTTCCGTAAATCAATCTTTCGGGAACAGGTGGAACTGAGTTTCGACAAGGAATTCCAGGCGATGAGCGTGGCACAGCGAAATGCAGCGGTCAACGCAATTGACGTACTCACCCAGCTTGATTCACTCGATCGCTATCAAGTTGATCTCGCTCTTTCCTTGAGCGAAACACGAGAGCTTCTACTCATTTCACTACGCGCGCTGCTCCGCACAGATTTGTAAACCCTTTCCACTCAAAACGCATTCACGTTTCTCCTAGATAGGACCAACAATGGCAGAACAACTCGAGCACACCTACGGAACCATCAACATCGAACTGGTTGGGGCTTGGCTCCACATGAAGCCAGAAGATGACGGCTGCTTCTGGGCGCTCAACCTCATGAAGTATGTCGAAGTCGCCAACTACGACGACGGACGAGAAGCAGTTTCCGGCAAAGCCGCCGATGACACGTACGCGCCAATCGGACCACTTGCGGCCGTGGGTGCCGAAGTTGCATACCTGGGCGATGTCAAAGACCAACCACTCGGCACGCCAGAGTGGGACCGAGTGGCGATTGTGCGCTACCCCACGCGCGCGTCGTTCTTTGCCATGCAAGAACGCAAAGACTTCAAAGAAGCTCATGTCCACAAGAAAGCAGGCATGGACTTCACGATCATCCTTTCCTGCCTCCCAAACACACACGATGAAGCAGCCTCAACCGATGGTGATCTTGTTCTCTTAATTGATAAAGGGACGGAAGATGTCTTCGCTTCGGTCTCTGGCGCAACACAAGTTGCACTCTTCGACGTCGAAGGCGTCATCATTGGCGATGAACGCCGTTACGACCGAGCCCGGTTCGTGCGAGTCACCGATGACGCAACCATGGCCTCACTCGTTAGCGCTGCAGAGAACGCTGAAGACGCCCAGATTCTCGTGCTGCGCAGCTTCATCGACAAACTCGTCGACACCGTCGTTACTGCTTAAGCGCTTCTTCGACCCATGGAATTTCTCCGCACACCAGATGAATGTTTCGAGCACCTCGACGGGTACGACTTCGAGCCGCACTACCGCGCAATCGCAACTGCCGACGGCACGAGTCTGAGGTTCCATTTCGTCGACGAAGGACCTCGAGAAGCTGCACCCGTTCTTCTGCTGCACGGAAATCCCTCGTGGTCGTACTTGCATCGCTCGATGGTCCGCGGTCTTGCTGCACGTGGTCACAGAGTTATCGCTCTTGACCTCATGGGAATGGGTCGATCCGACAAACCAACGGACAAAGCTGATTACTCATTGGCCAACCACATCGACTGGATGGGTCAATGGCTTGAAGCCGAGGATCTTTCCAACATCACGATGTATTGCCAGGATTGGGGCGGCATCACTGGTCTCAACTTGTTGCCATTTCACGGTGATCGTTTCATACGAGTGATCGCGTCAAACACGGGCGTGCCAACCGGTGAAGGTGCCGGTCCTGCTATCGATCAATGGCTGGCTTTCGTTGCAAGTGTTGATGCTCTTCCCATCAGCGCGTTGATTCAGGGCGGTACTACACGAAAACTTTCCGCCGGTGAACTCGCTGCGTACAACGCCCCGTATCCGGATGGTTCCTACCAAGCCTCCCCGTTAGCTTTTCCGTTCCTTATCCCCGTGAAGCCCGATAACCCCGGCGTACCGATGTGTCGCGATATGTGGACCTATCTCGCAACATGGACCAAACCGTTTCTCACCGTTTTCGGATCAGAGGATCAGATCGCTTACAAAGCGGGCGCTCATGTGCGCATGCAGCGAGAGATCCCGGGTGCAGCCGATCAGCACCACATCGTGATCGACGGAGCCAACCACTTCATACAAGAGGACGCTTCCGATCAACTCGTTGACATCATCGACCAATTCACCAAACGGGGAATCAACTAGTGCAACGCTCGTCACTACTTCCGAACCAAAGGACACTGTATGAATTCAAATAAACCAGAACGACTTGTTCCTGATATGCGCAACGTCCGCTACGGCGAAGTCCTTGGCGTCTTTGCCCGCGATGGCCGCTTCGAGGCCGAAGTATTCGGCACTCAGTTGATCAACGACTGCCCGCAAGAACTCTGGGGAACACTCGATGCCACGGAGATCGCAGCCGAGATGGGTGCCATCGGAGTGAAGCTCAATGGCCCTCGCTATTGGACTCTCGACGCGTTCGGTCAAAAGGTCGCCGTTGCCGAACCGGTGCTTCGTGACTTCAACGGAATCACGATGCGTCGAATCGCCACCGTCGATCTCGGTGAGATCCCCAAACTTGGCCCGTACAACGAAACCAAGGTCAACCGCGGAGTGATCTTCTTTTGGGACGAGGGTCAGACCATTCATGAACTCGTCAACCCCGAGGGCCACGCATATGTGATGCAGGCGTTGTGCACCGGCGTCGATCCGACGATGACCCCCGACTCTCTCCTGTCTCTTGGCGAACGTCTTTCGCTTCCAGAAGGTTGGTCGTATCGCACACGAGTACTGGATGAGGAACTGATCGTCGACACCACCGCAACGATTGCAACGGTTCTTCAGGACGAATTCGAGAATTCCTACACCCTTCCCTACTGAAAGCACCTGGACCACCGATGACGGACAATGACAGGCGTCTTGCGCTCCGCGACGAACGCGCAAAGGCCGCCCCCTATTGGGGTGCAGTAGAGCCACGGATCATCCTTACGTTCCTGTTTTTCTCCGCAGCTTGGGTCGCCGTCATTGTTCTTGGTATCAACGGCACTATTCCGCTTTGGGCAGGGTTGCTTCTCAACACCGTTATTGCCTCGACCTTTTATATGCCGATGCACGAAGCAACGCACGGGAACATCTGGGGTCAAACCGCAAAAGGGAAATGGGTTGAGGACCTCATTGGAATGCTTTGCGCAATCCCTCTTGGGTTTTCGTACAAGGCTCACCGGCCATCACACATGCGGCATCATGCACACACAAACGACCCGCAACGCGATCCGGACTATCACACTGCCGGACCGATGTGGATCGTGCTTAGGAGTTGGTACGCACAAGTTCTTATGCTGACATTTCTTCCATTGTTCGCATTTGTGCCTGCGGCCCGCCGCCTCGTTCCTCAATCTGTTCTTCGATCAATGGCCGGCGATGCGGGCAATAAAAAGAGTGGACTCATCCAGCTTCGTTTCTGGTTCTTCTCGACACTGGTCCTTTTCGTCGCGTTTCTCACCGGCTACGGGTGGGCCGCCCTGCTGCTCTGGTTCATTCCATCGCGGCTGCAGGGCCTGTGGTTGCTCACCGTCTTCGCCTGGTTCCCGCATCATCCCGCTACCAAGGTTGGGCGCTACGTCGACACTCGAGTAGCTGTATTCGCCGGATCACGATTCCTCATTCGTGGCCATGACCACCACGCCGTTCACCATCTTTTCCCACGCGTACCTCATTACCGACTTCGTCGGTTGTGGAGCGATATCGCCGATGACATGGTGACCAAGGGTGTCCGCAGCGAGGGACGTGCTCTCGACGCGACTGGCCCGATCGTCTGGTGAACATCTACGACGTGCGTTCGAGGATCCATCACTAGGCTCCCGATGTGGGAGAAACCAATAGTCGGGGGAATCGGCGATCGCGCCGCAGGCTTGGCCTGCTCACGGTCGGAGCGCTCGGCGTTGTCTTCGGCGATATCGGGACCAGCCCGCTCTATGCCTTCACCCAAATCTTCTCGGGTGCACACACGATCCCCGTAGTCGAGGCACGCGTACTTGGTGCCCTTTCGATGGTTTTCTGGACGCTCACACTTGTGGTGTCAGTGAAATACGTCGTCATCGTGATGCGGGCTGACAATCAGGGTGAGGGCGGAATCATGGTCCTCGCCAGCTTGGCGTCGAATGCCGTCAAACGACATAAGGCGAGCGCTGCATTGATGTTGCTCGGTCTTATCGGTGCCGCGTTGTTTTACGGAGACGGACTCATCACTCCAGCAGTATCTGTGCTGTCTGCAGTCGAGGGAATCGGAGTTGCCGCTCCGAGTCTGAACAGTCTCGTGATCCCGATTGCACTCGTCATCCTGTTTCTCTTTTTCGCAGTCCAACGATTCGGCACTGGACGTGTCGGTCGCGTCTTCGGTCCGATCATGATCGTTTGGTTTTTCGCGATCGCGATTCTCGGACTCTTTAGCGTCATCAAGACGCCGGGAGTGCTCCGTTCCATCAACCCGATCTACACAGTCTCTTTTTTCCGAGGCGAACCGAGGCTGGCATTTCTCGCGCTCGGAGCAATCGTCTTGTGCGTCACCGGCGCTGAAGCTCTGTATGCCGATATGGGACAGTTCGGGAGATCCCCGATACGGCTCTCGTGGTTCGCGATTGTGGCCCCAGCGCTCTATCTCAATTATCTCGGACAGGGTGCACTCGTACTTCGCGATCCTTCTGCAATCGCGAACTCGTTCTTTCTTCTCGTCCCGCATTTTCTTCAGATCCCGATGGTAATTTTTGCGACTGCAGCGACAGTCATCGCCTCACAGGCTGTCGTCTCTGGCGCGTTCTCAATGACCCAGCAAGCGATTCGCCTCGGGTATCTCCCACGTATGACCGTTCGACATACCTCAGCGAGCGAGGGCGGACAGGTCTATGTCCCCGCCGTGAACTGGATACTGATGATTGCCGTCCTCGGGCTCATCCTCGGATTCCAAGACTCATCGCGTCTTGCTTCCGCGTACGGCATTGCAGTAACCGGAACATTCGTTATTACCGGATTGCTGGTTGCCATTCTCGCCCGCAACAAGTGGGGGCTTTCGCTTTGGATTGTCATTCCCGCCGCCGCAGTTTCGCTCCTGATCGATGGCGCTTTTTTTATCTCCAACCTGACGAAGTTCATGCACGGCGGATGGTTCCCTCTCGTTATCGCTGTAATCATCGTCGCCATCCTCAGCACCTGGCAGTGGGGCCGGAAACGTCTCGCGAGTCGTCTGGAATCGCTCCAAACGAGCGCACAGGAACTGCCGGCGTACCTTGATTCACAGCACATCGTCCGAACCCCGGGCGTTGCCATCTACCCAACCGTCGAAGAGGGCATCCCAATCGCTCTCCTTCAACGCATCGCCCTTGTTCACGCGGTGAACGATGTAACGGTTGTCTTACACCTCCTTACGGCAGATACGCCTCATGTCAATGATGAGAACCGTCTGGAAATCATTTCTGGTGCGGTGATCGACGTAACCGCTACCTACGGTTATATGGAGCGACCCGACATTCTTGATGTGGTCAGGCATGTCAATCTCGTCCATCCTGAGGTTGACCCTGACACGTGCACCTTTGTATTTCACACAATGAACATCGAGACGACCGAGACAAACCCAATCAAACGCATTCCCACCGAGTTATTCACGATCATGCAACGCAATGCCACCGATCCTCAGCACTACTTCGGACTTCCCGCTGATCGGGTGCTGGAATTCGGAAGGCTGATCAAGTTCTAGGGGGTTCTTCCACCCTCAAGGTGATCTCAAGGTTGCGCTTACCCCCAGTTGACGTTGGTTGCATAAAACATGCAGGCCGACTTCGCCAGGCGAATCGGGCCCCCGTCACCCAACCAAGGAACGATCGAATCGTGCCTACGCGCACTGACGAACCAGGCCGCGTTCACGCCACCCAACGTGCTGGGTTGGGGCGAACCGTTGTCCTCGTCTCGGCCACCTCCATCATCTTCGTGACGCTCATCGGAGCGGCCCAATGGTTCCGATCGCCAGACGTTTCTCTCTCAAGTTTCGAGGCGCTACCTCGTCAATGGCTTTCGGCTCTGTGGCGGCCATGGTTCTTCATTTTTGCGGCAGTGCTTTTTGGGATGCAGTGGATCTTCCCTGGGAGAAAAGATGAGAACCCTCTTTCCCATGGCCTCGTCGTCGACCTCTGTTGGTTTCTGCTCGCACCGATTCTCGCTCTGACGATTATCTCGTTGCAGCTCGGAGCACTCGGCAACGGGCTCGCCACTGTCTTCGGAAAACCTGCAACTGACCTTGTCCCGACTCTCGGCACATGGAAGGTTGCGATACTCGCATTTGTGGTCGCTGATCTCATCGGGTGGGTCAACCACTGGATGCACCACAAGTACCCGTCACTGTGGCTCTTTCATGCGGTTCATCATTCCCAAACCGAAATGAATGTGTTCTCTGACAGCCGCAATCACGTTGTCGAAGTACTCATCGCCTCGACCCTGTCGTTCATTCCCGCATGGTTCCTTGGGCTTAACGTGACACAAGCCGTAACACTGGCGATCTTTTCTTCGTTTGTCTCATCTTTTATTCACACCAACGTGCGAATCAACCTCGGCCCATTGCGATACGTCTTCATTTCCCCTCAGGCCCATCGCATTCATCACTCACTCAACGACGATCATTACAACACCAATTTTGGAACGGTGTTCTCGTGGTGGGACTACATCTTCAACACGAAACATCCAGATGATCGCTCCTACCCCCGAACCGGGATCACCGATGAGCGATTCCCCTTAGAACGTTCCGCTCGTCCGATCGCCGTCGGTCGGACCATCGGCTCGCAATTGCTCTATCCGTTCAAGGTGCTCGCTGCACCGTTCTCTCACAACTGAGGATCACTGATGCCCCCCAGAATCTCTTCGAAACGTCGAGCAGCCGATCTCTCAATCGTCGCAGCAACAATTGCCGCGGTCATTACTGCGTGGGCGTTCATTCCCAAAGACGCGACGTCAACTCCGTCAGCCGACGTTCCCACCGGGCAAGCATTCAGCAGCAATCAGCCACCGAGCCCCGCAACCATTAGCGAGGTCCCCACTGCGACGGTCACAACAACACCGGCTCTCACTGCGCAAACTCGCGACAACTCCTCAACGCAGTCTCCGGCTCCGACACCGCCGCCGACATCGCCACCAAGACGAACGCAAGCCGCCCCACATCCAGCCACCACGCCGGCAACCACAACACCTCCCTCTCCGACACCGCCGACCACCGAGCGACCAAGACCCCCTCGCAACTAGTGATTCAAGCACTGACTGCTCAATCGTCTCGATCGTCACCCCATTTGCCCCTCAGCAAAAGTGAAATGGCCTTCTCGCATCAGTCGTCTGAGAGTGAACCGAATACTACGAACGCGACAGCGTCTTGAGAGATCGCATCCCATGCCGGATGCGCCACGGGCTCGCGTCCGATCTCGATATAGATACGACCGAGAATCTGTCCCGCCAACCACTGCATAAACGCTTCGAGATCAAGATCTTGCCGAATCCAGCCCTTGTCTTTATAAGTTTGAAAACCCGCTGCGAGTCGATGCAAGAAACCCCGAACTGCCTCCCCGATGACCACGGCAAGATCAGGCCGACCTTCGGCACTTCCGAGAGCAAAAATGCGTTGCTGGCGAGACACCGACCGGGAGGGATCGTAGATCAATGCAAGGATCGCACTGACGGCTTCGCGCAACTCTGCACGATTCGAAACCCGACTCAAGATCGATTCCGACATGGCGTTGAAATCGTCCAAACTCCTCACCAGGCGCTCAGCCTGGGCGGCGATTACAAGACCTTCCCGGCTACCGAAGAAGTGGTAGATCGAGGGAGCTGTCACCCCGACTGCGACCTCGATGTCGTGAACGCGCACACTCGCCTCACCACTTGCCTCAATGATCCGGATCGTTTCGTCGAGGATCTTTTGCTGGGTGGGGTGATGTTCCATCACACCCGACCCTAGGTCCCCTCGCCGTCACACCGAATGATCTGACGTAGTAAACCTCAGGGGTCAAACCGCTCAGGGGGAATACCCGAAATGTCTGAACCACTTGTTCTTGCCGAGGCTGAGGGCCCGGTCCTGGTTGTCACTATCAACCGACCCGAGAAGAAGAACGCCGCGAATGCCGAAGTACTTTGCCGGCTTTATGACGCTTGGGTGCGCCTCGACACTGATGATTCACTTCGCGTCGCCATCCTCACCGGTAAGGGCGACACGTTCTGCGCCGGCATGGATCTCGCAGAAATCGGCCGACTCCGTGAAGGCATTGTTGACAACGAGTGGCTCCAGCGCTTTAAGGACCAGCCCGAGGTCATCCTCGGCGGTTGGCTCAAGACCTACCGCCCCACCAAGCCCGTGATCCTCGCTGCCGAGGGTTACGCCCGCGCAGGCGGCACCGAAATTCTTCAGGGCACCGATATCCGCGTTGCTGGTGAAAGCGCAGTCTTCGGCGTCACTGAAGTCCAGCGCGGCCTATTCCCCATGGCTGGCTCTGCTGTGCGTCTCCGCCGCCAAATCGGATACGCGGTAGCGGCCGAAATGCTCCTTACTGGCGAAGACCTCACTGCCCAGCGCGCGTATGAACTCGGGCTCGTGAATCATGTTGTTCCCGACGGCCAAGCACTCAACAAGGCCCGAGAAATCGCTCAACGCATCGCCCGAAATGGCCCACTCGCCGTGAAGGGCATTCTTGCAACGCTGCGCGAAACCGAAGCCATGCCCGAAGCCGACGCGTTCACCATCGAGATGAAGCATGGTGGCAAGGTCATGCAATCGAAAGATGCCGGCGAAGGGCCCCGAGCCTTCCTCGAAAAGCGCGATCCGGTCTTCACCGGCGAATGATCAGCTGACTCCATGGCGGAATCAACGAAACCAACAGTGATCGTTGCCGGTCTCGGTGACACCGGCGCGCTGATCGCTACACGATTAGCGCGAACTTGCAACGTTGTCGGCATTTCGACGCGTCCTGCGCTGGTGAGCGGTCAGGAACTTGGCACGCGCCTCATAGACCTGCCCCGCTGGCGACGCACGTACCTCATCCCCTATCGGCGTTTTCGGAAGCTCGATTCGGTCGACGTTGTGCACGGACGAATCCAAACCGTTGACTTGGACACATCAAAAGTTTCCGTTGAACTCGCTTCAGGTTCGATACGCGATATCACCTACGACTACTTCGTGATCGCAACTGGTGTGTCCAACGGATTTTGGCGCCACGATCGTCTGGAAGACCTCGCCACAATTGATACGGAGCTCTCAGCCATCAACGCCCAACTCAATGATGCTGCAACAATCGCTGTCATCGGTGGTGGAGCGACTGGCGTCAGCGTTGCCGACAATCTCGCTCGTGCCGGGCAATCAACGGTGCACCTGTTTCATAATGGCGAAGAGCCCCTGCCTGGCTATCACCCCAGTGTTCGTCGTTGGATGGCTCGCCAGCTCGCAACTGATGGCGTCATCGTTCATCCAAACCATCGGGCCATTGTTCCTAATGGTTTTCGTGGCGATCAACTCACCCACGACGCCGTTACATGGTCGACCGGTCAGGAACCTTTCACCGCGGATGTCACGCTGTGGGCACTTGGAGGCGTAACTCCGCACAGTGCGTTCCTTCCGGCATCGGTTCTTGACGACGAAGGCTTCGTGATCGTCGACAAGAACCTCCGAATGCCTGAGCATCCAAACGTGTTCGCTGTTGGCGATGTCGCAGCCAGCGATCCGCTTCGCAGCTCGGCCCGCAACTGGGGATTCCGAATCGTCGTTACCAATGTGAAGGAACTCGTTCGCAATCGCCCTGCGAAACTCAAGACCTACAAGGCCGCCGAATACCGATGGGGATCAATCCTCGGCATGCAGGACGATGGCCTCACAGTTGTCCAACCCAATGGCAAACGTTTCCGCATTCCGCGCAAACTGGCCGAACCGCTGCTGTTCAGCGTGTTCGTGCAGCGAATTCTGTATGGCGGTCTGCGCAAGCGGTAACTATCTGCCTTCGATTCTTGGAGAATCCTCATGACCGCTTCACCACAGAACAACGATGTCTCGCCAAATGTTGACGGCGTAGAAGCAGTCTTCTGGCATGTCGATGACATCGACTGGACTCAGGTGCAGCGACAGCAAAACGCCGACGGTTCCGTTTCAGTTGTTCGGGAGAAGTGGCCGATCATTCGACCCGGCTTTCTTTCTGCGCACGTTCACTACGAGCCGGGGATGGTCGTGCGTCGCCATGGACATCGCAGCAACCACATCGTGTTTGTACTTGGCGGAAGCGGCTGGATCGGAACCACACCGTGCGAACCCGGATCACATATCCATGTTCCACTTGGCTCGGCATTCGGTCCGATCATCGCTGGACCTGAGGGGCTCACTTGTTGGGAACTGAGTTTCGGCGAATTCGGCGGATGGGGCGACCAGCCCGAGCTGTACGCAAATGAAATCGCTGAGAGGGGAATTACTCCACTACCCGATCCTCCGCTCGAAATTGGCGATTGGTTTGTTGATCCCCGCGGGGATTGGGGCGGTGAACGTCCTTCGCCAAAAGTCGAAGGACTTCAGTCGTTGATGACCCACGTGAGTGACTATGAATGGACCGACGTGAAGCATCAGCAAAATGCTGATGGCTCACTTTCTGTCGTGCGTGAAAAGTGGCCAATCCTGCAGCCTGATTTCATGAGCGCCTACATCGAATACTCACCAGGAATGATCGTCCGCCGTCACGGACATTTCGGCTTGCATCTTGTCTGGGTGATTGAAGGCGGGGCCTGGTTTGGCGATCGCTGGTGCCCCGCCGGCACGCATATTGAGCTTCCCTTCGGCGCGGCGTTCGGTCCCATTGTCGCCGGCGATGAAGGCGCGTTGTTCCTCGAACTGACCGATGGCGACTTCCGCAGTTGGGGAGATCAACCCGAACTGTTCGACAACCTGATTGCTGAGCGCGGAGTTACACCTTTGCCTGACCCGCCCATTGATCTCGGCGAGTGGTTTACCGACCGCCGCGGATACTGGGCCCCGTAAGGCGGCGAGGCACAAATAATCCTTTCGGGGCCTACCGATGTCATTGAGTTCCAAACCACCCTCAAAAGCATTGGGCACTAGATTCGAAACGAAAGGTTTCACCCGGGGGGGGCATATGACTATCCGTTATTCAAAGCCACCAGTGCTGATGTACGACGTGATTGACGATCTTGACGAAGTGGTTCGTCTCCTCGAATCACAAGCTCCGTACACGCCACTTGGCGGTTGGTATAACCCCGGCGCAGACCCAACCAAAAAGACTCGCCCAATGTGGTTCCAGAATGACTGGGTCCACGATGATTTTGCCGCCGAAGGTTCTGATCTGTTCCTTCAACATGCGGGCTACATCGAAGCGGCGAAACACTATTACAGCGCCGAAATTGTTGAACCGATAAGCGTGTACGTGAATCTCATGGTCGCTATCGACGGCGGTGGTCCTGCACACACTGACAACCCACGCTTTCATGGTCGTGACCGAACAAATACACCGATGTGGTTATTGCGGGCGATGTTGTGGTCGGGTTTGTTCAACGAGTTCGAGATTCTTCAAGCAACCGCAATTTGGTGGCGCAATGACGTCGAGGGTGGCGCGTTGTATTACTGGCCCAACGGTGCCGCCAACCCACCCGAAGTTCACTCCGAGAACATGGCGAATACGGCATTGATCGGCGACAACCACGGAATGTTCCATCAAGTAGGTCCGATCGGACCGTTCTCCGGACAATCACCCCTGATCACTCCCAGCGCCACGCTTGCCCCAGTCAACGACGGGACTGGCGATTGGACAATCACTGATCTCGGCGAAGTCGTCTTTCGTGCCCCGCTCAATACCTACCGGCTCAGCGTGCTGTGGAAAGCCGATGTTTACGAAACCGCGGCTGAACGTGATCGAAAGAAGTCAAACACTCTCTCGATGCAAGACGTTGCCGACCGATTCAACGATGATCTCGCACAACTTGGCTCAGAGATCCGATTCGACCTAGATCGAGTCGATGATCTCGCGCTAAGCGCTGAACTGAAAACTGTTTACCCAGAAGACAAACCAGTCGGGGCATTGCGATCAGTTTTTGATGCGGCCTAACGGAGTTCTTCCCTATGCTGGATGCAGGGATTCACATAACGTGAGGTGGGGGAACAAATGAAGTCACGCGCTGCGGTGTTATTCGAAAGCCCAGGCCGTTACCAGGTCGTAGACGTTGAGGTCGACGAACCAAAGGCGCATGAGGTTCTGGTTCGTTATGTTGCAAGCGGACTTTGCCACAGCGATGTTCATTACCTCGATGGCAGCCATGCTGGTCCACTCCCGATGTGCGCTGGGCACGAAGGTGCCGGCATCGTCGAACAGGTCGGCCCTGGCGTTACCGGCTTCGCCCCCGGCGATCATTTCGTGGCCTCATTCATTCCGAGTTGTGGACGTTGCCGCTATTGCGCGCAAGGCAGAACCAACCTCTGCAATTTGGGCGCACACCTGCAGAACGGTCCGATGCCTGATGGCACCTACCGCATGCACTACGACGGACAAGACCTTCACCAGTTTCTACTGATCTCCACATTTTCGCAGTACGCCGTTGTTTCGGAGAACTCTCTCGTAAAAATCCCAAACGATGTGCCTTTGGAAACTGTGTGTCTTCTGGGCTGTGGTGTCGGCACGGGTCTCGGTTCGGCCATCAACGCTGCTGAAGTTCGGCCGGGAGACAACGTTCTTGTCCTTGGTGCGGGCGGCGTTGGAATGAGTGCGGTTCAAGGAGCCGCTCTTGCCGGCGCAGCAACCGTCATCGTTGTTGACCCAGTTGAATTCAAACGAGAAATGGCGACAACACTAGGGGCAACTCACACCTATTCGACCATCGCCGAAGCCACCGATTTCGTTCGTTCAATTAGTGATGGACAGGGCGCCGAGTCAGCAATCCTCTGCATGGGTCAGCCAACAAATACCGATGTCGCCAATGCATTCGATGCGATCGCAAAAGGCGGGACCGTTGTGGTCACCGGCATGGCCGCCAATTCCGAACCAGCCGCAATCCCAATTCACTTATTGGCTCTTGGCGGAATGCAGAAAACCATTCGAGGCGCGCTGTTCGGAATGTGCAGTCCGCCGGTAGACATTCTCCGTCAGATCGATCTCTATCGCGCCGGCAAACTGAAACTCGACGAGATGATCACGCGGCGTTATCAACTCAACGACATCAATTCCGCTGTCGATGACCTTGCCGAAGGGCGCAACATCAGAGGCGTCGTCACCCTGTAAGGAATCGGTAGCTCTCCGGTGTTTCAGGGGACACGAACCACGACACGGCCGAGCGTGCGACGCTCCGCAAGGTCATTGCAAGCTTCGGGCACATCCAGCCAGTCGACAACGCGTTCAACGGTGGGTCGATACTGACCCTCCGCAATCAATTTCTCCAGAGCTTCTTGCGTTTCGACATTGATCCGACGCATCTCTTCGCGTGGATAGCTCCCCAATGTGGCCCCGATCAGCGTGTGGTTGTACATGTAGAAGTGGGGGTCGTGGGCAATGAGCCCACCGGCATGGCCACACAAAACACGACGGCCGTTGGGTCGCAAGAGCGACTGTGCCGCCAAGCCCATCTCGCCTTGCACTGGGTCAATGACCACGTCGACTGCAGCGCCACCGGTCAATTCTCGTACCGAGTCGACAAACGAATTGGCGGAATGGTCAACCGCGTCAGCGCCGAGCGATTCGCAGAATGCAACTTTGTCAGCACTTCCCACGACGGCGATTACGCGCGCACCTTGAGCAACGCAGAGCTGAACAATCGCTGAACCCAACCCACCAGCTGCGCCGGTGACCACAACTGTCTCGCCAGATCGCACCTCTCCACGCCGAATCGCTGCGTGATACGCCGTGTGCGCGGGGATGAGAAAACCGGCAGCCTGTTCATCGGTCATTCCCGATGGGATTTCAAAAATCATTGAGATGCCAACGGTTACCGATGCGAGCGAACCCCACGGCTGAATCGCGACTGCAGCCACGCGCTTACCCATCATGTGTTGCCACGCTGGCGCAGCACCGATGACTTCGCCGACGCCTTCTTGGCCGGTGATGTACGGACGCGTAATCGGAACGGGATAGTCGCCGCGCGCCATTGTCACGTCGGGCAAGGCAAGCGCAGCATGGCTCATGCGCAGAACTACCCAATCAGTGAATGGTTCAAGCCCAGGACCCGTTGGTATCCACCCCGGCAATCCCATACTCATGCCCGTGAAATCTTCAACCCGAGGTTCGTCGATTTCGTCGAGGCGCAGCACCTCGAGTGGTTCGCCAGTTCCATGTACGCGCCAAGCCTGCATGATCCCCCTTTGTCGCTCACGTCAGTCAACCACGCAAACGGTCCTATGGGCCCTCTGCGCGACAATCCGCTAGACAGCCCGCCATCTGGCTACAAGGCCTAAGTTTATGAAAGACAGGCAACAACGAGTCGGGCAAAGAGGGGGAATCGTGCTTGATCATCGGATCATCGGTGCAACAGTGGTGGACGGCACCGGCGCGCCAGCGGTTGCTGCCGACATCGGCATTCGCGACGGCCGCATCGTGGCGATCGTCGAACCCGGTACGTTGCAAGAGGAAGCGCTCGAAACCTTCGACGCCTCTGGCCTAGTAGTAAGCCCCGGCTTTGTCGACATGCACACGCATTACGACGCGCAACTTTTCTGGGATCCATTCGCCGCTCCGTCGAACGTTCACGGTGTCACTTCAGTGATCGGGGGTAACTGCAGTTTCAGCATCGCCCCAGTTCACCCGCAAGATGCCGACTACATCCGGCGAATGCTGGCAAAAGTCGAGGGCATGCCACTCGATGCACTCGAACAAGGCGTGCCGTGGTCGTGGTCGACCTTTGGTGAGTACCTCGATGCGCTCGAAGGAACGATCGCAGTCAATGCCGGGTTCATGGTTGGGCACAGCGCGCTGCGCCGTTACGTGCTCGGAGCGGAAGCGAATTTCCGAGTAGCGACCCCGAGTGAACTCGATGACATGCGTCGCGCGCTTGGTGCTTCGATTGAAGCTGGCGCCCTTGGTCTTTCGATGGACTGTTCAAGCTCTCATAGCGACGGCAATGGCGACCCAGTACCAGCCAAGGGTGCCGATCGCGAAGAGATCCTCTCGTTATGTGAAGAGACTGGTCAATGGCCCGGCACCACGCTCGAAGGAATTTTCGAAGGAGCAAGCGACGGGTTCGACGAATCAGAACTCGAACTCTTGCCAGCAATGTCGGTGCGGGCCAACCGACCGCTCAACTGGAACCTGCTTGTTGTTGACACGCGCGACCCCGGTCGCGTCGACCGCCATCTTGCGGTCTCGAAGCACGCACGCGAAGTCGGCGGTCGGGTCGTGGCACTCACTATGCCAGTGATCGTTCCGATGAACATGAGTTTTGGAAATTACTGCGCACTCAATTTGATGCCCGGATGGGGACCGATCCTCAACGCACCGGTTCCGGAACGCATCGAGATGCTGCGCGACCAGGCAACGCGCCGAATGATGGTCGCCCGTGCCGACAGCGAAGAGTCGGGCATGTTCCGCCGCCTTGCCGGATTCGCTGACTACATCATTGGCGACACGTTCAGCGCTGCGAATGAGGGACTCGCCGGACGCAAAGTACGCGATATCGCTGCCGAACGCGGCGACGCCGAACCATTCGACACGCTCATCGACATTGTCATCGCCGACGATCTCCGCACGGTCCTGTGGCCAAGCGCTCCCGACGATGACGATGCTCATTGGAACATGCGACGCGAACTGTGGGATGACCCCGACGTCATCCTCGGCGGCAGCGATGCTGGGGCGCATCTCGACCGCATGTGCGGAGGCTCCTACCCCACTCGCCTGCTTGCCGATTCACTTCGGGGACGGAAGTTGCTAAGCCTCGAGCGCGCTATCCAAGCACTTACCGACGTGCCAGCACGTCATCTAGGGCTGCGCGACCGCGGCCAGGTGCAAGAGGGTTGGATCGCTGATCTCGTGGTGTTCGACCCCGCAACCGTTGATACCGCCACACCGACAATTGCACACGATCTTCCCGGGGGCTCGCCGCGCATGCATGCCGATTCGGTTGGTGTAGTGCGCGTTTTCGTCGGAGGCATCGTCACTGTTGCCGATGGGGCGTCTACCGGAGCGCGTCCTGGCACTGTGCTGCGCTCAGGACGCGACACCGACACCATCACTGTTCACTAGACCGACTCAAACCGGCGAAGAAGATCGATAACTACCTAACCACAAAGCAACGTTCAACCGGTCTAGAACCCACGAGAACCTTTCCCCCGTGACTTGCGGGCCGTTGCGCCGAGTTTCGCGCCAGGTTCCGCTCTCACCCCAGCCCTCGTGGGAATGGCGCGTAATTCAAATCCCGCATGTCAACGGCTTTGCAGAAATAGGTAATGAAACGAGTTTCGGCGAGGAGAGAATCACCCTCTTGATATGCCGATCTGGTCCATCAAGATTCGAGTGATCACCAACAGCCACGTTGCTTCTCAGTGCGCCAGACGGGCGACGACAGCGATCGAATCAAACAAATTAAGAGGCACGGTCTTTCCCATAAGCCTTGTTTGTCGAGACCTGTCAGCCAACCAAGACGCGCCGGGGATGTAAGAGCCGACTCTCTCGGCCAAGTAACCGATCTCGAAAGACCAGCCCGGTCGCCACTGCAGTTCCACCTCGAATCCTGCAAGGTTGAGCGCGTACGCCAGGGTGCTCGGGGTAAAATATCCAACGTGCGCTAAACGCAAATGCCACCAGCGCTTGCCGAGGATGCGCGCTGCGGAACTTGCCGCATCTGGCGTAACTATTAGTAATTTGCCGTTGGGGTTGAGTTGGGTGCGACACGCATGGAGAAGTGCCAATGGCTCGGCTACGTGCTCTATTACGTCTACGCATGCAACGAGATCGAACTTTTCCGATTCGAGAGCCTTCATTGGAAGGGTCCCGGTTCGCACGTCCAGCCCTCTCATTCGAGCAGCAGCCGCGAGCGATTCGCTCGGCTCGACTCCGACGGACCTGAGTCCGGCGCAACCGGCAAGATCAACGAGCATCCCATTTGCAGCTCCCACGTCGAGGAGTGAAGTTGATGCAGGCATGAGCTCGCGTAGGCGTTGGAGCAAAGAAGATTGCTGGGCAAGGCGGCTTTCGCGGCCCAATTCGTAGGCAGGGTCGTCGAGTTCCTTATAGAGCTCTAGAAGCTGGTCTGTCGCCGAGGGTGGGGCAAACCGAAACCCGCACTCACACTCGCGGATCTCGAAGGTCATTCCGTATCGCTTATCGGTTATCGCAAGATCCTCGGGGCGAATTACCGATGAATCCGACTTCTTCCACAAGTGATTCTGAATACTCCTGCAGATTGGACACATGACATCGCGACTACCCGTTTTGTTGCCATCGCCAGATTCCACCATTCCCTCATATTGGTCCAACGTCTTTCTCTTTGGCAACACTGCCCCCATAGATCTAAAGCGGGCGTCGCTACCTCGACGAGTGAGACGGGCTTCGTGGTTTCAGACTCTTGGAGTTTCATCTTCAGACGATCTACCCCGGTTTGGTGCAGTCTCCATTCCGTGATCTTCAGGACGTTTCGTCGCTGTTTCGCGCCAAGTTCCACTCACATCCCCGCCCTCGTGGGGATGGCGCGTAATTCAAAACCCGCAGGTCAACGGGTTTACAGAAATAGATGGTGAAACGCGTTTCAGCCAAAAGTGAAACGCGGCCCCGATCACGTTTCGTAGTCAGGCGTCCGCACCCATGCTTCGCATGATGGCGGCGGTCATTCGGTGGATCAGTTCGTCATCTTCGACGGGGCCATCGATTGGATCAAACATCTTTGAGAACCCCTCGAAGTGCAGCGGGGCTGCAGCTCCGTGCACAAGGAACAAAAGTTCTCGCATCCTGGTCTCACGAATCAGACCAGCAACATGCAGTCGGTCGAGCAGTCCGACAACTTCCGCAATGCGATCATTCAGCCCAGACTCCCTGACGAGACGGGCACGCTCCGATTCATCGATGCCGTCATGACTGAGCAACTCACCGAGCGTTGGATTTCGCGATGCCGCGACCATGAACGCCCGCACGTAACTTCGCAACCGATCGAGATCGTCATCGCGAGGAACTCTTTCGAGTTCGCTGTCCAGATCAATGATGAGAAGTCCAACGCCGTAATCGACTGCCGCCCGAAACAGGTTGAGTTTGGGGCCAAATCGCTTCGAAATCGTCTCGTGGCTCAGACCCAACTCCGCGTTAAGCGCCCGAACCGACATTGCATCGAATCCTGAGGCAGCAAAGGCAGCAAAGGCAGCCTTGAGGATTGCTTCGTCGCTATGTAGAGGGGGTCGACCACGGTTTGCCACAGGGAAAGATTGACATATGCCAAGGTTCCCCGTATACATTGACACCTGCCTAGTTAATGCCGTCCCCCCGACTAAATCGAGCCACAATGAAACTCCGCCAAGTTGCACTAGCGGTTGCTTGTATCGCCATCCTCGCTGCAGGTTGCGGGAGCTCCTCACCTTCGAGTTCCACGACGTCGACTGCAGTCACGACCGCTGACGGTCAGCACACCTTTGAGATCGACCATTTCGCAGAGGGCGCAATTGCCGGGGATGTCGCCACGGCGGATTGCACATTGAGCGGAGGCTCCGCGTCGACCTGCGCAACATTCACGATCGCGGGAACTCCGGCGACGTATTCGGCAGGCCCCTTCTGCCCTGACACCATCACCACCCCTGCCGATCAGGCCGGAATCTGGTTCGATGGCAAAGGCACCTATGACCTCACCGGTTCGTTCATCAGGAACTTGTCGACGTTTTACAACGACAGCAAGTGGCACATGTATGACGATCTGGGGAAGGTGAACGTCACCAACACAAAGGAAGCGTTTTTAGGTGCCGCTCGACCCGATGTCGATCCCGCCTATCAGAACTACTGCGTCGAAGGTCGAGCGGAATGGGTAAATAACGGCTCGCCGATCACGAAGACCGTCGTCATACCAGCGAAGCCAATCCTTACGTCAGGTTCATCGCTTGCGAACGGACTTGACTGGGGGATCACACTCGATGGCATCGTGATCGCTAAGTCAGCACCGGTCAGCGCAATTCTCGGCGCACACACAATTGCTTCATTCGATGATTGCGGCGGTCATTTCAACAACGTTGAGGGCTACCACATGCACGGCGTGACCGGATGCGGAACATTGGATGATGATCACATCACTGGTGAGACCGCCATGTTCGGTTACGCGATGGATGGTTTCCCAATCCACCTGCCACTCACCGGTGAAGATCTCTCCGCCGCAAACCTTGATGAATGCGGCGGACACTCAACGCCTGGGCTCGGCTACCACTATCACGCCAACGATCCTTCGAAGAACTCTGTACTCACGTGCCTGAAAGGCGAACTCGCAATGACGACTGATGCACAAGGCGGCGGTCCTGGAAATGGTCAAGGTGCACCTAACGGCGGCACCCCAGATCTCACTGCGACGGCAGCGAAACTGGGCATAACTGTCCACGAACTTGAAGATGCGCTTGGACAATCTCCAAATGGAGACTTCACTACGGCCGCAAAGATCCTTGGCATTTCCGCCGCTGATCTTGAAGCAGCTATGCCACAACGTCCTGCTGGCGCAAACGGTTCACCGCCAGTTAATTAACGATCGCCTTGAGGAATCACATGCAACATCACCACCGCTTTACTATCGCCCTCACGTTCGCGGCCGCACTCGCGTTGTCCTCATGTTCAAGTTCGTCGAACTCTTCCAACTCCGATTCAACAACCACCTCGGTTGCGAGCGAAACGATCGTAAACACATGGGCTGGCCCACCGGCTGACACCACCAAGCTTCCAGTTGGCACGTCGAAAGTGTCTCTGACTGGACCATCGGCGGGTGGCCTGTTCGCGTGCGATGCGGGGAACCCTCGTGGCGGAGGCGCTCAGAAAGCCGGGCCATGGATTGATGAAGTGGCCGGTACTTGGGACCTAACCAAGAAACTTTCCGTGCAAGGTGAAGTCTCTTGGCCAATGGCGTCGTATTCCGAAACCGTCACCGGGGAGTCTCGCAACATCACCAGTAATGGGCTACCTGTTGGCGAAATCACGGGCACGTTCCCGATTGCATCAACTGATCCCGCCTACACCTACGACCGAAATCCCAATCGAATCGCAACGAGCGACGTGAAAGTTTCACTGCCCAAGAGCCCGAACGCAGCCGCTGCTCCGACTTGCCTCGGAAAGGGCCAAATCGGAGTGCTGAAAAATGGTGTCTCACTTTTTGCTCCTCTCGATGAGGCCAATCGCGATGCCGTTGCTTTCGAAACGCAAGACAAATGCGACGGCCATCCTCAGCAACAAAGCGTGTACCACTACCACGAAATTCCATCGTGCATTCGCAACGCAGCGAAAGGCGCTTCAACCGTTGTTGGGTATGCCTACGACGGTTACCCATTCGTAGTCGAGCGAGATGCAGCAGGAAATCTCCCAACGAACGCCGATCTTGATCAGTGCCATGGCCGTACTTCGCTCATCACTCTTGATGGCAAGGTCGTGGAGAGCTACCACTACTCAGCAACCTACGAGTTCCCCTATTTCATCGGTTGCTTCACGGCGAAGCCGATCTCGTAGCGCTCTCCACTTTCGACCGGCCTCAAACTCCCGAACTACCCTTCCCCCATGGCTTCCGGGCCGTTGCGCAGAGTTTCGCGCCACGTTCCGCGCCATCCCCGCCCTCGTGGGGATGGCGCGTAAGTCCATACCCGCAGGTCGAGGCGTTTACGGAAATGGGTAGTGAAACGCGTTTCGGCTAAAAGTGAAACGCGGTCCGGTTAAGGCAGCCACGACCCATCGCCGAGTTGACCGCCAAGGACTTCGGCAATCAATCGCATGTCACTGAGCTCTCACCAGTCGCTGCAACTCCAGCGTTGGGTCGTCACTGCTCCCGACGGCGACAGGACGCCACGAACGCATACCTCGTTGGCGAGACTCGTACCTCGGTAGCCAATGACCGCTGCGCCGTCGGGCGTGACCGAGAAACGGAACGGCTCAGCGCCTTCGACAACGGGTACGACCGAGAACACATCTATTGCTCCGGACTCATCGAACGACTGAATCAGGTTTGTCGAAACCATCGCATTCAACAGCCCTGGGTTCTGGCTCACCGCTGAACGAAGGGCGCCGTCGACTGCAGCCACCAGTTCTGGCGCCTGACGTTCGGTCTCTCTATGGGTTTGATACGACCAAACGAAGAACCCGGCCAGCACTGCGAGCCAGACAAAGGTGAGCCACACCACGACCCTCATCAACGGCCGCCGGCGAATGTTGTTCTTGGCCGTCACCACAGTGCCCACTCGCTCACCCTAGGTCTGGGGCCAGATACTGCGCCTTGCAAACACGCCTTCACACCTACCGCGGCGACAATGCGCTGCGGCCGAGCATCGAGGTCGCCGTTGAACGCGCCACGACCCATCGCCCATCAACGCGCACGACACTTCCGGTCTGGCTAAAGGTCTGTCGTCCGGTTGGTAGATCCGCCGTGATCGCGAATGTCACCCCCGCTTCGTTGGAGCTCCGAAACCAGATTTCGGTGGAAACAAATGTTGCTCCCGGAGTTGCCCCCGATGCTTCACGCGCGCCATCGAACATTGCGTCGTAGTCGTTCGGCGCTCCACCACCCTCAATGTTCGGGTACGTCCCGTCGGCCAGACGCGTGTCGAGTCCTGCGATCGCTTCGGCCACCTGTCGCAACGCGAGATCTTCTCCGTCGAAATGAACTGGCTCGGGCGGCGGTGATTGTTCAATCGCCATGGAAAGGATTTTTGGTTTCGTTGCGGCATAGGCGTAGAACTCAGAAGCGGAGACGTACCGAAGCGATCGCATGGCCTGCTCAATGACTGCAGCATGTTCAGCGTCGAGAAGGCAGTCGTTCGACGCCACCCTTGCGACGACGAGCGAACCTCCCACATAGCCGACGCCCCCCATCGGGGGCCCAACAAACATCGGGCCTTCGCCAATGAGCACACTTCCGGACGGCAGGGCCACGGGTGGGTTCATCGCTAACGATCCAAGCCCGAGACAGGTCATGACCGAACCAGTCAAGCCAGGAACTTCGAGTGGAAGAGTCGGTACTCCCGGCGGAAGTCCCAGTGCCATCGTTGCCGGCAGGTTGCTTGCCGTCACCGCCACCGTGTCGTAGGGACGCATCGTCATCTCGATCGTGTGGCCGCTGGGATCGGAGTAGATGAAGTTGTACAACTTGATTCCGAGTTGGGTCGTATCTGCACCGAGGAAAACATTCCCCGCGTCAGACGGCGGAATCACGTACACCGCGTCGTCGCTCGACTCGGCCGAACTGCTGGCGGAATGCGCGAAGGCGGCATAGAGAGCGGTCGCCAAGAAGAGGTTCGCCACGAGCACTACGACCATGACGATGACCGGCACGCGACGGCGCCGTTGTCCGCCGAGCGTCGTCGAGGATTCGGATTCTTGCGTTGGCTCCATAGTTCAAGACTATAGTCTCATTTCGTGAGTATCTCAACGACATCCTTCTGGACCCTTTCAGTGCTGGCCAGCGGCCCCCACCACGGCTACGGCATCCTCAAGTCGATCACCGAACTTTCGAACGCAACGGTCGACGTTCGCGTCGGTGCGTTGTATCGAACGATCGATCGACTCGAAAGCGATGGACTCATCGAAATCGACCACCGAGAAACCGTCGATGGTCGCGAACGCACCTACTACCGGCTCACGCCCAAGGGTCATTCCGAACTCGAGTCCACTCTCAACGAAATGCAGATGATGACCTCGGTTGCCGAGTCCCGACTCCGGAACACCAACCTCGGCAAACTCGGAATCCGACCTTCGACAATGGGCCTGCTCCTATGAGTTCGAAGCGGAGGCGCACTGCATTACTGCGCGTGTATTCACCGTCGTTTCGATCTCGCTACGGCGACGAAATGCTCGATGCGCTCGATGCTGAAGATGCGAAGAGTTCGCGCCGGCAACGCATCGCGAACGATGTCGACTTCGCACGAAACGGAGTGGCCCAACGATTCGGATCCGATGTTGTCATGGACATCGAAGGAGGAATGCGCTGGGTGGGCACGGTCGCTCTCGCGATCTGTATCGCCTGGTCGACTGTTTCACTCACCTCATCGATCGCGTGGGTTGGTTTCGCCCCGGCCAACCTGAGGATCGCTCTTCTGTGGTTCGTTGTTCTCGCCGCGTCAGTGGGACGACTGCTGCTTCCTCGTCGAGGTGCACATGTTCTTTGGTTCATCGGACTTCTGGCCGTCCTCGTCTCCACCTACCTCGGCTCGCTCCCCCGCACCGCACCACCAAGCGACCTCATCCTCGGGTCATGGGTCTATCTCCTGCGATGGCAAACCGCAGCAATCGCGTTCCTGCTCCTGCTCGGCGCCGCCGCGCCAATCGGACTCCGACGATCGAGCATCGCCACAACAAGTCTGGGGTTCATCGGTGGGCTAGTGCTCACAGTGCGATTTTTCTCATTCGCCCGTTTCTCCGGAGGGACCTCCTATCTCTGGATCTCCGATGGGCCACGTTCCCCTGTGTACTCGTCGGGCACGACACCGACGTTGCACACTGAGGTCGTTCGGGGAACGTTTGTTGACCTCGCGCGTGTCGACCTGCTTCCCAACTTCGGTTGGTGGTGTCTCGCCGGGCTGATCGTGTTGGCCTCGGTCGGTCTGCTGCGACCAAAGGCCGCGGTCGCAGCCATTGCCGCAGCAGTCGTTGTAATGAGTGCCGCCCTTGTCTTCCACGCCATGTCTGGGGTTCCGACCACGTTCCGGTATCTGATTCCCCTCGCCATCATCGCCGAAAGCGCCATCGTGCTGGCGGCCTCATGGAGACCTGGCGGACGACGTGAACCATCAGCCCGTCACCGGCAGACCTCCTCCCGAATCTCGAGATCAGCCTGATTTCATAAGAAGGCCCGGGTCATTGACTCGTCCGAGTGGCCCATCTAGGGCGTTCGTCACTTCACTACCTTTCCACCACCGACGAAATTACCGACAAGACACCGCGCACCCGCTCGCTGCGAGTCATCCCCGAAACCGATGACTCATTCAACCGACTGTTCGGACTGCGCGAAGACTCCGAATCGATGCACCACCATCTGAAGATGATGCTGCCAAACGGTCGTGCTCGAAGCGTTGGTCGTCATCGACAGTTGTTGGACTTTCACGGCTACTAGGCACATGTCGCCATAACCGCGCTGCTCGCATGGCATCACCGCACCGGCGCAGATCTTTCACGCTGGTTCGGTCAATGGAAACCGCCGAACCACGCGGTCTCCGCCGCCGCCTGAACCAAAAGCCACCCGAAACTTCCGGTCGGGTGGCTTCAGCGCGCCCAAACAGCGCTCGAAACTTCCGTTTGATCTAACTGAACTTTCGACCGGCCTCAAACCCCCGAACTACCCTTCCCCCATGGCTTCCGGGCCGTTGCGCCGAGTTTCGCGCCACGTTCCGCGCCATCCCCGCCCTCGTGGGGATGGCGCGTAATTCAAAACCCGCAGGTCGAGGCGTTTACAGAAATAGATGGTGAAACGCGTTTCGGCCAAAAGTGAAACGCGGTGATTCATGAACGCCGGATGGGCCTTGGCATTCCGGGATACAGCACCTGCCAAAGCCCGAGTTCAGTGGGTTCATGAGCGACGGAGTCGACTCCCAGTCCACTTTCGAACTCGTCCCAGCCCTCTCGTCCACACCGCAAAACCCGATGCGGAACCGCCGACGAGGTGAGCCAGATGTAGTCGATCTCCGGAGGGAGCGTTGGCTGAACGGAAGGGACGCCGGGTTCACTCAGGCCAAGCCAGACCGGAAGTTTCGACCGGCCAACCCACACGAACAATTCGCGAATATCTGCTTGTGCCCTGCCGAGCTTGTCGGAGTTTTCCAGGATCTTTTCCTCCGCTACGACTTCGGCTAGCGATTCGATAGACACCGAACTTGCCTGCGCACCTTCTCCGATAAGGACAGTTCCGGGCTCCAGGTGCGAGAGGATCATCGCCGAGCGGATACCGGCTTTGATGAAAGGCTGGTCTTCGGGAGACCTCGAATACGGATGGCTCCACCACTGTTGGAGATCGCGTTGCTCCAACTCGACTAACAGCGGTAGTGCCTTGTCTCGCAACCCCCTAATCCTGCACCCGGGCTCCAGCGAAAGATGCCACGCCGACTTCAAACCCTCGATGAACCAAGACTCACCCCCAAGAATCTCGGACCACTCGAAAAGCGACTCCACCTCATGGCGGGTGACTTCGATCGCATGGACCATTCCGAGATCATCACGAAGCGCCAGATCCACGACCGATGATGGCACCTCAACTCCATCGATCATCTCATAATTCGCTCCGAACACCGTGCCGAGGATCGTCCCCGCCATGAGTTCTTCCCATCGCATCCGGTCACTATTCATCAGCAGCTCCAATCAAGAGTTTTTCCCTCTTGAAGTAGTTGTAAGTGTCCCGTCGTGTGCAAACAACCTGTTTAGAAGCCAGCTTCAAGACCCGCAGATGCAAATTTCACGATGTGCATAAGCGCCTGAACATCCACCGCGTTGTGCACCAACACTTCACGCCACGCCTTACGCTGCGTTTCGACAAGATCGTCCCACGAACCACGCTTTTCCATCCCGGTTCTCACACGCCTGATGTTCAACGCCGTGCGCCCAACTTCGTAATCCTCCGGTGCTTCATAGCCCGTGAGATCCATGTACTTGGTCAGTTTGTGAGCGCCGCCCGATTCATCTCTCGTCAGGACTACATCTGGCCGGCATTGGGCCAGCCACCGCTTTGCGGTCGCTTTCCCATCTCGAAACGATTCACTGAACATCTCGATGAGGTCCGGTTCGAGTTCGCTCTCCACAACCTTTGTCATTTCGTGTCGGCTCCACGCAACGATTCGGCGGTCTTGAGCGTTCGCTCGCCGAGCAAGATCGTTGATTGATGTTGCCAATGATCGGGCATCTTGTCTGTATTCCCAGTCGGCAGAAACCTCTACCTCGCCAGCAATCGAAGCCAGGTCGGGATCCAAAATGTCGTGGCGCATCACCAGCCGATCTGGCGATGCATCACGCCCCTCCGCGTAGAGCCAACCGAAGAGCACTGGCTCGCCGCCGCTGGGGCCTTCGAAATCCACGTAGTACGCGCGGCGTGCTTCCTCAAAAGACAGGATCTCAGACGCACGGGAAAAGTCGTGATCTTCCACTAGCTGGAAACCTCTTAGCTCAGCCGAACTCGGGGTCGGTCCACAACGAATCATCAAGCGATTGGACCGCTGGGTAGAACACTTGCTTGAAGGCCACCTGCCACTTCATTAGCCAATCGATGAGTGATGGCCATGACTCCTCGTCGGCAATTGAAGCGTCATGTTCAAGGCGAATTCGACAGGCTTGTTTGCCCTCCATCCGATCCCAAAGCAACTTGGTTCCAAGCGCGGCCTCGAGTTCTGTCTGATTTCGGAGAAGTGCTTCGAAGATCGCCGAGTTTCGCAATGCAGGCCGCACATCGATGTAGAGCTCGCAAGTGAGCTTCCCGCCGCGGATGAAGCCTGAAGTGATGTATGTCCCCTTGCGAGGGAAGTTGAGATTCATCCAGTTCGCACCCTGCGGCGATCTCACATTGGTGAGACCTGGATGTTGCTCATGAACCTGGTCGAGGTATTGGCCCCAGAACGACTGATATGCAGCCTTCGAATTGGACAGGCCCGCTGAGGAACGTTGCGCGCTTACCTGTGATCGCCAATCGCTAGGTTGAACCACAAGATTGAGCAGCGGCGCTGGCGGCGAATCCGCAATCACAGCGACTTGAACCTCAATACCAAAGAAACGTGCATTGTCACCTGCCAGATCATTGAGGTACTCCAGCGCTTGACGGTGCTCGTCTCGAAACTTTGCAGAAATCCAAACCACAGTCTTGGCATCAGTGCCAGCGGCGTAGGTAAGGAGTTGGCCGAGGTGACGGTGATCAGTGCTCTCAAGTTGATTCTCAACGATGAGAGGGCACTCGTGCGTTACATCACGCCCAAATAGATCAAGTGAAAACGCTCCTATGGCATGTTCACTGACCTCAAGTTCGAGATCGATTCCAAGTGATTCGGCCAGGTACTCCGAGTTCTCCAATAGCCACGGGGTGAAATGGCGCGCCTCGTCCGGCCAAACCTCCCGAAGAGGCTTGAACTCCATCCGTGACAGCCTTTGAACAATCGGCTCGCTGCTCTCGTTGGTCATTTGTACTCTCCGCCTGCTTCTGAAATGTACTGATGGAAATTCTGCCTCGTTTACGACTCAAACTCCTGGGCCTGAACTCCGAGGTGGTTCGCGTTTTCAGTCACTGTTCGTTTCACCGCGTCATCGAACCCAGTCGATTCCGAATTGATCTCCACCACGATCGACGTGCTGGCTCCATCGGAACGAGCCAACTGGTTCACGATGTTGGTGAGGATGTCTTCCATCTGGCGAATTGCACGAACGGAATCGAGCTTGAACTGTCCGTAGTAGCGGGTCGGGTGTTGTGCTGCCGAAGTCCCCGTCGGTGCGACTCCACCTGTTCCACCAGTTCCACCGGTTGGACCGGGTCCCACAGGGCCAGTTCCGCCGGTTTCTGCACCGAGACCAACCCCTGGACCGCCCGGTCCGGGTTCCGCCCGCTGCTGCGCACCAGCCGCCACCGGGGAGACAACGAATCCTCCGGGCCTCGGGTTAACGATCTCTGCAGTTCGAAGGCCGACCCACTTGTCGTCTTTGAATCCCTCGGCGTATGCGAACGTCTCTTGTTCCCAGTCGAAGTTAGCGACGCCATTACTGATGGCCTCGTTCATAACTGCCGAGTTCGCAAGACGCGGCAGGTACAGGAGCTGTGAGTAGTTCTTCCACAGCGCCTCAACCGAAACATCGTTGCGTTCTGTCCACAGCGGGATGCGGTCGAGATCCATACGAACGCGCACTCCCCCGTAGGAGGTGATGAGTCGCTCTTCTGATTCAAGTTTGCGAGCAATGCGTTCGGGCAAGCTTCCGGCTCCGGATGGCTTCGTCTGGTGCCATTCAATGTCTCGTGTTCCGGGTTGCTGATCCGGTACGAGAATGTGGGCGAAGGTTTCAAAGACTCGTTGGGTCACTGTGTCGTTGGACTCGCTCAGCTTCGTTGCCGTGAGTCTCTTGTCACCCTCGGTCATTTCGAGGACTGCTGCTTCGTCAGCGATCGACTTCCAAGCCAGGTAGTTGCAGACGCCAGCACGGAGTTCGGTCATTCGAGCCTCATTCGCTGCGCAAAACACCAGCAAGTTGCGATTCAGGCGAGGACCGGCAGAACGCTGCGAAAGAATCTGCTCGGCCATGACAAGTGCTGCGGTTTCGCCTTGGTTCGCAATATGCGGATGCTGCGGCGAAAGGATGACGAGGTGCACCCCATCGTCATCGTCGACGACATCGCCCGGACCATCGGGGAACGGGTGCACCGCTGCGAACGGTCCGAGTCCACCGATGTCACGCAGTCGGCGGCGAATCTCGTCATCAGCATTCTCATCTGAGAAGTTCGACAACGCCCGATCAGTTGCGAGCCTCGTGATGTTTGCTCGAAGCGAGTACCAGTACTGGTTGCCGTCGGCATAGACATAGGTCGCTTCGCCAGAAAGTCGACGCAACGCATCCGCGAATGTTCCCGAGGCTTCGCCGGGTTGGGCGACACCAAGGGTGATGTTCTTGATGTCGATTCCTCGTCGGCTCTCCTCGCGGGGAGCCGACGCGAGAAACACTGCTCGAGCTACACGCCGTGTTGCTGAGTAACGACCGAGGTTCTTGTTTGCCTGGTCGATCTTCAGCGGAAGCGCATTGGCGCCATCGATGTCGGTTCGAATGACCGGGTCCCAGCCATCGTCCAGGTACTTCACGAGTTCCGACGCAACGCGTTGATCATCGATCGGGAGGGTGCCGGGCATGATGAGCAGGTTCGAGTCGCCTCGCTGCCACAGCACCGAAATCACGGTAGCCATGAGACGAAGCACGCCACGTGTGCGTTGGAAACGGTCGAGGGTCGACCAATCGCCATACAGACGGTCGAACATTTCAGGGTGAATCGGATACGAAAGTTCCATACGACGTCGGTATTCGGCTTCGCTAACGCCGCTCGGGAAGTCGCCAGACTTGTCGCGGTAATAGTCAATGAACGCCTTGATAACCCCGTCGCGGACTCGTGCGTCTTCGGGGGTCATCGGTTCGAACAAACGTCGACGAACAATCTCGAAGCTTTCATCGTCATCAGCGGGTTTCCACTGCGCCGACTTACGACGCACAACCAGCGTCAAGCGAGCCAGAGCGTCCTTGCCTTTGTCGCCACCGACTTCGACATCTGATGCCGGGATCGATACCAACACCACGACGTTGTCGACCGCTGCCGCTGCTTCAGTGAGCGCCTGAGCAAATGTGAACTGATCGTCGAACGTTCCACCGATCAGACGCGGATCTGATTCACGGGAGGGAAGCTGCCGCGCATAGGCAACCCACTCATCGATCAGAACAATCGAAGGCCCAGCGAGACGGAACAGGTCGATGAGACGCGTTCCCGGATTGGTGCCATCCCGGTCGGCTTCAGCGACAAGCTCATAGCCAGCTTTACCGGCGAGTTGCCATGCGATCTCGCCCCATACCGTTCGAGTAACTGTGCCATCGGGCTTCGTATTGGGCGACGAAGGCGACAACCACTGACCAGATACCACAGCTCGTGCGATCGAGTCAGGGAGTTCAATCCCCTTCTCCTCAAGCAGTTCCCCCACCCCTGGGAGTTGTGACGACGGCACGCCAGAGGCGAGGTGATAGAGCGCAATCATCGAGTGGGTTTTGCCGCCACCAAAATTGGTCTGAAGATCGATAACCGGGTCGCCGAAGCTTCCGCTCAGCCGACTCGCGGCCTTGGTCAGCAGTTCGCTCAACCCACTCGTGAGATAGGTACGACGAAAGAACGCGATCGGATCCTGATATTCCTCATCGGCATTGTTCGTCGCGACTTGATAAAGGTCGGCAGCGAACTCTGCTTGTTCGAAATTGCCTGACGCCACATCCGTATGAGGTGTGACGATCTCACGCCAACTCTTCAGGCCGGCGAGCGGCTCGCCTTCCGTTGGCTTAGATGCGTCCTTGCGTCGTTCAGACCGAGCTTGTTCTTCAAAGACTTGACGCTGAAGTTCACGGCGCAGATTCGTTACCGTGGAAACCTGCTCTGCTGCGTTAATGGCTTTGAGCAAACGCTCAGCGGTATCGAGCACACGCGCTGTGTCGTCGCTGTTGAAGGCGTCTTGGTGAGCCCACCGATTCCGCGCTTCTCGCAATTCAGATGTATACCCGCGCTCGGCGGCGCCAAGGAACTGTTTCCAGCTCTCGTTCCATGTGTTGTGCATGCCTTTCAGGAGCCATGCCAGGTCACTTGGCGTTGGCACCCCGACTGCGTGTTGATCGCGCTGATTGACGACCTCAACCCAATTCTCGCCATATTCGGCTAGCCACACGCGTTCACACACTGGTTGCAGACCATCACGCAGCGCGTCGAGACCCTTCCCGATACGTTCAGAATTACTTATCGCCATTGGTGAACTCCCACCTTAGAAAAGTCGATCATCATCCACGGTCTCCCCAACTGGAGCCGACTCTGCCAAACGTTCAATTTCAGGCCACGCGGTTACAAGCATGTTGTACGAACTTGCCTCGTTCGCCCACTTATTGCGGTCGCAGATTCCGTAAAGCAAGTACGCGAGCTGTCGAGCACGCTCGCCGAAGCCTTGGCCAATCCGTCGCAGGAGATCCGACGCCGCTGTCTCCGAATTATCAAGCGCTCGAATCAAGTACTGCGTTGCCTCCCAGACCGTCAGTCGACTGTCGTTGGCCGGGTCCCATCCTTCGTCGAGTTCGCCACGATCAAGTAACCGGAACTTGCCGTCACGGCTTGAAGCAATCCCCGAAGTTTCGACCCCAGCGATGCTTGTGTTCTTCGCCGTTGCCAGCGTGATCGCATCGCCAGCGGGTCCCGGGTTATGGCCGAACTGCTCGAACCAAGTAACGGCAAATCGTGTATCGGCATCAAACTCCGACTCCTCGCCGCTTAGGGCTTCGGCAAGAACCTCGTTTATCAACGCCAGTGCAGTTCGCACCGACATCGAACTGCCGTCAGCTTCCACGACCTTCGGATACCTCGAAAAAATCGCGATCCCGGGTCCCATCGCCGACTGCGCCATATCTACCGGAGCAATGTTCTCCTTCTGCAGCAAACGAACTGAGGGGATCATCTCCGCACGCAAGGCCCCGATGAACTCGCCACGAGTGGCCATCGCAGCAGAAATCTCACGAGGACGACAAGCGAGAACAATTGATGAAGCGAGCATGTTGTTACTGGCGCCAATCTTGTTCGCGAGTTCGGTCCGAACCGGCCAAGTTGCCGAAATTGAGTACCCGGCATGCAATAGGCCGGCCAAGAACGTTTCCCAACCCGTCGAAACGATTCCATCGTGAGAATCCTCGGCAGCTTTAAACGCGTAGAAAATCGCGGCCGGGAATCGGGGGTCGGCATTTTTCGCTGCTTCGGCGAATACTTCTTCCATCCCAGATTCGAAATGCTTGTTTGCTGCCGTCTTCGAGCCTGCCCGATACTGATTCGCTATTAGCTCCTCGGCCTTAGGCGTCAGAAGAGTCGACGCTTCATCCGGCCAAACGTCTGCAAGATTTCGACGGAGCCACACATAAAAAAAGTCTGAGAGGTCCGCGTAGGAGATGTTGTCGTAGTAGGGCGGATCAGTGCTGATCAGGCAAGTTCCCACTTCAGCGATTCGTGCTCGCGCATCACGCTGGACGGTCTGAGCTTCCCCGACCTGGGGTAGGTGCCGCACCGCTTTCGTCACCCAGTCGACCATCGCCATCCAATTCCCCGTCGATGACGAGAACGGATTGGTCTCAGCAAAGTCCCAAGTCATAGGGATCGCCTGGCGACCAAACGTATTTCGAATCTGCTCTTTCGAGTTGTGCCAACTGCAGATCGACGACCAATAGTCAGCGCATTTGTCGACGACGAAGGCCAAGTAGGTGATCAGAGCGTCGGCATACGCTGTAGCCCCGGTACCACCATCTCGGAGGTGAACTCCATCGAGTTTTAAACCGGCCGCAACTGCATCCGCCTCGATGCGCTCACGCGCATTGACCAGAAGCCCGGAGAATGTTGTCAGAGCCATCAACTGGCGAGGTGTGAACAGGTCTTCCCATTGAGTCATTCCATAGTTTGGAGTTTTGAAGTCACGTGGATTCGATGGAATGTCTCCCAACGAAATGCTGGCAGTCTCGACATCGGGAAAGTTTCCGTTTATCGGCGATGAATAAACACGCCCCCGCGGACCTTCTGCCACCACGGCTAGCGGCACACAGGAAATCCGACCTTGGCGGCCTTCTTCTCGCACATAGGAGAAGGGCATGGATGCCCCTGTAGCGACACAGACCGCTCCAGCTCTGCTCACGTTTCCTTCAAGCGGCGTTCCTCCGGATCGAACCTCGTAGCTAATGGTCTTTGATTCGCGATCGATGATCGGCTCAACCAAGACTGTCGGTCTGCCCGGTTTCTTTGACAAAACCCATGAACGAACCAGCGGGACATGGCCCGGCCAAGATGGGTCAGGCGACTTGACTGTTCGTGCCCAGATCCACGCAATCGGTGTCGCCTTCGTCCCGTCGTCAAGTACGACATCGGGGTAGTACTTGCCGATCTGACTCTTCGCCTCCTGCTGCATCCAACTCCCGTAGGCCGCAACGTCCGCCGCCAAGCCCTCGGCACCGGCCCACAGCGCTTGCGACATTCGAGCATCAGGATGCACCGGCGCATTCCCACCAAACCGCTGTGGAATCTCCAACATCGCTCGTTGGATCAGAACCGCAACCGGGTTCAAGTCTCCCGTGAATGTCGGCAAACCAAGACGCAACGACTCAAGCGGAATTGCGCCACCGCCACCAAAAGGGTCGAGCACATTGGGCAGATCGCCATCGCATGATTTCAGAATCTCAGCATGAGCTTCCGCCAACAGAGCTTGATCATTTGTGTTCTCCCAAACAACCAGTCGTTCGATGATGTCGAACAGGCGCTTTCGTTCGACCTCCTGCGCCTCCTCAGTAGGAAACTGCTCGGGGAGAGAGGATGGGTCGTCAACGAGCTGGGCAAAGAGAACTGCCCGAGCGGCAGCTAAAGGGCGACGCGCCCACCACAGATGCAACGTCGATGGGTGACCATGACGAATCGACTTCTCGCGCGCCGACTCCTCATTGATCTTCGCCAGCGGGATCGCAACCTCAATCAACTTCTTCTTATAGGTCACTGAGGCTCCACTGCGATCTGGGCGAGTTGGGACACATTCAAAGGCACATAGGTCTGAGCAAAGATCATTGTGTAATTATCAAATGGGCGCAGGTGGTAGCCGACCGTAGGCTCAACATCGGACTCGTTGGGTACGGCGACAACCGCCAATCGGAATCGATCTGGGTTCTGCTGCGCTTGGCGTACTTGGCGAGCTCGAACATGAATCTCGTCGGTCTGCGGGCGATGGCCTTTGACTTCAATGAAATAGAGGATCCCAGTTTTCGGGTCTTTCGAAAGGACGTCGAAGCCCGGGTTGCTGTGGCTCTGCTCCTCAGGAACACGACCAAGCAAGCGCTCAGCAGCGAGAACTGCAGCGACGGCACGCTTATCGGTTTCGACAGCAACGTTTGGATCGATCAAGACCGGATCGAGGCCGGAGAGTTGGTTGATCAGACCCTGCGGAATGACCAATGCCGCAGCGATGACGTTGGGGGCGCGGTTAACCAGATCGGCTTCAAGGTCGAGCTCGGCTAGGCGTCGATTGCGGCGTGCTTCGAGATCATCGGCGCGTTGACGAGCGCGACCAGAATTCAAACGCGGCTTTTTGCCCTGCAGTTCCTGTGACTTGAGTTCGGCCGCTCGGGCATCCCAGTAGCGAATCTCATTGGTGAGTCGCTCTTCAACAGCGGCTCGAATCCGGCCGACTCTTGCTCTGGTGATGTCCTCAACTTCTTCAAAGTGCGGCTTCGCCAACTTCTCAATGGCCCAGTTGCGCGCCACATCGTCAATGCCGTCATCAGCCCAAGAGGTATCGAGAGTGGTGAGCGTTGCTCGGGCTCCATCGGAGATCGGCGCGTAGTTGAGATACGGCTCGGCGCCTGGGTCAGTGACAGTTCCATCGGCGCTCACCTCAACAAAGTTGAACCTTTGTGAGACTGGCCGCTGTCCATCCCCATAGCGACGACCATCGGTGATGGCATGCTCGAGATAGATGAGGACACGTGGAGTTACACCGTCATCACATGGGTCGACGAACGTTGTTCCGGCCGAGAGAAGCGCTTCGTAGTTGTTGAGCACCCAGCGGATCGACGACTTCAGGAGCGGATGCCCAGGAGTGATGAGTTCGGCCTTGAGCTCGGTTCCATCGACTTCGATCAATTCCTTGTCGAAGGTCACCCGCTCATAGGTCGAGCCGACAACGCCTTCTTCTGCTCGTTCATGACCACGAATCTGGGCGGGAACGCGAGTGATTTCGAATCGTCCCCGTTCACGAACAGGAATGCGGCCCCCGGATTCGTCAAGAACTGCGAGCATGAATGCTTCGAGGAAACCGGGAGCAAGTTTGCGGGCAAGTGCGTGCTCCATGCGGTCACGCATCTCCGCAATAGAAGAAGTGTCGAGCACATTCGAGGCAAGTGCTTGCTCCTCGAGCACCGCCTTCGCTCGATCACCCACCTCTTTATCAATTACCTCACCGATTCGGCGGAGTACTTCGGGATCGTCACCATCGCGGATGGCCTCGATCAGCAGTTCCTGCAGCGACTTGTTGAGATAAACATCGCCAAGGACGTCATAGATCTGGTCCTTGTACAGCTCGCGCTGTTGCTCGATTTTGGTGAGGAGCCGCTCGTAGACCTGACCCTCTCTCGTCTCATGAGCAACAAGATTCCAGAGGTAACAAATACGGTTCTGACCGATTCGGTGGATACGACCAAAACGCTGTTCAAGCCGGTTGGGGTTCCAAGGGAGGTCGTAGTTGACCATCAGGTTCGCGCGCTGAAGGTTGACGCCCTCGCCGGCGGCATCAGTAGCAACGAGGATTTGAACGTTGGGGTCGTTGCGGAACAACTCCTGGACCCGTCGGCGTTCCTCACGCTTCACACCGCCATGAATGGTGACGACGGCACCTGGTCGGCCAATGACGTCTTTAATCCGTCCTTCAAGATACGAAAGCGTGTCCTTGTGCTCGGTGAAGATGATCAGCTTTCGGCGTTCACCGGTTTCATTGAACTCCGGGCTCTCGAGAACTTCCCGAAGTTTCACCCACTTGGAGTCCTCGCGTGAATTGCGAACTTCTTCAGCAAGTTCCTGCAGTGCTCGAAGTTTGACGATTTCAACTTCGAGCTCAGCAATGTCCTCAGCGAGAACCGCTCCCTCGATCGCTTCGTCCTCGAGTTGCTCGAATTCGTCGTCTCCAAAGTCATCGACATCGAACCCGTCAGGATCGCCGATGCGACGGCCAACTTCACGCGTCTTCTGAAGATCACCGATCTGCCTCGCTTCGGTGAGCCGAACCGTCAAACGCTCGCGGCGACGGCGCAGTGAATGGAAGATTGCGTCCGGCGAGGATGCGAGGCGTCGTTGAAGCGCGGCGAGGGCGAATCCGACAGCAATACCCTTACGCCTGTCACCGCTATCTTCCATCTGCTTGGCGCGAACCATGCCTCCCTTGACGTACTCGGTGACGGCGTCGTAGAGCCGCTGTTCTCCGTCGGAGAGTTCGTACTTGAGGGTTGACGCACGGCGTTCTGGGAAGAGCCGAGTTCCTTCGAATGTGAGCAGATTTTCTTTGACATACCGGCGCATGTAGTCGGAAACATCGGGCAGTTTCTGATTGGCTCGAAGCCGCCCGCCAAAGACATCGGGCTCAATGAGTTCCATGAACAACATGAAGTCGTCATTCGAGCCGTTGTGGGGAGTCGCGGTGAGCAGGAGCAAGTTGCGAGCACGTTCGCGAAGAATCTCGCCAAGTTGATAGCGCAAAGTCCGCTTGACCTCATCGCCATAACGACGAGCCGACATCTTGTGTGCTTCATCGACAATTACGAGATCCCACTCAGATGCCGCAAGCTTTGCTTTCAGCTCATCGTTGCGAGATAACTGGTCGATACGGACGATGAGCAGATTCTTTTCAGCAAACGGATTTCCGGTGAGTGCTGCTTCGACCATGTCGCGACTCATGATCTCGAACTTCACGCCGAACTTCTCGAACAGTTCGTCCTGCCACTGCTCTACGAGACTTCCAGGAGCGACAATGAGGCACCGGGCAAGATCGCCCCGCAACATCAGTTCGCGGATGTAGAGACCAGACATGATGGTCTTACCCGCACCTGGATCGTCAGCCAACAAGTAGTTGAGCGGCTGCGCCGGGAGGAGTTTCTCGTAAACGGCTTCAATCTGATGCGGAAGCGGGCGGATTGTGGCCGAATCTACGGCCGTAAAGGGATCGAAGAGGTAGGCCAACTCAATTCGCTTGGCCTCGGATGCCAATTTGAAATGAGCTCCATCGGCGTCGAATGACCAGCGACGATCGGACGGGATCTCGAGGCGCTCGAGCAAGTCAGCATCGACCAGACGTTGGTCGATCCCGCCATCTGGGGCCCGATAGATCACGTTCGCAATCGAATCGCCCCCACCCTCGACCGCAACGATCGTGACGTCGCCTGCCGCCGAGAGATGCCGGACCCGAACCCCAGGCTTCAGATCTTCAATTCGTACCGCCATGGAGGTCCGCTTCCCTCAAATTACTGGCCAAAGTGACCACCGCTTGACCATCTGAGACTAGATGGAAGCGGCGACAGCCTCCCAAAGAACGGTCTACCTCTGCACGAAAGTTCACTTCGGCAATCGTCCAGTCATTCGAAGCCATTCCTCGACATCCGGCCAGTACCAAAGGGTCGATTTCCCGAACTCTGCGATCGGCTTCGGGAATTCCGGGTATCGAGCTCGCCAGTTGTGGACTGCCTGGGGTCGCGCAAAGCCCATGCGTTCGGCGATCGCCGTGGCATCCACCAGTAGGTCGATATCGACCTTTCTCCCCATGGGGAGAGATTAGTTGGCCTAGGGGTTGTGTTCGTTCATACTCGGCGCTATCTTCGTCTGAGTACATACACACACAAACCCCTGAAAGGGGATTTCTATGCATCACGAAGTAGCGCTTTCCTTCCCATCCAACCCGCCTGCGCCAAAAGTGGCGGTTCCGGCTGCGGTGGAGTCGATTCCGCCGAAGATTGGCCGTTCTGGGTGTTCCCGCAGGGGGACTTGGCCTGAGCGGTTGTCGATGGCTCGGGTGAAGCCGGGTGTTTGGTTTCGGATGACTGAGCCGTTGACGAAGGCTTCGGCTTCGCAGATGGCTTCTGATCTGCGGAACTCCTATCGCCGACGTCTTGAGTCCTTGCGGATGTCGGGTGTTGTTGTTGGTGAACGGTGGGAGGCTGAGTACGGCAATGATCCGACTGATTCAGATCCAACACATTTCTATGTGTGGTTCCGTCTCATCACCCCGGCTCCTTCGACGTTCCTTGCTCAGGGGGTGACCCGATGAGTGAGTCACTGTCTCTTGGCGAGTTGATTGCTGCCGACCAGCCGTCCGTTTCGTGGCCTTCTGATTGGGCGGCTACGACCAAACGACTGTTCACGACCACTTCGGCAGGGTTGGGTCAACCAACCTTGTTGAATTCCGCGTCGATTGAGGAGGTGTTGACCTGTCCTGGGTGGTGGGCAGGTCAACGCGAAGTCGATGAGTCAGAACTGTCAATGGCAGGGTTTCGCCTGAAAGCAACCCGCCGCGTGGCCCGCCGGTGGCTGGCCGAGAACCTCGGCTCGACTGGTTCGGTGCAGCCGTTGACATTCACCGGCCAGGTGCTGCACCGGTTCGCCGCCACCGACGACCTGCTCGGCCATTGGATTCGCATGATGCCCGCCGGACAGTTGGCTGAGCTTCGTGCCGAAGTGGCAATGGGGTTGGTTCGGCTTGATGCTGACTGGCCCAACCGATCCGCACTGCCATCGTTGGTGCCGGGGGCGGTGTCGGCTCGCACCCGACTCGGTCGGATGACGTTGAGCAGTGAACTGGTTGACGCAACCGTCGGTGCCGCAAGCGTTGTTGATGGCGGGTTTGAGGCGGGGGCGATGTTGGTGTCGTTCAGCATGACTCCCCCAACACCGGCCCGCCTCGAAGGCCTCGGCCCAGCCGTGTTGCTACATGGCCTGCGCACCGGATGTCCACCAGCACGAATTGTGTCGTGGGATCTTGTCGGCGGCACCGGCATTGCACGAACTGTTGACAACGAGTTTGTTTCCATGTGGTGTGAGCGTGTTTGTGAGGCAACGCGTTGTATTGGTGAGATGCAGTCATGGTTCGAACCGCGTTTGAACGGTGGCGAACACTGTCAGATCTGTCCGCTGTTTGATCGTTGCCCTGCTGCTGATCGCAGTGAGTACGCCTGGTAGGTGCAGGTGACAGTGAATACGGATACTCGCTTCAAAGAATCAGCATTAGTTGCACTGAGATTGCTAGGTCACGTGAGAAAATCTGTGTACACAAGATGCCTACACGTACCCCCGTTCGTGCGGACCTTGCGATTCCACAGCCGTTGTTTGACCTCGTGCAGTTCGAATTGTTCGGAACCGTTGGCTGCCTCTCGACCGACCGCGCCGTCACACGTCAAGGGTTGTTGCAACACCAGCGAATGCTGTTGTTGGTGGCTGCGCTGAGTGCGATGGATGCCGACCGGATCCCACTGGCAACAGTACGAGCCCTTGGGCTGAATGCTCTGCAATTGCAGTATTCAGAAACGCCAGGAACTGAAGCGAAATACGTAAAAGAAGGAACACGGTTCTTCAAGCAACTTCAAGCTTCGGGCGTTGAGTTCTTCGACGAGATTGAACCCGATCACGCCGACGCGTTCTTCTGGAGCGCATCCACATTCCGCGGACGACTGAGCGATGTGAGCGCGACCACCGCATCGAATCGACGCTCAATCATCCAGTCACTGCTGCGTGAACTCGAACACCTCGGCATCACACCGGCATGCGATCTTCTTGGCCCGTCCATTCAACGAGGCCACGCGGAACCAGCGCGCCTACTCACCGACCGTGAGATGCAGCGGATCCGTAACGAATGCACTGGCGGATTCCTCTTCACGTTCGCACCGTGGTTCGTTGCTCTTAGCGAAGCCGGTGGCACTGCTGCCGAGTTGGCTGAGGTTCGCAGCAACGACGTTGATCTCGATCAAGGTGTTGTTCGGTTCTCGGGTCGCAGCGCACGATACGGGCCGCTCAGTGATTGGGGTGTCAACACACTCCGCCTTGTTATTGCTCAACAGCCTTTGGTTGATGACAAGCGCGTGTGTTGCAGCGACGACCTCGGATCTGAACGCGCCGCGCACAGCATCGCCGCCGGAATGCACCGGATTCTTCGCGACGCCGGGTTCGCGCGTGACCGACAGGTAAGTGCCCGCTCAATCCGTCACACCTTCGCCCAACGTGTTCTCGAAGAATCCGGCATCGAAGCCGCTGCACTGTTCCTCGGTTCTGATTCGCTTGATGCGACCGCCAGGGCGCTAGCTCATGAGTGGCGGGTGGCGTAGATGACGAAGCAGCGTCGCAAACGCGTCAAAGCATTCGGCATCGAACCGATTCCGATCCGGTCGCTGGATGCCAAACCGGGTGACTTCAGTGTCGAGACCCGCCTCGATGGGCCGACCGGCAGTGCTGGTATCAACCCGGGTCGCAAACGCCCGCCCAAGCCTGCATCGCCCGGTATGTCCGACCCACAGAAAGCCCAAGCGGCTGCCGCGTGGCGCGGACTGTGGGAACTGGCCGAAATGATCAAAGAACGCGACGCGGCTAAACCCAAAATCGGTCGACCCTGTCAATACACAGTCGCCGACGTCATCTTGTTCAACATCATCAATTCAGTCCTCAGGTCAGCTCGCGCAACAGAACGCTTCTTTCTCGACAAGGCCCAGTGGCGGTTGCTGCGTGAGGCAGCCGAAGAAGCGTGGCCCGACCACCCGCAGCGACGCCTGTCGGCAAAAGGGCCGAGTCGGGGACAGTTCGCTGCATTTTGCAAATTGCACGTCAAAGATGACGACGCCTTGGCAGAAATCGCCGAGAAGTTCGAAGAGTTGTGTGTCGAGATCGCTCAAGCGATGGAAATGTGCGATTCGGCGAAGGGCTCATGGACTGAACCCGCCGGGGAGAACATGGTGCGCAGCGATGGCACCTGGATCCCATCGCTCTACAACAGCTTCGCACCCACCTACACCGACCAAAAGACCGGTGAGATCATCCCCATCCGTCACGACCCGGACGCCACGTCATATCGAGACAACTCTCAAGCAAACGGCAACATGCTCGTCACCCTCATTGCCCGCAACCCCCATCACAACGAACGCGTCATCCTGTCGCTCGACTACAAACCGCACAGCAACATGAGTGACGCAACTGTTGCTACGAATATGGCACTGCGGATCTTCCCCCAACTGCCGGGCATGTACGGCTTCGTTTACGACATGGCACTGCACGCCAACGATTACGACCGCCTGCTGTCTGCTGGTCTTCTTCCGATTTCGAAGGTGCAGCGCACGTCGAGCAACAAGGTGCCGGTATTTAACCTTAATGAGCACGACTTCACCCTCACCGACGGCACAAAGAAATCAATCGTCGTGCAAGCAGTCGACGGAACACCACGCATCGAGCTGCTCATCGGCGACGAAATCCAAACAGTCGGTCTTGTACGCGTTCGAACCACTCGCTCATCGAACCGTACCGGTACCTACCGGTTCTACGGCATCTGGCAGATCCCGGACTTTCCCGGTGTCCCTCGCAATCTTCGATATGCCAAGACGAAGATCCGTCACAACTCCACCACCGACGAAATTGCCGACAAGACACCACGCACCCGCGCCCTGCGAGTCATTCCCGAAACCGACGACTCATTCGCCCGCCTGTTTGGATTGCGCGAAGACTCCGAATCGATGCACCACCATCTCAAGATGACACTGCTCAACGGTCGAGCTCGAAGCGTCGGCCGTCATCGACAGTTGTTCGACTTCCACGGCTACCAGGCCCATGTCGCCATAACCGCGCTGCTCGCATGGCATCACCGAACCGGCGCAGATCTTTCACGCTGGTTCGGTCAATGGAAACCGCCGAACCACGCGGTCTCCGCCGCCGCCTGAACCAAAAGCCACCCGAAACATCGGACCGGGTG
>CAFBNJ010000013.1_pt1 | contig 24194 bp, 25 predicted proteins | sample 7269231 | NCBI WGS metagenome assembly CAFBNJ01 (sample SAMEA6814091, study PRJEB35770) | freshwater metagenome | biome: Freshwater; feature: Freshwater reservoir; material: water | place: Czech Republic | collected 2017-05-23 | depth 30m m
CAGTCGGGATGGATCAATGCGTCCAACGCTGCCGGGATGCGCGAGCCACTCATGGGGCGTGATCCACGTTCCCGGCCCCTCACTGGCTGCGTACATCTCGTGAATGACAGGGCCGAACCAATCGAACATGGCTTGTTTCGTTGCGACCGTGCATGGGCCCGCTCCATGCAGAACAAATCGCAGGCTCGAGATATCGAATGATTGCCGCTCGGGTACCGCCAGCATTCGATTGAACATGGTTGGCACAAAGAAGGCGTGGGTAATGGAGTAACGATCAATGAGTTCGAGAACTTGGAGCGGCTCGAATCGGCTTGTGACGATGACGGTGACCCCAGCACCGAGAGGCCACTCGAGACAGATACGGCTTGGCCCAGAGTGATAGAGGGGAGCGGTGCACAACATGGAGTCGCCGTTATCGCCGTGCATGTCGAACATGCCCACCATCGCTTTACCGGCCGCGGCCGCGGCAGCCGAAGGCTGAGGGGAGTGGCGGACGCCTTTTGGTCGACCGGTAGTGCCAGAGGTGTAGATCATTTGTGTCCCGCGTTGACGAACGGGAGCGGGAGAAGGTGAAGACGTGAGCGCGTCGGCCCACGGCAGAAAACCTTCGATCGAGTCGCCGATGGAGATGCGAAGAGTGATGGCGTCCGGGGCGCTTCGGGCTTGATGAGCAAAGACAGACTCGGCAATGAGTGCTCGCGCTCCGGAATCGGTGAGGACGTACTGCACGTCGTCGGTTTCAAGATGCCAGTTGACCGGGAGCAGTGTAAGACCAGCGCGCAGCGCTGCTTCGTAACTGATCATCCACTCGGGTCGATTGGTGGAGAGCACCGCGACCACGTCACCTGGTTCAAGCCCATGAGCGACAAAGGCTGCTGCAAGTGCGTCAACCGACGATTCAAGTTCGCCGTAAGTGATCGTCTCGCCGTTAGATGTGACAATCGCTGGTCGATTGGGATCGCGCTGAGCGATTGCTGAGATCTCGCGCCCAACTGCATGGAGTTCTTCGTCGATCACGTGTGGTCCTCGCTAATTGGTGCGGATCGCCCCAGTTTCTGATGGTAGGCCGTTCGCCCGGCGTGTCTTGGGTAGCAGATCTTGATCAATGGCTTCTTGCCCATCGCTGAACCTCTACATCGGGCGGTGCACCCGGTGTAGGGGTTTCCCAAACACTTCGGCTGGCTTCTCATTAGTGTCGCTTTCTATGACATTGACGCTGAACAGTAGGTCCGACCTCGTTGAGCCAGCAGCACGATTGTTGGCCTCAGCTATTGATCTTGGTGACGGGGGGACGGCGGAGCAGCGCCGGATCCTTGAACTGGTTGTGCACAACATTTGGCATCGTCCTGATATCGATGTCACGTCGCTTGAGGCAATGAGTCTCGAGGAAGCAGAGATTTTTCGTTCCGACAAGGTCGTTCACCGTCGCTTGCGTATGTTTCTTGTGTTGCTCGAACTCTGTCGTCATCCGCTCTCAGAGGAACAGGTCGTTCGAGTTGATGCATACGCGTCAGCGATCGGAGAGATCGATGACGCGGGGCTCAAACTTGCACGCGAGCTAGTTAGAGAATCTCATGAAGATGCAGCCGATCATTTTTGGCTTGCTTGGTCTTCGGCGAGAATAAAGCTCAGTGAAGCGGTGCTTCTTGAGCGGTACGAGCGGATCGGTGCGGTAGATCCTGAACTCGTGGCAATGCTGAAACGGCTGGGTGAACTCCCCCGGGGGACTCTTGGTCGCGAATACGTCGAGTTCTACATGGAATACAAGTTCCAATTTCCTGGCGAAGGCGTTGACAATCCCGCCTTCTTTGTTGGCCACGACATGACCCATCTCATCGCTGGGTTCGGACCGACGGGCCCGGAAGAAGTTGCACTTTCGGCAATGCAGTTGGCAATGAACGATTCCGATGAGCACTGGATGGTTTTTCTCACATCAATCGCGGCCTATGAAGTCGGAATCAGTTCTGGCACATCCGATTTCGCAGCCAAAGATGGAGTTCTTACGAGAGAAGGTGCCCCCGAACTCGTCTTCGAAGGATTCGAGCGCGGTTCCAAGTGCTCCGGGGACTTCTCAACGGCCGATCATCTCTCGATGGCACACCTACCGATTTCTGAGATTCGTGAGATGTATTCGGTCCCCGATCCGTCGACGCCATTTCCACCCTTCATCGATTAATTCGCACAAGGTGCAAAACGAGCGAAGGCCCCGCCGAGGCGGGGCCTTCGTCTTGTACATCTGAAGATGATTACGAGAGACGCTCGATAATCATTGCCATGCCTTGGCCGCCACCGATGCACATGGACTCCATGCCGATGGTGCCGCCAGTGTCCTCAAGGCCATTGAGGAGCGTGGCCATGATGCGGGCACCGCTCATGCCGAAGGGATGGCCGAGTGCAATTGCGCCGCCGTTCACGTTGAGCTTGTCCCAGCTGATACCGAGGTGCTTGGCCGACGGAACAACCTGCGCAGCAAATGCTTCGTTGATCTCGACGAGGTCGATGTCGCTGATGCTCATGCCGGCGCGAGCCATGGCCTGACGGCAGGCTTCGACGGGGCCGAGGCCCATGATCTCGGGATTGAGTGCGCTGACGCCCGAGGAAATGATGCGAGCGATAGGAGTGAGGCCGAGTTCCTTGGCCTTGGTTTCGCTCATAACGATGACAGCAGCGGCGCCGTCATTGAGCGGGCAGGCGTTGCCGGCGGTGACAGTTCCGTCCGGACGGAACACGGGCTTGAGCTCACTGAGCTTTTCCTTCGTGGTTCCGGCGCGGATGCAGTCGTCCTGTTTGATGACAACCGGGTTGCCATCGGCATCGACGGTGTGGATCGGCGTGATCTCACGTTCGAAGAAGCCGCGCTCAAGGGCTGCAGTTGCACGCTGTTGTGACTGTGCTGCGAATTCGTCTTGCTCTTCGCGTGAGACGTTTTCGAACTGAGCAACATTTTCTGCGGTCTGACCCATGCCGAGGTAGTAGTCGGAGATGCCGGCGGCGAACGGCGCCCAAACGGGAGCACCACCCGTTGCACGCTCGGCGGTGCGAGCTTCAGCTGCACTCATGAGCGGGTTGTGTGTGCCTGGCATGCCGTCGGACATTCCGAGACCGAATTGGCTCACGGTTTCAACACCAGCGGAGACGAAGATGTCACCCTCGCCAGCCTTGATCGCGTGCGCAGCCATACGAATGGTTTGGAGTGACGACGAGCAGTATCGGTTAACGGTGACGCCGGGGATGTGACCCATGCCTGCGAGTTCGGAAACAACGCGAGCAATGTTGTAGCCCTGAGCGCCGGCGGGTTGTGCGCAGCCGAGCATGATGTCTTCGACGAGTGTCGGATCAAGTGAGGGGACCTTGTCGAGAGCGGCGCGAATGATTGTGGCCGCGAGATCGTCAGGGCGAACCTGGGTGAGCGAGCCCTTATGGGCACGACCGATTGGTGAACGGGCGGTCGAAACGATGACTGCTTCGGGCATGAGAGCTCCTTGGTGCACGGAACGCCGGACGGTTCCGGCGGCGAGGGCCAAACTGAGCCCTTGGTCGGATTGTCTATCGCAAGGAACCTACTGAGCGGTAACTATCAGGGGAGAAGGCGTGCGAGAAGCGTGGTCGTGGGGTAGAACCGTCCTCTCCCATCTCCCCGAAAGGCCTTGTCCGCTCTAAGCGGGCGAAGGGCCAAGGTGACTCAAATGGCACTTGATCTGCGAACCCTGATTGACCCCAACACCACAGCGGTGGTGACCTCTGAGTGTCAGAACGGGGTGCTTGGGGCGGAAACCTCGCTGCCAGAGTTGGCCGAAGCCGCCCGTGTGCAAGCCATTCCAAATGGAGCTCGGTTGCTTCATGCGGCCAGAGTCGCCGGTGTCCAAGTTGTGCACGCGGTGTTTTGGCGTCGTCCTGACTATCGCGGTGGCAATACCAATGGTCGATTGTTCGTTGCCATGCAGAAACATGGAGCAGTTGCCATGGAGCCGGGCAGTCATCTCGCAATGCCGATCGACGAATTTTCTCCTTCTCCTGACGATCTGATTCTTGGTCGTTACCACGGACTCGATCCCATCGGAGGCACCGATCTCGATCCAGTTCTGCGCAATCTGGGAATTCAAACCGTTGTCGTCATTGGCGTATCGGTGAACGTCGCGCTTATGGGACTTTCGATCGGATTGGTCAACAACGGCTATCAGGTTGTTGTCCCACGCGATGCCGTTGCGGGTGTTCCTGCGGACTATTCCGAAATGTTGCTCGACAACACCTATCAAATGATTTCGACGGTGGTCACCACCGACGATGTCATCAACGCATGGTCGTGAGTCTGAATCTGCCTAAGTCGGGCTCGTGACTGCTCAGCCGAGTCCAGACGCAGACCGTCAACTTGGGCGTCGCGGTGAAGCAACGCGGCAGCGTTTTCTCAGCGCGATCGCGGAGCTTCTCGAAGAAGGCACCTATCGGGAATTAACCGTGGTTGATGTTGCGCGCCGAGCAGGAACCTCGCCGGCAACGTTCTACCAATACTTCGCGACTGCCGAAGACGCCGTGCTTTCGCTCGCTGGTGCGACGGTCGATATCTCTGGTCCAGAACTTGCGTCACTGATCGAGATTCGTGATTGGACAGATGCGCACGGTTGGGAAGCCTCACTCAACGTCGCAGATGCCTTCATCGCGTTATGGGAACGCCATCGTTCGATTTTGCGAGTGATTGATCTCGCAACCGATGAAGGCGACCAACGATTTCGCGACGTACGAACACGGTTACTCGGTGCCCCGGCAGAAGCATTTGTTGTGGTCTTGCGCAATCGGCCGGATCGCCAGGTCGTTGATCCGTTGGCCGATGCCGGAGTTTTGGTGTCGATGCTGGCTCACGTCTCTGCCCACATTGAGGGATTGCAGTCGTGGGGCGCAGATCGTGACGAGTTGCGACGGAGCATGGCTCGAGTCGTATTTCTGACGCTGACTGGTCAATCGCCACCGGGGGATTGACCATCGGGCGATTGGGTGGCGTCAGACCGAGCTCGATCGGCGATTGAGCCCCGCCGAAAGAGTGCCCATAGGCAAAGCCCTGAAGCGGCGGCGATGGCAACGGCGATGAGCGGCCACGGCGCAGACGAGGCGGTGAGCGCGTCGGCGAAGAGGTTCATGTCAATACGCTAGAGGCGCTGTGCTGGTCAGGGTGACGCGTGGCCGGTACCTTGCGAACGCACGACTTTGCGAACCCGTCGATCTGAGGCAGCACGATGAAGATTTCTGTTGGACTTCCAACCCACCATGTGGATTCACCCGACGAATGGTGCACGGCGAAGGCCATTACTGAAATGGCCCAGGCATCCGAGGCTGCGGGCGCCGACGCGGTATTCGTAACCGATCACCCAGCCCCCGATGTGACATTTATGGCCAGAGGTGGCCACCACGCTCTCGATCCATTTGTTGCACTGACAGTGGCATCGACTGCGACAACGTCACTTCGACTTCACTTCAATCTTGCGATCCTCGCCTACCGCAATCCATTTACTACGGCGAAAGCGATTGCAACGCTCGATGTCATCTCCAATGGGCGAGTCATTCTTGGAACCGGCGCCGGATATCTTGCCCCCGAGTTCGCTGCAGTTGGTGGCGATTTCGATCAACGTAACGACGTCACCGACGAATCCATTCGGGCGATGAAGGCGATCTGGTCTGGTGAACCGGTGACCATGAGCGGACTGCACTTTGACGCCGTCGAAACGATTGCATTGCCGTTGCCGGTGCAACAGCCATCACCACCTATCTGGATCGGCGGCAACTCAAACCGTGCAATCCGTCGCTCCATTGAACTCGCCGACGGATGGAATCCGATGCCCAGCCCCGCGCGAGCAAGTCGGATGTTGCGCACCCCGCCAATCGAAACAGTCGAGGACCTTGCCCGTCGGATCGGTGATCTCCGCGCGGCGTCAGAGAAAGCAGGGAGGGAAATTCCGCCTGAGGTGATTTTCACTCCGATCGGATATGACCTCTTCAGCGGATCATTCCCAAACGCGACGCAGTTTGTCGACGACATAGCGGCCTATTCCGCAATTGGAGTGAGCGCACTCACGATCAACCTTCCAGGAACCACACGCTCCGAATGGATCGACAGTGTTGGTTGGCTCGGTGCAGAAGTCATCGCCAATATCGATTCGTGATCATCGGTGACCAACGAAGCGGCGATGACATCGAGCGACATAGATCAAGCGGTTGCGATATTGCGCGCCGGAGGTCTTGTGGCGTTCCCAACCGAGACGGTCTACGGGCTAGGCGCCGATGCTTCGAACGATGCCGCAGTAGGACGCGTGTTTTCGGTGAAAGGTCGTCCGACCGATCACCCGCTCATTGTTCATCTCGCCGACGCCGAGCAACTCGATGGCTGGGCAGCGATCGTCACTCCTACGGCGCGTCTTTTGGCCGATGCGTTCTGGCCCGGACCACTCACGATTCTTGTTGAGCGGTCAGCGTCGGTTTCGCTTGCGGTAACCGGTGGTCGATCAACGGTTGGCCTTCGCGTTCCTGATCACCCTGTTGCGCGTGAACTTCTTCGAGCGTTTGGTGGGGGAATTGCTGCTCCATCGGCAAATCGATTCGGTCGGGTAAGTCCGACAACTGCAGCTCACGTCGCGGCTGATCTCGGTGAAGACGTGGATGTGGTTCTTGATGGAGGACCCTGTCGCGTCGGAGTTGAGTCCACAATCGTCGATCTCACAGGTGAAGTTCCCGTCGTGCTTCGGTCGGGTGGCATTTCAATCGACCGATTAGAAGAACTGCTAGGTCATGTCGTTGATGTGCGTGTAAGTGCCGAACCTGCAGGGGGTGGTGCGCGCGCTCCGGGCATGCTTGAGGCGCATTACGCGCCGGAAGCGCGCGTCATTCTCGCGAGCGAACACGATGTGATTGATGTAGTGGCTGACGCGCTGGCGGCTGCAACTGGTCGAGTCGGTCTTCTGGCTCCAACGGTCATTGCCGGCTTGTCTGAAGATGTTGTTGAACTTGAACCCGCAGGGACTGCCGATGACTACGCGGTAGTTCTCTATTCGCGACTTCGTCAGGCAGACAGGCTTGGCTTATCAGTGCTTATTTGCGTTCCACCGCCGAATGTCGGCATTGGACTCGCGGTGAACGATCGATTGCGTCGCGCTGCTGCGTCGTCGATGTAATGACCCTCGTCAGACAACAGTGATTGTTCGTTTATGCCAGCCGGTGTAGCCGTCGATTGGCCGAGGGGTGGGCTCGCCGGTTTGCACCTTGCCGTCGGCGGAATGGCAACGCACCGCGATCTGATGACTTCCTTTGGGAGCATCCCAGTCGTAAAACCATTGGCGCCACATGCCACCGGAGATCGAGTCGCCTAACTCTGCTTTGTGCCACTCGCCGTTGATCTGAACATCAACCCGGGAAACACCTGAGTTCGGCGCCCATGCGACACCGGCGATGGTGACGATTCCTTCAGCTGGTTTTGTCTCTTCTTGTGGAACATCGATGCGAGACGAAAGTTTGATTGGACCGTTCTTGGCCCAGCCTTGGTCGATCCAATAGCCGTTGACTTCGTTCCAACCCGTGAGTTGGATCGAATCGAGCCATTTGGTCGAGGACACATAGCCGTAGAGGCCTTCGACGATCAGCCTTGCCGGGAAGCCGTTTTCTCGCGGAAGTGGAACGCCATTCATTCCAATCGCGACGAGAGCAGAGCGACCGTCGTAGACGGCGGCAGTGGGAAAGCCTGCGGTGAACCCATCGACGGAAAGTCCCAGAACTTGTTCGCCCGCGGGATCGACGCCGGCGCGATCAAGGAGCGTCCGTAACTCGACGCCTTGCCAAACGGCGGTACCGATGAGGTCGTCGCCGACTCGATTCGAGACGCACGCAAGCGTCACAGGGGCTTCGACCTGTTCCATTGCGAGTAATTCCTCGTAACTGATCGAAAGCGGCGTGCGGACCTTTCCCTTGATCTTGAGGCGCCATGCAGCGAGGTCAACGTTTGGAACGCTGAGTGCCGTATCGATGCGGAAGAACTCTGCGTTTGCTGTGATGAGCGGGGTGAGGCCGTTGATCTCGAGATCGGTAACCGATGAAAGCGATCGAGTCTGCGCGGGCAGCGTGCTGGCAGGCGATGGCAGTGTTGCGCCAGGGGCCGCTCCGAGCCCCGTGGTGCCCTTGGCGCCACTTGAGGCGAGGGCTTTGGTGCCAACAGCGGCGACTGTGGCCCCAGCGGCCGCGATACCTGTCCATCGGAGGAACGAGCGTCGGGTGCCCACCACGCGCTTATTGGATCGTGGTGGCGCTGGTGATGGGCCGTCGGGTTGCTGCTCGTCCATTTCACTAGTCAACCGCGTGCAGGACGGTTCGCGATGGTCAGGGGGCAGAAGGGCCTCAACTGGGCCGCCGGCTGACGCCCTACCGACCAGTCGGTAGGCTGCGGTTTGCCGCTCGCGCACCCTCAGGAAGTTCGATCCCGTTTCTGGCAGAAGGGTCCGCTTTGCTTGGCTAATTCTGGCGGTGGCGCGCGTTCATAAGGCGAACGGTCCCGGTCTTCGATCGAATCACCAGTGACTGCGTTGAGACGAAACCGGCACTGACGTGAACACCCTTGAGGAGTTCGCCATCGGTAATTCCGGTTGCGGCGAAGAAACAATTGTCGCCAGCAACAAGATCGTCGGTGCTGAGTACCTTGTTGAGGTCGTAGCCGGCAGCGATCGCTGCTGCTCGCTCTTCGTCATTGCGGGGCCACAAGCGGCCTTGAAGTTCGCCACCCATTCCCTTGAGCGCGGCTGCGGCGATGACTCCTTCTGGAGTTCCACCGATTCCGAACATGATGTCGGCGCCTGAATCGGGCCAAGCGGTGGTGATCGCCCCGGCAACATCGCCATCGGGGATGAGACGGATACGAGCGCCTGCTTCGCGGATCTCGGCAACGAGGTCGTCGTGACGATCACGGTCGAGGACAACGGCAGTGACGTCGCGAATATCGATGCGCTTTGCTTTCGCGACAGCCTTGAGGTTTTCCGTTGCGGAGAGTTCGATGCTGCACAGTCCGACGAGTTCAGGTCCCACCGCAAGCTTGTCCATGTAGACGCACGGACCAGGATCGAACATTGAACCCTTTTCCGACAGAGCGATCACGGCGAGTGCGTTGCCGCGTCCCTTGGACGTGAGGGTGGTGCCATCGATCGGATCGACGGCGATGTCGCATTCAGGGGGAGAGCCATCGCCGATGCGCTCGCCGTTGTAGAGCATCGGGGCTTCGTCTTTTTCGCCTTCGCCGATAATGACGGTGCCATCCATCGAAACGGTGCGGAGAGCAAGTCGCATGGCATCGACGGCAGCGCCGTCTGCGCCTTCCTTGTCGCCACGGCCCATCCAGCGGCTCGCAGCGAGGGCGGCGGCTTCGGTCACGCGAACGAGATCGAGGGCAATGTTGCGGTCAAGAGGGACGTCGGTCATGACACGAGACGATACTGCCTAGGCCCCTCCCGACCGGATCGTCTGACAGGCACGGCGATACCCTCGTCCCGTGGAGGCGCTTGCTGAACTTGAACTCTTCTGTTCCCGGCCCCACGCGCCCACTCGTCGCGTGGCGTTGGGCAAAAGCTTTCTGCCCTGCGAGCCGACTCCTGGCTTCGGAGGGGTGCTGCTCGGCGGGGTTGTCGCCCGGTTTGTGGCCGACATTGACGAGGAAATGATCCCCGACGTCGAGGCACTCACCCATGAGCTCGAAGCCGGTCGACGTGTTCCGCAACCTCGTCTTCGGTTTCGGTTGCAGGTTGACACCGTTGGGCTTGATGCAGCTTCTCATCGATTAGTTAGCACTGGCGATGTGCTCGCCTTCGAGTTCGATGAGCGTGGTGCGCCAGAGCAGCAGATCCTCGGAGCGATCTACGCGGCCGCAGCGCTCACACCGTCGCTGCGACGACCAATCATGACGGTCATCCGTCGAGCGATTACTTGGGGCGGACCAGTTGGCCCCGATTTGATTGCATCCTTAAGTGGTTTTCGGGGCGCTGTCCTTGGTTCGCGTCGTGCCGTTGGAGATCCGGTGCAGTGGGCACTGAGTTGTCTCGGACTCCCAACTGCAGCGTCTGCGCCTTCGCCAAAAGATGTGCAGCGCAGTTATCGAGAGCGCTTGCGCGAGGTGCATCCCGACCATGGAGCGGCAGTTGAAGGCGCGGCCCAGCGCATCGCCGAGCTCTCCGAAGCGCGGCGTATCCTCATCGGACGATGAGTACTGCAGGGGCAATTCTCTTGGCGCCCGGCGCTGGCGCTGATCGCAATCACCACACGCTCTGTGCAGTGGCGGATGCGATGTCCCCATTGCCGGTTGAACGCATGGACTTTCCGGCGCGAAAAGCTGGACGAAAAGGTGTCGATCGCCCTGCTGTCGCTATAGCGGCGGTTATCGAAGAAGCCGCGAGACTGGTTTCTTCATCTCGAGTCCGAGCGAATCGACTTGTTCTTGGAGGACGTTCGTTCGGCGGACGCATGTGTTCGATGGCAGTCGCAGAGGGCCTTCCGGCCGCAGGCTTGGTCCTGTTGAGTTATCCGCTTCACCCTCCGGGCAAACCCGACACCTTGCGGGTCGATCATTTTTCTTCGCTTGAGCTTCCGTGTCTGTTCATCAGTGGTGACAAAGACCCGTTCGGTACCCCTGCTGAATTCAAAAAACATCTGAAGGCGATTCCGGGGGATGTGACGTGGCTTACTGTGCCGGGCGCGCACGATCCGCGAGGTCAAGACGAGGTCATAGCTGACTATGTTCGAGAGTGGATTCGAAACCTGCGCTGATTAGATCGCTTGATCGGCAGGATTGAGATCTTCAAGTTCGCGTCGGGCGGTTTCGGGAAACCAGAACAGCACGACGAGAACCAGGAGGGCAGGAGCAATAGCGACAATTGCCATTGCTTGGCCGATTCCGCCGACGCGGTCAGCAAGCCAGCCCACGGTGAGTAGTCCGAGGCTGCTGCCGGCAACCGCGACAACCTGAAGGCCTCCGTTAGCGGTGCCGCGTTGACTCGTGGGGAAGAGCTCTGGGCCATAGACAGCAAGAGCTGGAATAGCGATTGCCCCAATCACGGCGGCGGCAACAGACGCGAGCCAGAGCGGCCATCCCCATGACAGATACGAGATGACCGTGAAAAGCACACCGCCAGCGATACCGATCGCTCCGATGACTCGGCGCCCATGTTTATCCGCCAATTTTCCGCCAATGACTATTCCGATTCCCCCAGGGGTGTTCGTAGCAAGAACAAAGACTGCGATCAGGATTCCTGAAAATCCGCGTTCGGTCCGCAGGAATTCATTGAGAAATTGTGCGGCGGGGGCGAGAAAGAGTGACCAAAGGAATGCTCCAATCGCCAACATTGCAAATCGATGCCAATTGATTCGATCAGTTACAGGAAGATTGGTGTCTGTCGCGTTACGGAGTCGACGCGACTCAAATCGCTTGGTCTCCGGCAACCGTCGGGCCATACGCAGGCACGGGTAAATAGCGAGAAGAGGTACGAGGTAGGCGATCCGCCACGCGCCGAGCGCGGTGTCGACATAAACGAGATTGAGCACGCACAGGCCCGCGCCAAGGGCTGCAGTCATCGTGACAACAGAAACAGCGAATGCCCGCGTTCCCGCAGGCATTTCCTCGGCGGCAACGACGGCGATGAGAATTACGACGACAGTTGAAAGCGCGCGAGCAAATGTTTGTGACGTCCCTAGCCAAATCATTCCGGTTGATGCGGCACCGAGAGCCGTGACCGCGCACGAGGCGATGAGGCAGGTGACTAAAACTCGACGGCGACCGTGTTTGTCGGCCAGCGCCATAATCCCCAGAGAGAGAAGGACTCCCACGCGCACGATTGCGAGGAGCGTTCCCTGCTCGCCTGTACCTGCCCCGAATTGATCGGCAGCGTAGGTCAGTGTCTGAGTAATCAGTGTGCCTAAGTAACCACTGACGACAGCGAACACGCAAAGAATGGAAAGAACGGTCGCGGCGCGCGCATCAAGCGCTTCTGGTGGTGCCCACCATGGTTGATGTCCTTCAGGGCGAGGTGCGCGTCGAAGGTGATGGCGAAGAGCAGGTCGAAAGAGCACTCCCCAAAACGGAACCGCGAGTTGGTAGTCCACGACTTCATTGACGATCGCGTGACCCTCGGAATCTGAGGTCAGCGCAACCTCACGATGCCAGTTGTGAAATGGTCCGACGTGGGCTTCGAATGTTGCTGTCAACGGGGTGGTTTCAATTGCCCGTTCGATGACGACGTCGTTGCGTGGCGAAAGCCAGGTTGTCGCCGAGTCGGTTGGAACTCGGTGTCGGTGTTCTAACCGCGTCACGGACGGGAGCCGAAGGCAACCCCGTCGCGTCGCCCTCGTTTCAGTTCGAAGAACGTCGGAAGTGCGAAGGAAGCCTCCAGCACATTCCACAATGCAAGTGCGTCTTTACCAGTGGGCGGGGGAGAAACGATGGGGCCAAAGAAACCGCGTCCGAGTTCGGGCACCGCAATAATCGGCGAACCAACGTCGGGACCGGCGAGTTCCATTGCTTCGGTGACTGAATCCGTGATTGCTGTGTCCCAGGATGCATCGTTGATTGCGTCGGTGGTGAATGCGAGATCGACGCGGCAGTTAGTTGCACAAGCAGTGATGAGATCGTCACCGGGATCGTGATCGTCGTGATGAACGCGAGTTCCGTATGCGGTGAACATCGCTTGCATCTCTTCGTTGCGGCCCTCCGCACGAAGCGCCTCGAGAAGTCGCGCCATCCGCCGACTGCACACCAACTTGGGACGGAAATGTTCGGAAACCTCGCGGTCCTTATTCAGTTCCGCCAAACACAACGTGCGCCAGACAATGTCGACTCCGGCGAGTTCGGCTATCTCGACGAGCCAACGACTTGTGTTCCATGTCCAAGGGCAGCATGGGTCGGCGAAGAACTGCACTGATTCGATCGTCATGAGTCGCTCCCGGGGGTTGAGGGGTCGCTTGCCGCAGCGGACTCTTGTTCCTTGAGGCGCTTGGCCTGAATCGCTTTGGCCCGCTTGTTCGCAAGTGACAAGAGTCCGATGAATAACGCAATGGGGACGAGCACCATGAGTGCTTCGTCCCAACCGCCTTGGTGTCCGAGGATGACTGAAATCACAGGACGAGTCTCGCACGGAAGGGATGGATCGCAGGCTCGGGTGTGGCGCGGGGCCGATGAATCCATAGACTCGTCCCGTGCGTGAACAGGTCGAAAAAGTCATCGAGGTCATTCGCCCGGCTATTCAGGCCGATAACGGCGATGTGCTTCTGCACGATGTGAACGAAGAGACCGGTTTGGTCACCGTGGAACTCATCGGCGCCTGCGTCTCGTGCCCTGCCTCAACCGTCACGCTGAAGGCTGGTCTTGAGCGCATTCTCATCGATCGCGTTCCAGGCGTCACTGAAGTCATTGATGCTGGTGCGGCGAACCATGTCATCGGTGAGACGCCCGTTTCTCTCTAGGTAACCAATCGTGGTGTCCATTGCTGCCGTAGCGTGGGGCCATGACCTCGCCCGTTGACGCGGATGCTGCAGCACTCCTTCTCGCGGCTCGATCTGGAGATCGGTCCGCCTTGGCGCGGCTTCTTTCAAAAGTGGAGCGCGGTGGTGACGACGCTCGTTCAGTGAGCGAAGCCACGCACGCTCTCGCTGGTGGAGCTACGACAGTTGGGATCACAGGAGCTCCCGGGGCAGGTAAGTCGACACTTACCTCAGCGCTGGTTCGAGAGATGCGTGCTACCGATGTCAGCGTTGGGGTGCTCGCGATTGACCCGTCGTCACCATTCACAGGCGGTGCGATCTTGGGCGATCGCGTTCGAATGGATGAACATGTACTCGACGAAGATGTGTTCATTCGATCGATGGCGACGCGCGGGCATCTTGGTGGTCTTTCAGTTGCGGTACCTGATGCGGCCCGCGTTCTTGATGCGGCCGGTATGCAGTGGGTGATCATCGAAACGGTTGGAGTCGGGCAGGTCGAGGTTGAAATCGCCGGCGAGGCCGACACCACAGTCGTTGTGGTGAACCCGGGTTGGGGCGACACCGTGCAGGCGAACAAAGCAGGCCTCATGGAAATCGCCGACATCTTTGTCGTGAACAAAGCCGACCGTGCTGGCATCGAGGAAACGGTTGCCGATCTTGAACGGATGCTGTCGCTCCGAACGTCATCGCAGTGGCGTCCTCCAGTCATTCAGACAATCGCTACCGAAGGTCGCGGAGCCGATGAGTTGTGGTCTGCGATCCAGCGACACAGTGAGTGGTCCCGTGAGAGCGCAGAGTTTGACCGTCGGCGTTCGCTTCGACTCGACCAGGAACTTCGTCGCGTCGTGAACGCTCTGATGGCAGCAAAGGTCGAAGAACTCTCTGGAGGGGATGCATGGCAACGGGCGCGAAACGCTGTTGCTGCGCGCCAGGTTGATCCGTGGACTGCGGCGAACGAACTGCTCACCTGAACTTGACGTCCTAGGCAATTTGAACTGAATCGGCGCGAACCCGTCGAAATTTCAAGTGGAACTTTGTATCGTGCGCGACCTTCGAACCTGGAGGTGGCAGCGATGCGCAGTCGTCGAGGTGTGTGGTGTGGTGTGTTGGCGGCCGTTGTGGTTCTCAACGTCCTACTTGCGTTCGATGTCGACCACGCGGGCGGTGAAGCAATCGGCCGCATCACGAACGGAACACCTGAAGCGATCGTCGTTGTCACTCGAGACGGAACGTTGGGCTCGTGGCGCTCGAGTGGATCGAGCGGCGCTCGTTGGAGATGCGGCTACTACGCAGTCGTCGCTCCGCAGATGTCGGTACTCGACCCCACTCCCGTGGTGGATTGGGCCTCTGGCCCGGTGAACCCCGTTCGCGGCGAGTTCTACATGCTTGGGTGCACCGACGCGACAGGAGCAAGAGTTCACACTCGCTATGTGGCATTCGATCCTCGCGATCCGTTTGGAGGAGCAGGCGCAACCGCGCGCGCAGTTGATGAGGCTCGGCGTCGATTGGAGATTCCTGAACCGATGCCACGGGTGAACCCACCTGATTCGCAGTTGGTAGGGCTCCCAATGTGGATGTGGCTGGAAGAACCATGGGAGCGAATCTGGGCCAGCGCTTCGATAGGCGATGTCTGGGCGAGTGTCGACGCATGGCCTGAAACCTCGTTCTGGGAATTCGAAGACGGCACCCACATCTGGTGTGACCAAGGAGTTGCCTACGACACGTGGCGACGACCATCGGAGCAATGGTCGGGATGCACCCACACCTTCAGTCGTTCGTCGATGTGGTCGAGTGGGGGCATGGAGTGGGTGCGCGTCACCGTCACATGGGGAGTGGAATGGACCTCAAGCGAATTGGGCGGCGAACCGCTCGGGACGGTTACGAGAACAGCGCAATTCCCAGTGCGGGTCGTCGAAGCGCAGGCGCTGGTGCGCTGACCCTTAAGGGGCGAACCGGTAGGGTCGCTGTCCATGTCAGAGCCACTGGTTGCAGTCGAACGCCGGGACAACGGAGTTGCTGTTGTCCGTCTACAGAACGGCAAGGTCAATTCGCTGTCGTCAGAGGTTTTGCGCCAGTTGCGTGCGGCCGCTGAATCGCTGACTGCCACTCCTCCTGGTGCGGTTGTCATTGTCGGCAGCGATCGCATTTTCGCAGCGGGTGCAGATATCTCGGAGTTTGCAGGCCCCGATGAAGCTCGTTCGATAGGGCGACTCTTTTTCGAAGCACTCAATGCCGTTGCTGCAATCCCGCGGGTCGTGATTGCAGCAGTTGCTGGTCCTGCCCTTGGTGGTGGCTGTGAACTCGCGTTGGCCTGCGACCTTCGGGTGTGTTCCACCAGTGCGAAATTCGGTCAGCCCGAAATCCTTCTGGGCATCATCCCCGGCGGCGGCGGAACGCAACGCCTTGCGCGTTTGGTTGGTCCGTCTCGCGCCAAGGACCTCATCTTGAGCGGTCGTCAAGTTCGCGCAGACGAAGCACTGCGAATCGGACTCGCCGATGAAGTCGTGGAACCTGACGAGCTTGAATCTCGTGCACTCGAACTCGCCGCGCAGTACGCAGCCGGTCCCGTGCAAGCGCATGCCATCGCCAAGCGAGTAATCGATGCTGGTCTCGAAGGTTCGCTCGCCGATGGTCTCGAGCTCGAACAAGACGCCTTCGTCGAAGTGTTCCGCACCGACGATGCTGGCATTGGTGTCGCCTCATTCCTCGAGAACGGTCCGGGGAAAGCGCAGTTCACCGGGAAATGACGTTTCCGTTCGGTGCCTGCAGGTTTTTGAGAGTCGATGCGCAATGACGCAACCAATGTCGACCTGTTACCGACACCCGAACAATCGGGCGGGTGTCAGTTGTCAACGATGCAATCGTTCAATCTGTGGATCGTGCATGACACCCGCATCGGTTGGTTTCCAGTGCCCTGAGTGCATCAAAGGTACGGCCAAGAAGTCTCCGGTAATTCGTTTCAGCGAGATGCGCGCTGGCCGGCCGATCGTGACCGAAGTTCTTATTGCGTTAAACGTGGTTGGGATCATCGCCGTTGTTGCGACGGGCGGCTCGCTGTTCAACGGCGGTGGAACGGCAACCGAAAAAGGTATGACGCTTGGCCAGGGAGTGATCTGGAACGCGTTCGCTCCGAATCGGGGAATCGCGCAGTTGATTGGTGTCGCCTACGGAGAGTGGTGGCGAATCATCACTGGCGGATTCCTGCATTCGGGCCTGCTGCATTTCGGGATGAACATGCTGTTGCTCTACCTGCTTGGCAAGCAGCTTGAACCGCTTCTCGGTAGAGCTCGTTTCGCTGCGCTCTATGTCGCCTGTCTGGTGGGGGGCTCGTTTGGTGCGCTCCTCGTTTCACCCACAGTCGGAACAGTCGGAGCATCGGGCGCGGTGTTCGGACTCATGGGGGCCGCGGTTGTCGCTCAGCGTCGGTCAGGAATTGATGTGTGGCGTAACGGCATCGGCGGACTTGTTGTCATCAACCTGTTACTGACGTTTGCGGTGCCTGGCATCGCCATCGGCGCTCACATCGGTGGACTCGTGATCGGTGTCGCTGTCGGCGCACTGGTGTTCGCGCTTGATAGCGCAGTGCGAAGTCCGTGGGCAGGAACCGCAGCCTGCATCGCAATCACCGTTGCGTTGTGGGTCGGTTGCCTAATGACTGCGTCACGAGTCGTGAACTGAACCTTCAGATTCAACGATTGCCTTCAGTTCCTTCAGGTTTCTTTTCCAAATCAACTTGAGAACCTGACCTCCGACAACGGCCCCGATAGGACCGCCCATCCACCACGGAAAGCGAAGTGATTCCTTCCACTGGAACCCGGCGCGGTCTTCGCCGATGGGAAAGATTGTGAATGCTCCGGTTCCGGTAACCATTCCGACATGGCGGACACCAATGGTGGTTCCGTGTTCCCACTCGGTGATTTCCATTTTGTCGGTGAGACGAAACGGTCCGACTTTGGTGTCGCAGTCGAATGTGGTCCCGACGCCAGAAACGGATTCGGACGTGAAGCGGATTGCTACCGCATCGTGCATCCAGTCCACATGGTCGGCCACGTTTTCAACAGAGGCCCAGACCTTGTCGGGAGTTGCGTCGATAACGGTGCTGACCCTGATGGTTGCCATGACCACAGCGTAGAGAACAGTCTCTCAAATCACTCTGTCGGGGCGTAGATCGAAACGTGTGCTGTGCTTTCTTCGGAAAATGGCGTGCCGAACCAGTCGCTCTGTCGTTCGACAAGCACAAGACCCGCCGCCTGGGCAGCGGCATCAATCTGATCGGGCCCACAAATGAGGACCGACCACGGTCGCGCTTTAACGACACCCGGTTGAACTTCGATATGTCGACCGTGAAGTCGAGAGTTGGATCGGTCATAGGTCGTCTCGATGAAGACAGCGGCATCTGACTTGACATGTGCAGGCGACAGTGACTGATCGGGGATCAATGATTCGTCGATCGGAACAAATGCTTCGACCACGACGCGCCCGCCAGACAGGAGTTGCTCCCGACTTCCTTGAAAGCATTGGGCGAGCGCGGCGAAGCTTTCCAGATTTAGAAGTGTGTTGAATGCGCAGAACACGAGCGAGAAGCGATCGTTGAGATCCGCGGCGCGCAATGAATGTTCGATGTTGGCCATATCGCCGAGCACGGGAACGACGGACTCAGTGGGGTCGATCATCGCGAGTTTGTCGAGCATCTCCTGCGACGCGTCGAGTCCGAGGACACGCACTCCGGTGCGAGCGAGGGGTAGGGCAAGGCGACCAGTGCCAACTCCGAGTTCAAGGATGGGTCCAGCGCCTGCGAGGCGAGCCAACGTCTCGACTGCTGCATCGGTCTCGAAGGAGTTGGCATACCAAGCGTCGTAGACGTCGACGAATGACCGTCCGTAGGTGCTGGGGTCGCTCGGGTGGTTTGCGGTCACCGCAGAAGTCTGCCCGTGATGAGGGTGCCAGCCCACCGGTACCCTTGTGCCATGACGTCGTATCTCGATCACGCAGCAACAGGGCCCATGCGTCCTGAAGCGATTGAGGCGATGTTGCCGTTCCTTTCCGAGCGGTTCGCCAATCCATCGGGAGCTCACCGGTTTGCCCGAGATTCTCGCCGCGCAGTTGATGACGCTCGCGAGGAACTTGCCACGCTGGTTGGGGTTGAACCTGGCGACATCATTTTCACAAGTGGCGGAACCGAATCAGACAACCTCGCGATTTTCGGACTCGGCTCTGGCGACGGCGTTCCTGTCTGCAGCGCAGTCGAACATCACGCGGTTCTTGATCCCGTTGAATCACTGGGTGGACGCCTCGTCGGCGTTGATCGCAACGGAGCGATCGATCCGGCGGAACTTCGGCGGGTGCTTAACGAAGGGCCGGTGCGCGTTGTCTCGCTCATGGTCGTGAACAACGAAACCGGTGTGATCTCTGATCTCGCAGCACTTGCGAAGGTCGTGCGTACCTCGGCTCCGACTGCAGTGCTTCACTCCGATGCGGTGCAGGCCTATTGCTGGACCGATATCGCGGAGGTTTGCTCAGTTGTCGATTCATTTAGTTTGAGTGCGCACAAATTTGGCGGACCAAAGGGAGTCGGCGCGCTTGCAGTTCGTCCAGGAGTACCACTTTCTGCTCGCCAACTCGGTGGGGGCCAGGAGCGCGAGCGTCGATCGGGCACGCAGAATGTGCCGGGCATTGTTGCGATGGTGACCGCTGCTCGACTCGCTGCCGAAGATCGAGCTGCCGACATCGCTCGTATTGGTGCTCTGCGAGATCAGCTTCTCGACGGATTGATCGCTGCTCTTCCCGGAACGATTGAAACTGCAGGTTCCGATCGTTCGCAACGGGCCGCAGGCATCGCTCATCTATGTATTCCAGGCGTTGAGAGCGAAGCGTTGCTGTTCTTGCTTGAACGGGGCGAAGTCTCTGCCTCGGCGGCATCGTCGTGTGCAAGCGGCGCTTTGCAGTCCTCACATGTGCTCGGAGCCATGGGCCTCGAATCTGAATTGGCGCGCGGTTCGCTGCGCTTGTCGTTGGGTTGGTCGAGCACGCAGGCCGACGTCGACGAAGCTCTCGCTGTAATCCCGCCCGCAGTCGAACGACTCCGACAGTTTGGTATCTGACAATGCAGGTCATGGTTGCGATGTCCGGTGGTGTCGATTCGTCTGTTGCGGCGGCGATGCTTCGCGATGAGGGGCACGATGTTGTTGGCGTCACCCTGAAACTCTGGGGCGGCGAATCCGATTCCGGGTGTTGTTCTGTGAGCGATGTCGACGATGCGCGTCGCGTTGCCCAGCAGCTCGACATCGATCATCTGGTCTTTAACTTCTCCGAAGATTTCGACCGTGATGTGGTCGACCCCTATGTGGCTGACCACGCACGTGGCATTACGCCCAATCCATGTATCGAGTGCAACCGTCATCTCAAGTTCGATCGGCTTATGGCCCGAGCCGACGCGCTCGGTTTCGAGATGGTCGCAACTGGTCATCACGCGCAAATTGTTCGCACGGCATCAGGGCTACCCCGACTCACGCGCGGGGCTGATTTCGCGAAAGATCAGAGTTACGTGTTGCACATGCTTACGGCGCCGCAACTTGAGCGAATCATGCTGCCAATCGGAGCCATGACAAAAGACGAGGTTCGTGAACGCGCAACCGCTCTGGGTCTTCGCACTGCGGGCAAGCCCGATAGTCAGGATGTTTGTTTCATTTCGCACACAGGTGGCGGACGTCGAGTGTTTCTTGGTAACCGCATCGAAATGCACCCGGCGCGGCTGATCGACGAAACAGGCACGCAGTTGGGTTCTGTCGAAGCAGTTGAACTTGTGACAATTGGACAGCGTCGTGGTCTAGGTATCGGTATCGACGGTCGTCCCCGCTACGCGCTCGATGTCGACGTGCCGAACCGCACCGTTCTTGTCGGTGCCCCCGAGGAACTCGACGTTCCAGGTGAACTGTTGAACTCGTTTACATGGGTCGACGAAAGCGCCCGAGCCGAAACTCTGTTGTCGAACACTGTCTCGGCGCAGGCAAGCGCTCACGGCGAGTCCCTTGCGATCCGAGAACTTCGTGAGACCGATGATGGGCTTGAACTGACGTGGGAATCACCAACGCGCCGCGTTGCTCCTGGCCAGAGCATCGTGTTGTACGACAACGATCTTGTCGTCGGCGGGGGACTCGTCAGCCGACGGTAAGTCGGTGTTCTTTCGCCGCATCAAGAACCCAGCCGGGACGGCTTGGCGTACATCGAACAGCATCAACGTCGACTGGTTCGATCATCTTGTGGCGATCGCGTCGTGCTGGTGTGGGAATGATTGAGTCGGTGGTCGACAAGCGGAGTTCAATCTGCAGGCCAATTGCTCCTGCACTGAGGTCGACAGCGGCTGACCCTTCTTCTGCGAGGCCGATTGAGCCCACGACATGGCGTTGAACGAGAAGTGCGTCGAGAAGCGATGTTCGGTCAACAAGAACAAGGCCAGCGGGCACAAAGACGAGCCAACGTTTCGAAAGTTGGTGGAGTGCTCGCGCTCCTCCGATGCAGAGCGAAACAGCAAGCAACGTGATGATCGCGCCAGGGATCCATTGTTTGGAAGCAAGCAGCAGTGGCCCAGCGAAAACTGCGGCAACCATCGCGACCCACACAAGTTCAAGCGGTCCGAGAACGACGGGGCCGGGAGGACGGAGGGGAAACCGTCGTTCATCGCCATAGGACGATCCATTGATGAACGTGTAGCCAACGGCGGCGGAAAGCGAGAGCACGGCGCATAGCGATGTAACGCCCAGTGCTGAAGATTCAGCGAAGTCCGCGCCGTTGGGAGCGACGAGTGCTGCCCAAGCAGCCGCAACGACAGACGCGGGCATGACAATGCGGATCGTCGTCAGAGACATCGCACTGGGCGCGAGCGCGGCAATGAGTCCGACAACCCATATCGACCACAGCCCGATCGCTGCAGTGAGCGTGACGGGTGTGGAGCGGTGGTCGAGGGCGTGAGCGAACGATGTGCCGGCGGTGAGGGGGAGTGACAACCAAACGAGGGCCGGGGCCCAGCGACTGACTGCCCTGCTGGTGGGGGTCATCACCGTTGAGATTTGCCGATTCTGGCCGGCATCGCTAACCATGTGACTTCGGCCACAGAAATCCGACCGATTCTCGACTCGGATGTGGGCGAAACCTTCGGGATGGTGCGGCATGAATCACGACGACACGAGCGGGGGGCGTTGACGGTGAGTTCGCGTGTTGCGTCGCTGTCGTTGCCGCCGGGCTTGTCGACTGGCATTGGGTATTTGCCTCATTGCGATCCAGGAGACGCGGTGGAGTTTGTGCTCAGGCATAGCCCTCGATTGCCATCGGCACCTTCCTTGCCCGCTCGATCGCGACGCGAAGGGATGATTGCTCAGGCAGCTTCTGGACTCGCTGGCGTCACAATTGGTGACGATGGTTCGATCGATGTCGATCTCTCACTCATCGACCCCGAAGCACCACTTGATGACGAGCGGTTGTCGAGCGATGCATGGGTCGGACTTCGAGCGTTTCTCACTGCGGTTGCAGATCGTGATGGCCCGGTCAAGGTCTCGCTGACAGGTCCGGTGACATTAGGAATCGCGTTGTGGGGCGCAGGAATCGAAATCGATCTCGCCTTCCGCATCGCTGGTCACGCAGTGCGTGCCCGAATTGAACGCCTCGTCGATCATGTGCTCTCTCGAGTTCCGCAAGCCCAGGTGGTGGTGTTCCTCGACGAACCAGCGATGGGCTCGCTTACCGATGAAGGCTTTCCGATCGGCCCAAATGACGGCATCGACCTCGTGTCGTCGGCGATGGCCGTGGTCGAGTCAAAGGCAATCACCGGACTCCACTGCTGCACCGCAGTCGACTATCGACTTTTGTTGAGCACAGGTCCGCGCATTCTTTCGGTTCCGGTCGACGATCGCATTGCGAAGCATTCAGGTCTTGTTGGTGACTACCTCGACCGCGGCGGATGGATTGCGTGGGGCGCGGTGCCCACAGATGGTCCGATTGGTACGAGCGTTGACCGGTTGTGGCGGAGACTTTCGACCGTTTGGTGTGATCTCGCCAACGAAGGTTGCGATCCGTTATTGCTACGCACCAACGCGATCATCACGCCGGTCTGTGGACTCGCGCAGCACGGGGTGACGCAGGCAGAACAAGTAATGGAGCACACCTCTCGGTTGGCTGAACGACTGCAGGGCCAAGCGGCGGGTACACGTATCTCAGTCGGTGCCTGAACGCGACGCTTGGGCCGCTGCTCTCGCTAGTGTTCGGCCGTGTCCAAGTCGTCTGATGGAGTGCTCGATCCGGCAGGTCGTATCGACGAACTGCGCGAGATCATTCGCCACCACAGCCGGCTGTATTACGAGCAGGATTCCCCTGAAATCCCCGACGCCGAATTCGATGTGCTGCTCCGCGAACTCGCGGCGCTGGAAGAAGAACACCCAGATCTGATCACGCCCGATTCGCCGACACAGTCGGTCGGTGGGTCGGCGACCATCACGTTCTCGTCGGTTGAGCATCGCGTTCCGATGATGAGCCTCGACAACGCCTTTTCGCCCGACGAGGTGTCGGCATGGGGTGGTCGGCTGCAGCGCCGCATTGATGAACTCGGAGCCTCGGCGGAATCGGTTGGACTCGTTGCTGAACTCAAGATTGATGGACTAGCGGTTTCAATCCGATATGAAAACGGCGTCCTGGTGCAAGCGGCAACTCGCGGTGACGGTCGCGTTGGCGAGGATGTCACTGCAAACGTGAAGTCGATCGCCGGCATTCCGCACCGGCTTCCGAAAGGAAGTCCCGAAGTTCTTGAAATTCGCGGCGAGGTCTACATGTCGATCTCGGCGTTCAACGAATTGAATGCAGCGCAGGTTGAAGCGGGGGACAAGACTTACGTCAATCCTCGAAATACCGCGGCTGGTTCGCTTCGTCAGAAGGATGCAACGGTGACGGCCAGTCGCAACCTTTCGTTCTGGAGTTATCAACTTGGCGAAGTTGTCGGCGGACCAGAACTCACTGAACATCACCAGATTTTTGAGTTCCTCGGCGGGCTCGGTTTTCCCGTTAACCCTGAAGTGAAAGTGCTGCGCGGCCTCGACGATGTTGAAGCACACCTCATGCAGTGGCAAAAGCATCGCCACGACCTCGACTACGAGATCGACGGCGTGGTGATCAAAGTTGATGATCTCTCGCTGCAACGCGAGCTTGGCTTCACCTCTCGCGCTCCTCGTTGGGCAATTGCCTACAAGTTTCCGCCCGAAGAGCGCACAACGAAACTCATCGATATTCAAGTGTCGATCGGTCGCACTGGGCGGGCAACGCCGTTCGCTCAGTTGGAACCCGTATTTGTTGGTGGCTCAACGGTCGAGTTCGCCACGCTTCACAACCAAGATCAAGTAGCAGCGAAAGATGTGCGTCCTGGCGACACCGTCATCGTTCGCAAGGCGGGAGATGTTATTCCCGAGGTGGTCGGCCCGGTTCTGAGCGACCGGCCGAAGGGTTTGCGCAAGTGGAAGTTCCCCACGAATTGTCCGGTCTGTGGCCACGTACTCGTGCGCCCGGACGACGAAGCCGTTCACCGCTGCCTCAATCTTTCGTGCCCGGCGCGTGTCGCTGGAGCGATTGAGCACTTCGCGTCTCGGGGTGCAATGGACATTGAAGGGCTTGGCGAACAACGCGTGCAGCTCTTCTGCGAACTTGGCCTTCTCGCCGATGTCGCTGATATC
>CAFBNJ010000015.1_pt1 | contig 22435 bp, 19 predicted proteins | sample 7269231 | NCBI WGS metagenome assembly CAFBNJ01 (sample SAMEA6814091, study PRJEB35770) | freshwater metagenome | biome: Freshwater; feature: Freshwater reservoir; material: water | place: Czech Republic | collected 2017-05-23 | depth 30m m
GGATTGCGCTCGACATTGCAACGAGTTCTTCAAGGTGGCCGCTGCGTCGGGCGGTGACAGCGACAGTGGCACCAGCACCCGCGAGAACGAGCGCAATTCGACGTCCGAGACCTGACGAAGCGCCCGTGACCAGAGCGACTCGCCCGCTGAGATCAAAGAGTTGTGTAGGGGTAGTGAGGTTGGAGTCCACGTTGAAGCCCTGTCCACAGGTGAGTTGGGGTACGAATTGTTCTCTAGACTGCCTGATCCGGCAGCCCTGGGGGGGATTGTCGAAATCGAGGGGGAGCAGTGTCATCTCAGGATGGATCACCAAGTAGCGGACGCCGCTATCGGCTTATTTCGGCAGATGGTCATTTCAACGAACCCGGCGACCTCTGGACCGGACGAGTTCCTGCTGCGATGCGAGATCGAGCGCCGCGAATGGAACGGTTTGAAGAGGGCGATGCATGGGTGATCGAAGGCGTTGACGACCCCATCAATTTTGGGATGAATGCGTGTGCAGGTCTCGACCCTGAAGAGATGACGGGGTGGATGCGTTTCGAAGATATGCGGCGAGGGGGTTACGACCCTGCAGCACGGATCGAAGAAATGGATCAGGACGGTGTCGATGCCGAGGTGCTGTACCCAACTCCTCGGCTTTCGGCCGCAATCGCCGCGAATCGCGATGCCGACTATCACCACGCGATGGTACGGGCCTACAACGACTGGATCTCGGAATTCGCCGCGTATGCGCCAGAACGCTTCGGGGCGATCATGTGGATTCCGAATCGTGGAGTCGCCGAAGCGCTCGCGGAAATTGAACGGGTGGCCGATCGACCCGGAATCCGCGGGGCGATGATGGTTGCTTGGCCCCATGGTGGGTTATCGCTGAAGCCTGAGGACGACAAAGTTTTCGCTGCATTGGTTGAACGCCGGATGACTCTCAATATCCATGTGGCAATGACACAAACGATGCCTGCATCGCATAAGTCGAAGCTTCCTGGCTATGGACGGTTTTTCGATGCTCCCAATCGGATGATTGCAATGATTTTCGACGGCGTGTTCGACCGCTTCCCCGAACTCGATGTTGTGTTTGCAGAAACCGACTTTGGTTGGGTTCCGTATGTGAAGGAACAGATCGACAATAACTACCTGCGACTTGATCCCGTGAGCCGATTCGGATTGCAGATGCTGCCGAGCGAGTACATCAGTCGCCATTTTCACTTCGGATATATGACCGACACATTCGGCTTGCGCAATCTCGTCGACGTTGGAGTCGAACGAGTGATGTGGTCAAGCGACTACCCACACATCAGCGCTGATTGGCCAAATTCGTGGAAAGTCATCCAGTCATCGATGTCTGGTATCTCGTCAGAAGACCGCCATGCGGTACTGGCCGGAAATGCCATGCGGTTATACGGCTTCGGTCGCTGAAAAGCGAACGGCTAACGAGACGCGTTCGCCGCTGCGCCTGTTGACATCATCGAGAGAGCGGAAGCGGCAATTCCTGCGGCGTCAAGGCCGAGGTCGGCAAGAATTGCGTCGGGCTTGCCGTGGGCGATGTACTGCGAGGGAATGCCGAGAACTCGAACTCGTGGTTCGGTGCCGCCAATCGTGCGCTCGCTCACGAGGTCGGCGAAGGACATTCCGACTCCGCCTTGTCGCAGGCCATCTTCGATCGTGAGCACATATGGATGGCGAGCAGCATCGTCGATCATTGCGGGGTCCAGCGGCTTGACGACGCGAGCATCCCAGACTGAAACAGAAATGCCTTGTGCCTCGAGTTGTTCCGCAGCAGCTTCAGCAGCATCAAGCATTTTGCCAACGCTGATGATGCAGAGTTGGTCGCCAGCGCGAGTGCGGCGGGCATTGAGGCCGTGTCCGACATCTTCCGGCGGCGATTGACGTGCAGTGGTCTTCGCCCACCGGATAGCGACGGGCCCATCGGTGATCTCAAGCGCGTCGTGCAGCATCTGTCCGATTTCTTGGTACGAAGACGGAGCGAATACCGTCATATTCGGAACCTTGGTGAGTAGCACCATGTCGAGAACGCCATGATGACTCGGACCGTCGTCGCCGGTGATACCGGCGCGATCGAGACAGAACACAACTGGTTGATCGTGAAGACCAACATCAAGGTTGACTTGATCAAATGCTCGCGAGAGGAACGTTGAGTAGACCGCGACAACAGGGCGAAGGCCGCCCATCGCCATTCCGGCTGCTGCGGTAACTGCGTGTTGTTCGGCGATACCGACATCGAACATGCGGCCGGGGAATCGTTCGGCGAAAGCGAGGAGGCCCGTTGAGTCGGGCATGGCTGCCGTAATCGCAACAAGCTCTGGCCTCGCTTCGCCCTCTTTCACAAGGGCTTCAGTGAATGCGGCCGTAAAACTCCCGGGCTTTGATTCAGAAGTGTCGTGCAAACGCTTTATGGGGTCGTTCTCGGCGGGGCCGTAGCCACGGCCTTTCTGCGTGAGCACATGAATGACCTGGGGGCCACCGGACATGGCCGCGGCATTGCTGAGAGCTTCTTCAAGAGCTGCGATGTCGTGGCCATCGAAGGGGCCCGAATAACGAACGCCGAGTGTTTCGAAGAATGCGGTGGGTTCGAACGCTTCTCGAATGGCGGCCTTCGTCGCATCGAGTCCGGTTTTCGCGATGTTGCCAACGACGGGAAGATCAGCCAACAGCTTTTCAAGTTTCGCTTGCCGACGCATGTACACCGGGTTGTTTCGAATCTTGACGAGACTGTCGCCCAACTTTGAAACCGTTGGAGCGTACGAGCGGCCGTTGTCGTTGAGAATGATGATGCAGTCGCGCCCTGAATGTCCCAAGTTGTTGAGACCCTCGAACGCCATACCGCCGGTCATTGATCCGTCGCCAATGACTGCAACGATTCGACGGGCGCTGTCTCCTTTGGCGGCTTCGGCAACGGACAAGCCATAGGCCCAACTGAGAACGGTTGAGGCGTGACTGTTTTCGATCCAGTCGTGTTCTGATTCATTACGCGATGGGTAACCCGACAGACCCTGAGCTTGGCGGAGGTCGGCGAAGCCCTTGGCGCGACCTGTGAGCATCTTGTGGGGGTAGGTCTGGTGGCCGGTATCCCAGAGGATGATGTCCTCGGGTGAGTCGAACACCCGGTGCATGGCGAGCGTGAGCTCAACGACACCGAGATTTGAACCGAGATGTCCGCCATGGGTCGTCACCGAACTAATGATGAGTTCACGCATCTCTGCAGCAAGCACGCTCAGTTGCTCGGGCGTGAGTGCCTTGAGGTCGGCCGGCGACTCAATCGTCTCGATGATCATGGGCGGAGTCCTTGTCGTCGGCGTTTTTGTAACACTGCGACGGGAGACAGAGGAGGGGTCGCCGGGTTCGGCGTCCGTGGGGTCACGCTACCGCCCCCGGGGCGAGTGTCCCTATTCAATGAGCACTGTCTTCGGCCCGAATCTCGAGTCCTCAGACCGCCATCGAGGACCGACGGCCGCCCATAGCGAAGACAGGAGCCCCAGCGAGGCTGGCCACGACATTGATGACATACAGAACGAGGCCGAGCGCAACAGCTTTCTCTGCCGGAACGCCAAGGGGAACAAGAAAGAGGACAAAGGCGCTCTCTCGGACTCCCAAACCGGCGATGCCGATAGGGAGGACTTGGAGGATGAGGACGGCTGGATAAAACGCAAGGAGAGCGGTGAGGCCAAGCCAACTGAAACCTAAGGCGGCCGCAACCATCAGCGCCGTGAGGCACAACGCAATTTGGTAGACGAGGCCAGCAGTAAGGATTGAGAGCGCAGCGATTGGTTGACGACGAAGTTCGGTGATGCTGCGATGGATCGAGTTGACGAATCGGCGCCAGCCTTCGGTCGAAGCGAATCGCCCGCCAAGTCGCGGATGGTTCGCTGCGAGAAGCACAATGATTAGAGCGACAAGCGTGACGAGGGCGACAGCGAGAGCAAGCAATGTTGCGCGACCGAGCTGTCGAAGTCCTGGATTGATCGCCAAGCCAAAAAGCGTGATGAGTGGCAGGACCAACCACCCGGTAAGCCGCTCGAGTGCGACTGATGCAAACGTAGTTTCGGGCTCTCCGTTCATTTTGGAAAGTCGCGAGACTCTTAGGACGTCGCCGCCAATTGTGGTTGGCAGAACATTCGAAACAAATTGTCCGGCGAAATAGAGGGGGACCAACATTCGAAGGCGTTCACGGAGACCGAGCGCGCGCAGAACTGCCTGCCATCGAATTGCTGAAAGGGCAATGCCGAAGAATGTCATTGCCGTCGCAGCCAGCAACCAGAGGATCGTGTCACGGCTCCACGAGGGGATCAGATCCCCCCAGTCAATCTCGGGAAATTTCCACCACAACACTCCGAGCATGAGGAGGCTGACCGCGATTCGGAGAGGGAGGGCCCATCGGTATCGGCGTTCGCGCCCTGTCCCGGCGGTTTCGACGGCGTCGATCAGGCCCTCGACGGAAACCGATGCGATTTCGGCGAGCCTGGGTTCGTCCCCATTGCCCTCGCGAGGACCGAAGTTGGTCGGTCGGTGGGGATCGCTCATCTTGTGAGTCTACGAACGGCCACGGAGTGGCCCGGGACTGTCGCGATCTTGGCTCCACAAAGCACTATCGCCGGTACGATACGTCGCTTAGAGCGACACCATCCCGCAGAACACGCTTGGAGTAAATGCTGATGATCGAACAATCGGTTCTGGAAGTAGTTCTCGGTGTGGCTATGCGCACTGGTGGTGAATTTGCCGAGGTGTTCGCTGAAGATCGTCGTAATGCGTCCGCCGTGCTCGACGATGGCCGCGTAGAGGAACTCACGTCAGGTCGTGACCGTGGTGCCGGTATCAGGGTTGTGGTCGGCGATACGACCGGATTTGCTCACACCGCAGATCTCACCGAAGCGGGCCTCATCGCTGCAGCTGAGGCAGCTGCGGCAGCAGCTCGCGGTGGCGGCGGTGGCACGAATGTCATCGCACTTGACCGTCGGTCCGCTTCGCGTGGTTATGACATCGAGACCTATCCCGGAGATGTTCCAAAAGCGAGCAAAGTTGAACTGCTCGGTCGCGCCAACGATGCTGCGCGCGCAGTTGGTGGAGCCATTTCACAAGTGTCAGTGAGCTATGGCGATAACCGGCGTCATATTTTGGTCGCAAATTCCGACGGGCTGTTCGTCGAAGATGACACCGTTCGCACTTTCTTCGCTGTGAGTTGTGTTGCCACTGGCGATGCAGGGATGCAAACAGGCCGCGAAAGCGTGGGTCACACGATTGGTTTCGAATTGTTTGACATGTACGACGTCGACCAATTGGCCCGTAATGCTGCCGATCGAGCGCTTACGAAATTGGCTGCTCGCCCTGCTCCGAGCGGTCAGATGCCCGTTGTGATTGGTAGCGGTGGCGGTGGGGTGTTGTTTCACGAGGCGTGTGGGCACGGCCTCGAGGCCGATCTCGTTGCCAAAGGCGCGTCAGTCTTCCGAGGGCGGGTTGGGCAACAAGTCGCGTCGAAGGGCGTCACTGTGGTCGACGACGGAACGATGGAACGCGAGTGGGGAAATATCGCAGTCGACGATGAAGGAAATCCTGCGCAACGTAACGTGCTTATCGAAGACGGTGTGCTCACTGACTACATGTGGGATCACCTCCGCGCTCGAAAAGAAGGCCGTCGCAGTTCAGGTAATGGCCGTCGACAGAGTTATCAAAATCTGCCGATGGTTCGAATGACGAACACGTATCTCCTTGCCGGAGAAGAAGATCCGGAAGCGATCATTGCATCCACACCAAAGGGTGTGTATGTGAAGCATCTCGGCGGTGGTCAGGTAAATACCGCTACTGGTGATTTCGTGTTCGGTATGACCGAGGCCTATCTGATCGAAGACGGAAAGATCACCGAGCCTCTGCGCGAAGGCAACCTCATCGGTAATGGTCCCGAGGTTCTGCAGCGCATCGATGCGCTGGGTAATGATTTCGCGATGGGTCCGCCGGGAACCTGCGGCAAAGACGGGCAGGGCGTTCCCGTCGGCGACGGCGTACCGACACTTCGCGTGTCCTCACTCACTATTGGTGGCACCGCCGCATGAGCGAGGATCTTCTGGCGATTGCCGACCGTGTCGTCGCTATGTCCAAGCCCGGGGAACAGATCGAAGCGGTCGTAGTTCGCGGTACAGAGACAGAAATCAGAGTCTTTGAGGGCGATGTCGAATCGCTTTCATCTGCACAGTCTCAGGGGGTGGGCATCCGTGTCGTGGTCGACGGTCGTCAAGGATTTGCCTACGCCGGCAGTCTCGATGAATCCGCCATTGCTGAAACCTTGGCCGACGCTCGCGACAATGCGAGCTTCGCAACCTTCGATGAATTCGCAGGTCTCGCCGAACCCGATGGTGTCGTAATTCCTGTTCTCGACCTTCATCGCGACGCGATGGTCTCGTTTGCAACGGCCGACAAAATAGCAATGGCAATTGAACTCGAACGAGTTGTGATGGCCGCCGACCCCCGCATTTCGGGAATCGAGTCAGCGGAATACGCCGATTCAATTTCGGAAGCGGCAATTGCTTCAAGCACCGGCATCCGCACGGTCGGCAGTGAAACCAGTTGTTTTTTGGCGACCTATGCCATGGCGACCGAAGGCGATGAAACGCAAACCGGATTCGGCTTTTCGGTCGGCCGCGAGCCATCTGATCTGACTCCATCGGCCGCGGCAATCGAGGCTGCTGAACGAGCGACCCGCATGCTTGGCGCCGTGCAACCTGCCAGCGGTCGACTCACCGTCGTTCTCGATCCATGGGTCACTGCGCAGTTCCTCGGGATTCTTGGCTACACCCTCGATGGTGAATCGGTGCTCAAGGGCCGTTCGTTGTTCGCCGACCGATTGGGCGAGTCCGTTGGTTCGTCACTTTTGACTCTCATCGATGATCCCACTGATGTTCGGTCATTCACTGCCACCGATGCCGACGGTGAAGGCCTCGCCGCTCGCCGCAACGTGCTGATCGAAAACGGTGTCCTGCAGAAATTCGTGCACAACGCCTATTCGGCTCGGCGAGCCGGAACGGTAAGTACCGGAAATGCAGTGCGAGGATTCAAAAGCACACCTTCTGTGGGTTGCTTGTCGGTATCGCTTGTTCCTGGTAGTTCTGATCCGGCCGCGCTTATCGCTGGAATCGACGATGGTGTTTTGGTGCAGGAAGTTTCGGGCCTTCATTCCGGGGTGAATCCCGTGAGCGGCGACTTTTCTACAGGCGCCGAAGGTTTACGCATCCGCAATGGTGAATTGGCAGAACCCGTGAGGGAATTCACTATTGCCTCGACGTTGCAGAAAATGCTTCGCGATGTTCAAGCCGTTGGCAATGATCTTCAGTTCTTGCCGATGAACGCCACTGGCGTGTCGCTCGTCGTTGCCGATCTGACCGTTTCCGGCTCGTGAGTTTCGAACCACCCGATCAGGAATCTGCTGATCTCCTCGCGCTCGCGCTGTCGGTAGCCGAGAAGGCCGATACCGGCGAGCAAGTTGAAGCGTTTGTGGCGCGATCGTCCTATACGACGGTGCGCGCGCATGGCGGTGAAGTGGAATCGTTCACGTCGGCTGCGAGTGCTGGCATTGGTGTGCGCGTTGTCAGCAATCACCGTCAGGGATTCGCCTGGGCCGGAACGCTTGAGGCCGATGCCATCGAAGAAGCGTTGGCCGAGGCCCGAGACAATGCAACGTTTGCTGAGTCCGATGAATGGGTGGGTCTCGCAGAACCCGATGGAATCGCCCCAGTTCCGTTCGATGCATTTGATCCGTCTGTCGGTTCGATGCCCGCATCTCGAAAGATCGATCTCGCCATCGAACTTGAACGGATGGTCCGAGCGGGCGATCGGCGAATCACCGGTGTTCGCGTCGCAACTTTTTCTGATTCCACATCGCGCTTTGCCGTTGCGACAAGCACCGGAATCGCAGGCGCTGGTCGTGGGGCGTGGTGTTCCATGAGCGCATTGGCACTCGCCGAAGAGGGCGATGAGACCTATACCGGGGGAGGTTCAACGGTTGGTTTCCGTCCCGACGACCTCGATCTTGCCGAAGCTGCCGACGATGCCGTGTTACGGGCCACAAGACTCTTCGGAGCAAAGCCAGTTCCGTCGCAGCGCGTGACAATCATTCTTGAACCCCGAATGGCCGCAACGATTGCCAGCCTTCTTGGTTCCACGCTCACCGGTGAACGCGTTCTGAAAGGTCGGTCGCCGTTCGGCGATCGTATGGGTGAGGTCATCGCTTCGCCGAAGCTCACACTCATCGACGATCCAACAGATCATCGTTCGTACGCCGCCGACGTGTTCGATGGTGAAGGGTTGGCCTGTCGCCGAAATCAACTCGTTGTCGACGGAGTGCTTCAGGGGTTTCTCTATGACAGCGCTTCGGGTCGTCGCGCTGGGCAACCAAGCACTGGTTCAGCGGTCCGGGGCGTTTCGTCGACCCCGTCTGTTGGCTGTCAAGCATTGGCAGTAGCCCCCGGTGCCGGTTCATTCGATTCGCTGCTCGCGGACATCGACACAGGCGTGTACCTGCAATCGATGACAGGACTGCATTCGGGCGTGAACCTCGTGAGTGGCGATATTTCTGTGGGCATCGAAGGGCTTATGGTCCGTAACGGACAATTGGCAGAGCCGGTTCGCGAAGTCACCATCGCTTCGACATTGCAGCGGATGCTGCTCGACATTGTTGCCATTGGCGATGACGTGGAATGGCTACCCGGTGGAACCGGTTGCCCGACAATCGTGATTGCCGATCTCTCGCTTGGTGGTTCCTGAGGAAAAGGGTTAGATCGTTCCGGCGATCAGCAGAGCGATGCTGGCGGCAGCAACAACGAGACGTTCCCAGCCGAAGACGGCAAGGCTGCGGGTTTGAAGCCACGAGACCATCCACTTCACTGCGAGTGCGGCGAAGATGAACGCGAACACCAATCCGACGAGTGGATTGAACCAGCCATACGCGTCGACGACGGTCGATCCGTTCTTGGCGGTTTCATAGAGGGTGGCGGCGCCGAGGGTCATGAGTCCAAGGAGAAAACTGAATTCCACCGCTGCCGCAAGAGTCGTACCAACGGCAAGCGCAGCAAGAATCGTCACAAGACTTCGACTCGTACCTGGCCACATAGCGAGTACTTGTGCACAGCCGATGATGAGCGCTTGCTTGGGCCGTATATGGGTGATTGATCTACCTGGTCGGTCGGCCTTGATCTTGGGGGCAAGGAAAAGAATCAGGAGGCCACCGACAATCCACGCACCAACGACGGGACCAACGTTGAGGAGATGACTTTTGATCGGCTTCTCGATGGCAACGCCGATAACCACTGCAGGGATAAATGCAATCACGAGTGAGATGAGAAGATTGCGTCCGTCAGTATCTCGGCCAAACAGGCCTCGGATTATTGATTCGATGCGCCTTCGGTACAGCACAAGTACCGCAAGAATTGCACCGAACTGAATAGCGATTGCATAACTATCGGCTGCATCTTTTGTTGCATCGGTATCGCCGATACCGAGAATCCGCTGGGTAACCACGAGATGTCCAGTGGAACTGATGGGGAGGTATTCAGTAACTCCCTCAACTGCGCCGAGAACCATGGCTTTCCATGTGCTCATTTGGTTCTTGGCTGCGGATTGCTCTTCGGGTGTCAATTGTGTTGATGCAGCAAGTTCGGTGGTCGCAGCATTTGCTTTTGGCGTGCCGATGAAAGTGTGAAAGACGCCAATAGCGAGAAGCGAAATGAGCAATGACCCTATGAGAAGACGTACGCGTCGCTTTGGTAGGAACGCCGTGAAGTGAGACACCCTTCGACGTTACCCCGCTAGAAGCGAATGGTAAGTGATGTGTTAGTTCGTAAGCGCGACGATCACGCTGGTGCTCAGAAGGGCCCGAGCGACGCTTGAAGCGTCTCGTGGATCGACCCCGACCATGAGGGACTTTTCGTTGACAGCGACAACAACGGCACGGTCAGCGACTCGGGCAGCAGGTCCGTTTCCTCGTGCTGCAGTCGATGCGATTTCGGAGGGTGCAAAGAGTGTGACGTAGTCACCGAGTCTCAGGACGGGTGTGCTCGCATCACGCGGAATCGCAAATGCGACCGAATTGTCGCCAAGGAGAGCTGCTGGGCCGGAGATGCCTCCGCCCGCGAGACGGCGTTCAATCACTATTTCGTCACGTGCGATTGAACGGATGACAGTCCGCCCGACTGGAGAGTCGGCCAGATCGCCGGGAAGCATGATTGTCGGGCGTAACGCAAAATGAATGTCGTCAGTGGTGATGATGTGCCCTGGTTCAAGATCGTTCGCGGCGACAGAAACGGTTTTTCGGTCACCCCACGCTGAGGAATCACGCTCGGCCGTGTGCACGGTTGCGATTGTCCACCATAACGATGCGAGTGCAATGCAGGTCGTGATGAACCATCGCGTGCGGGTGCGTTGAAGCGCACGGCGAAATGTTTCCCATGGCGGATTTTCGATTCGGGAACGACGCACTTCGACTCCACGGACGACGAGACCGGTGGGGGAATGCGTGAACGCTAGAGAGTGTGTTGTCGGAAAGGAAGGTCCGAGTGACTCTCTCGGTTACGAAGCGCTGGGCGTCGAGCTGGACCCGGAGTCTGAAGAACTCGAACTAGTGCTCGTGGAGCTGGAACTCGAATCTGAGCTCTTTGTTGAGTCGGAGCCAGTCGATGGTGTGGTGGAACTCGGAGATGGCGGCGGGGTTGATGACCCTGATGATCCTCTGGCGTCGTTCTTGTAGAAACCGCTGCCTTTAAAAGCGATGCCAACCGATCCGAACTTCTTCTTCAACGCTCCGCCACATGAAGGGCATTCAGTAAGAGCATCATCGGTGAATGCCTGCTGGGCCTCGAAAGCGTGGCCGCAGTCTTTGCATTGGTAGTCATAAGTAGGCATGAGGAGTCTCCGGCAGGGCCGAGGAGGGGGAGGGGCCAGTCGCTAGCACTCGCTGGTTGCGACTGCCAGCATAGCGAGCCAGCCGATCGGGCCTACAGGCGGGATTGTGGCCTTCGCATCGAGGACGGCTGCTGGTGCTTCTACGATGGCGCCCACGTCTCTGCAGGTTCCGGTCGGACGAGGAGTTGTCGTGTCCCGAGTTACAAAAGCTGTTATCCCCGCCGCCGGTCTCGGTACCCGTTTTCTTCCCGCGACCAAAGCGCAGCCAAAGGAAATGCTGCCTGTTGTCGACAAGCCGGCCATTCAATACGTGGTCGAGGAAGCCGTTCGCGCTGGGATCGATGACATCTTGATCATTTCTGGGCGCGGGAAGCGCTCGCTCGAGGATCATTTCGATCGAAATGTCGAACTTGAACATTTCCTTGAAGAACGAGGGAAAGACGAAGCGCTCGCTGAAGTACGCAGCATTGCGGAATTAGCCGAGGTCCATTTCGTTCGTCAGGGCGAACCGCTTGGGCTTGGTCATGCCGTCTCGATAGCTCGCAAGCATGTAGGGGACAACCCATTCGTCGTGATGCTCGGTGACGACATCATGGATGAACGGTCGACAGTTCTTACCGACATGATGGCTGTTCACGACGAACGCGATGCCGCAGTAATCGCCGTTTCGGAAGTGTCGTCTGATCAAATTTCAAATTATGGATCAATCGATCCTGAAATTATTTCGGATCATCTCGTGCGTCTGCGCGGAATCGTAGAGAAGCCCTCGCAAAATACAGCTCCGTCCAACCTTGCGGTGATGGGTCGTTACGTGTTTACGCCTGAGATTTTTGATGCACTCGATCGCGTTTCGCCAGGTGTCGGCGGAGAGATTCAGTTGACCGACGGAATAGCGCTGCTCCTTGCCGATCATGATGTTTTTGGATGGGTATTCAGTCACGGACGTTTTGATATTGGCAATAAGCAGGATTACCTGCGAGCAACTGTGGAACTTGCGATCGATCGAGAAGATCTCGGTCCTGAATTCCGAGCCTTCCTCATCGATCTGGTCGATAAGCGACTTCGGTGATTACGTTCGACGAAGCCCGAGCGTTCGTGCTTGCCGGGTGTACACGAAATGCAACCGAGTTAGTTGGCCTAGACCAAGCGCTCGGGTCAGTTACGGCGCAGGAAGTCGTCGCGGCAGAGCAAGTGCCGCCATTCGCAAACACTGCGGTTGATGGTTACGCGGTTCTTGCCGCAGACACCATGTCGGTACCCACGACGTTGCGAGTAACGGGCACCGTGCGTGCGGGAATGTCGGGAACGGATTCGCCAGTTGAACCTGGTTGTGCGGTGCGAATCATGACCGGTGCTCCGGTTCCTCCAGGTGCCGATGCAATCGTGATGGTGGAGGACACCGAGGGTTCACCCACTGGCGACGATGTGGTTGTGACAGCAACAGCAGCTGCGGGTCAACACATCCGACCTGCTGGCGATGACGTCAATCCCGGAGATCCAGTGATTGGATTCGGAACGGAACTCACTGCGGCGCACCTTGGCGTGCTTGCCACGATCGGGGTTACCGAAATCGAGGTTGTGCGTCGGCCGCGAGTCGGCGTGATCTCAACTGGCGATGAACTTGTTGACGATGGATCAGACCTCGCTCCTGGGCAGATTCGCGATTCCAACCGTCTGACATTGCGGAAACTTCTTGAATCGCACGGCTTTGAAACGATTGACCTCGGTCTTGCCCAAGATGATGAAGGAGTCATCGAAGCAGCCATGCGCTCTGGAGCCGAAACCTGCGATGCCATCGTCACAACTGGTGGAGTGAGTATGGGCGACTTTGATTTCGTGAAGGTTGTGCTTGATCGAATCGGCGAGATGCGCTGGATGCAGATCGCAATCAAGCCGGCGAAACCGTTGGCATTTGGAACGATTGCTCGGAGCGACGGAACCACTGTTCCGGTTTTCGGACTGCCCGGAAATCCTGTGTCTTCGATGGTGAGTTACGAGCTCTTCTGTCGGCCAGGTCTTCGGAAGATGTCGGGTTTTGCCGAAGACAACCTTGACGTCGGAGTCGTCTCAGGAGTTCTTGATGCGTCAATGAACCGGCGGCCCGACGGGAAGATTCACTTCGCTCGAGTGGTGTGTGGATGGGACATGGCGACGTCGACCTATCGGGTCCGATCGGCCGGTGCACAGGGATCCCATCAGATGGCAGCGATGGCAGCAGCGAATGGTTTGGCCGAACTCCCAGACGGACCGACCCTTGAAGCGGGCGCCACCGTGCGGGTCCGGCTCCTTCGCCCGTAACCTGCATCCATGGTCGCCGAGCACACGCCCCTTGTTGACGGCTTTGGTCGCGTTCATCGCGATCTTCGGATCTCTGTCACGGATCGTTGCAATTTTCGCTGCACCTATTGCATGCCTGCCGAAGGCCTCGACTGGATGGCCCGCGACGATCTCCTTACCTATGAAGAACTCGCTCGCGTGGCGCGCGTCTGTGTGGAACGATTCGGGTTCGACGGCATTCGTCTCACCGGCGGCGAGCCAACGGTTCGAGCGAATCTGCCGGTTCTGATCGAGCAGCTTTCGGGCCTTGGCGTCAATCTGTCGCTCACCACGAATGGCACGAGTCTGCCGCACCTTGCTCCGGCGCTTGTTGCTGCAGGGCTTCAGCGAATCAATATTTCGCTCGACTCATTGAAACGTGATCGATTCGAACAGATCACACGTCGCGATGAACTTGATCGTGTCCTCGAAGGAATCGATGCAGCCGCTCAAGCTGGTTTGTCTCCAGTCAAAATTAACTGCGTGGTGATGCGAGGCGTCAACGACGATGAAATCGTAGATTTCGCGCGTTTTGGTCGTGAGCGCGGTGTGACAGTGCGATTTATCGAGTTCATGCCCCTCGATGCGCAAGGGGAGTGGACCAACGAGCAGGTCGTCACCAAAGCAGAAATCGTTGCTGCGATTGGTGAGGTCTTCGAACTTGAAGCTGTCGCTGAACGAGACAGCGATCCCGCGGGGCGTTGGCGTTATGTCGACGGTGGTGGGGAGTTCGGTGTTATTCCGAGTGTCACAGAAGCATTTTGCGAATCTTGTGATCGTGTACGCCTCACCGCCGACGGGATGCTTCGACATTGCCTGTTCGCCACGCGGGAACTCGACCTCCGCACGCTTTTACGTAACGGAGCGAACGACGATGACATCGCTGCAGCGATCAGAGCTGAGGTTGGCGAGAAGTGGGCGGGCCACCAGATCAACCAGGTGCACTTCATTCGCCCGATTCGGTCAATGAGCCAAATCGGTGGCTGACGAGTGACGGCTGAATCCGGATCTACGTCGTCGCCAAAGTCCGACTATTCGCAAAAGATTTTGGTGGTAACGGGGCACGTTCCTCGGGCGTTTCCTTCTCGCCACCTCTCGTTCGAGCAGTTCCGAGGGCTCGGTGATCAATTGAAATTGGCTGCTGAAGGACGGATCCTTGTGTTCGACGGCGATCGAGCGGTCGAAGATCTGTGGGCGCACCGGTTACTTGTCGCAAATCCCGATTTGATGCCCGCCGACCCGGATCCACCCGCTGACCGCTTCGACGGTCCTGCCGATGCAGTGACTTCAAACATTGTCTGTCACGAGCGATTCGAATGGGTGCGCCGCGCCGCTGAACTTCACCCCGATATCGACGTTTTTGTTTGGATTGATTATTCAGTGTTCAAGCAACCAGGGGTAACTGCCGAAGTGATTCGCGACTATCTCGACGCAATTGAAAGAACCCCAGTCGATTCCGTGACCGCTCCGGGAGTGTGGCCGAAAGTCGCGATCGATGATTCTCGACCACATTGGCGCTTTGTTGCGTCGACGTGGATGTGCCCGCGCGAACTTGTCGTTCCGCTTTCGGATCTCGCCAATTTGGTGCTCGAAGTTCGTGCGACGCACACCGGAAAAATCACATGGGATGCAAATACCTTGTCCTATGTCGAACTGCTCGATGTTCTGCCGTTTCGTTGGTACCCGGGCGATCACAACGAGACGCAATTCCGAGGCTTTTCTGAACTGGCGAATTGATCGTCGACCTCTCGTTGAGGCATGAACGAGTTGAAGAGTCGGGGGCTACTCACGCGCTTTCGGAGCAAAGCGGATATCGAGCGATCGCAGATAGGTCTGCAAGCCGGCATCTTGAATTGGAATGATCCAAGCCTGCTCGCCTGATTCGTTGAAGTGCGCATGCCACATGCCTGGCGGGGTCACGAAGGCGGAATGGGGTTCCCAATCCACTCGGAGGGGATCAACGATGTCTCCGTTTTCATCGACTGAGCGCCCGACGAGCGTGTAACAGCCAGGGGCGCATGAACCGACAAGATCAAGAGCGACCGATTGATGGCGGTGCGGACGTTGCACGGTGTCGACGGGAAGTAATCCGTACATGGCCCACAGCACATGCGTGACTGTTTGTGTCATGTCATTTGGCGTGGTGTTGAGAAGAATCGAAAGTCGATTGCGATCTGTGGCGTGGGGCGAGGATTCAACGTCGGCGAGTTCGGCCTGAACCCGTTCGGCAGGGAAACGCGTTGGTTTGAAGCGAGCGTGCGTCGGAGCGACACCGAGATGACGCAGCAGCGGTTCGTCGGTCACCCAGTACATCGTGGTGTCGCTCGTTGCTTGATGCGTGCTGCTTGAGTTCGCTGGAAGAACAAAAAAGTCGCCCATCGCCCAGTTGAGATCGCGTCCGTTAACGCTCGAGACTCCGCTGCCCGAGATCACGTAATAGAGCTCGGAGGTCGCAACCGGTGAGGTGTCGACCGATTCGCCAGGCGCAATGCGAATGAACGACGCGAGCATTGCGGGCGATGTCGCGGGACCTTCCTTGATCGCCATTTGTTCCGAGAGGTCGAAGGGGAGAATGCCCGTTGCGATTGCTTGATGTCGCGAGGCTGGGAAACGATCCATCGCCACCGGCGGGATTCGACCAGAACCGATCGGGTTCGCGGCTCTCGTGTATTCGAAATAGGCCGATTGCCCGGACCAATCCTCATCGTCGAGGCCATCTGTTGATCCGCCCATCACCAATGTCGGTTCCATTCCTTTAGTTTGCCTCTCTCGGGGCTCAGAGGGGGAGGGGTCCTAGAATCGGGTCATGTCAGACCGCGGACTCACACACTTCGATCCCTTGGGTCGGGCTCGGATGGTCGATGTCACTCCCAAAGAGGTGACACATCGTCGGGCGATCGCTCGGGGGCGGGTACACATGACGCCCGAGACCGCTTCGCTGGTTGCCCGTGGCGCCATCAGTAAGGGAGATGTCTTGGCGGTGGCTCGGGTGGCCGGGATCCAGGCCGCTAAGCGAACTTCCGATCTCATTCCACTGTGTCATCCACTCATGATCGGAGGGGTCTATGTGAACTTTCGCATTGAAGAGGACTACATCGAGATCGAAACGCAGGTCGAGACCGTCGACCGCACGGGCGTCGAGATGGAAGCACTCACCGCATGTTCAGTTGCTGCGCTCACGATCTATGACATGTGTAAATCTTCTGACCGTTCGATGACGATCAGTGAGATTGCACTTTGGGAAAAAACCGGAGGTCGATCGGGTGCCTACCGACGCGACCCCGACGCGTCTTTGGGAGAAGACGTTCTTGACGGCTCGTTCACCGGAACCAACGAAAGCGCCGAAAACGGCGGAGTGTGACCGATTCCTTGAATCTTTGTAATGCCATACACAGTAAGGAAAATCAGGGTTTTTGGGTGATAGCTCGCTGGAGTTGAGTGGCGGGGCTGTAGTAGAAACGTAACGTTCTCATTCACCCGATGGATGCTTTCTGGCAACCGTTTCGCAACACGAAACCTGCCAATGGTCCCGTCCCGACTCTTACGAGGAAAGCAACAGCATGACAATTCTGGTGTTGTTTGTACTCGCAGTCGTGTGGGCGGTGTATCTCGTTTCGTGGATTCGTTCGCGTACGGAACATCACCGTGTGAACTCCATAAGTTCGTTCTCAAACCACCTTTCGATTCTTGAACGCGCCGCGCCTGGTGCTGTGTCGTCGACGGCATCGGTGGCATCGGGCACCACCCCACTCCGCGGCAGTGAGTACTTCGCTCCGCATAGGCCCAAGCTTTCGCCGCAGAAGAAGCGCCGTCGTGACATCCTCATCGGCCTTGCCAGTGCCACTGGTGTGACGCTTCTGGGTGCCTTTGCTTTTGGTGGGCTCATGATCGTTCTCTTTGTGCTCTGCCTGGGTGCATTTGGTGGCTATGTCATGCTGCTGGCCAATGTCCAGAAGCAGAAACTCGAGCGCCAGGCCAAGGTTCGCTACATGAGCGAAACGGGTGGAGTCGTCCCGGGTCAGGCATTGACGTCTACGCCTGCATTCGACGAGGCCGGCGACGCGCAGCTGCCCCGGATGTTCGTCGTAGGCGGCAACTGAACCATTCGGTTCGTCGATTCCGTGGTGGTTCAGGCTGTCCGGTAGATTGACGACCCCTGCGGGGGTGTAGCTCAGTTGGCTAGAGCGCTACGTTCGCAACGTAGAGGTCGGGAGTTCGATTCTCCTCACCTCCACCGCATTGGCCCGGTCCTCGTGACCGGGCCTTTCTCTTTGTGGCACGGGGGTTTGAATCTCGCTGTGCCCGTTTGGGCGATGGGGCATTAGCGTTTGGGCATGCCGAGATACCGCTCACGAACGACAACCGAAGGCCGCAACATGGCTGGGGCTCGTGCCCTTTGGCGCGCCACAGGTATGACCGATGACGATTTCGAGAAGCCAATCATTGCGATTGCGAATTCGTTTACCCAGTTCGTACCCGGTCACGTTCATCTGAAGGACATGGGTCAACTTGTAGCGCGAGAGATCGAAGCCTCAGGTGGCGTTGCCAAGGAATTCAATACCATTGCTGTCGACGACGGCATCGCAATGGGTCATGGCGGCATGCTCTACAGCCTTCCAAGTCGTGACCTCATTGCCGACTCTGTTGAATACATGGTGAACGCACATTGTGCCGACGCACTCGTGTGTATTTCTAACTGCGACAAGATCACGCCAGGCATGCTCATGGCGGCACTTCGCCTGAATATCCCAGCGATTTTTGTTTCCGGTGGTCCCATGGAGGCGGGAAAGACTCGCCTTGCTGGCTCTGAGGTCAAAGTTGATCTCATTTCCGCCATGCAATCGGCCGGCGATCGAAATGTGAGCGACGAAGACGTCGACCGCGTTGAACGTTCCGCTTGTCCCACATGTGGGTCGTGTTCGGGCATGTTCACCGCAAATTCGATGAACTGTCTTACTGAAGCACTCGGACTTTCACTTCCAGGTAATGGCACGATGCTGGCGACCCATGCCGACCGTGAAGGGCTCTTCCTTCAGGCCGGTCGCACGATCGTCGATCTTGCCAAGCGTTACTACGAGAAGGACGACGAGTCGGTCCTCCCTCGGGCAATCGCCAACAAGACGGCCTTCGAGAATGCGATGGCGCTTGACGTCGCCATGGGTGGCAGCACCAATACGGTCTTGCACATCCTCGCTGCTGCACACGAAGGCGAAATCGACTTTGTAATGGCCGACGTCGATGCGCTTAGTCGTCGGCTGCCGAACATTTGCAAGGTTGCACCTTCTACTGAGAAGTATCACGTCGAAGACGTTCACCGTGCGGGTGGCGTACCCGCAATTCTCGGTGAACTTGAGCGCGCCGGTCTTATCGACGCAACGGCGCCGACCGTGCACAGTTCTTCGCTGAAGGCGTCACTCGATCAGTGGGACATCATGCGCGATACGTGTACGGCCGAAGCGCGCCATTTCTGGAGTGCTGGCCCGGCCGGTATTCCAACGCAGGTTGCGTTCAGCCAAGACACGCGTTGGCCATCGCTTGATGATGACCGTGAAAACGGATGCATCCGTTCGGTCGAGCATGCCTACACCTCTGAAGGCGGTCTCGCTGTTCTCTTTGGAAACCTTGCGGTCGATGGATGCATCGTGAAGACCGCTGGTGTCGACGAATCTATTTTCAAGTTCTCAGGCACCGCTCGCGTCTACGAAAGTCAGGACGCTGCTGTCGAGGGCATTTTGGGCGAAGAAGTTGTCGCTGGCGATGTAGTTGTCGTTCGCTACGAAGGTCCTAAGGGTGGACCGGGCATGCAAGAGATGCTTTACCCGACGACCTACATCAAGAGTCGAGGATTGGGTCAGGAATGTGCACTTCTTACCGATGGTCGATTCTCGGGGGGCACCGCAGGGCTTTCGATCGGGCACGTGTCGCCAGAAGCCGCCGAAGGTGGCCTCATCGGGTTGGTTCAAACCGGCGACACCATCACGATCAATATTCCTGCTCGTTCAATCACGCTCGATGTTTCCGACGAAGAACTCGCGAAGCGTCGAGTGGCCGAGGAAGCACGCGGAGCCGACGCGTGGACCGCAACCAACCGAGACCGTGTCGTCTCGCAGGCATTGCTGGCCTACGCCGCTCTAACGACTTCAGCTGCACGAGGTGCAGTCCGAGATCTGTCTCAGTTGCGCCGCGACTGAGATGGCCGGCGCCCGTTCGATTGTTGAGTCCTATTTTTCGTGCGTGAAGGCTGGTGACAAGAATGTCGCCGAACTTTTCCATGATGATGCTCAATTGATCGGGCTCGGAACAGTGGTTGTTGGTCGCCCAGCAATCGATCAGTTCTACGCAGCATCTATTGAAACAGGACGGCCTCAGCCGTCTTTGGTCGGCGGTCTCTTCGTTGAAGGCGATCGCGTTATTGCTGAATTGCTGATCGAACTTGCTGGGCAAGCAACCATGCATGTCGTGGATCTTTTCGAAATTTCCGGAGAGAAGATTAAGTCGCTGACGTATTTTGTCGCTGATCATTCGTAGGCATGGCAATTACATCCCGGTGAAACGCTGAACTAAACGCGATCGGTACAGTTTCCCGGCGTCGCTGCGGGGGAGTTCGTCGACAAGAAAAATACGCTTTGGGGTTAGTTGAGAACCCAATTGCTCTTTGCAAAAAGCAATGGTCGATTGGATTGTCTTTTCGGGATCGGCGCCGAACGGGAGAACAAGTGCGGCCGCCACGATCTCGCCGAACTCTTCATCGGGAAGTCCGAACGCTGCTCCATCCAGCACGCCGGGAGCGGTTGCAAGTGCCTCGTCGATGCGGGCCGGATAGATGTTGACACCGCCGGTGATGATGCACTCGGCAGTTCTGCCAGCGAGGTAAAGGTAACCATCGGAATCGATGTGCCCTCGATCGCCAACCGTGTACCACTGACCGCTTTCGTCGTAGGTCGCTTGCGTTTTTGCGTCGTCGCCGTGGTAGTGGAATGCCGTGGCACTGAAGAACCACACCGTACCCATCTCGTCGGAATCGGCTGGTGAGCGATCGTCGCGTCGAATGCACAGTCGGGATGGATCAATGCGTCCAACGCTGCCGGGATGCGCGAGCCACTCATGGGGCGTGATCCACGTTCCCGGCCCCTCACTGGCTGCGTACATCTCGTGAATGACAGGGCCGAACCAATCGAACATCGCTTGTTTCGTTGCGACCGTGCACGGGCCCGCCCCATGGAGAACAAATCGCAGGCTTGAAACATCGAACGATTCCCGCTCGGGTACCGCGAGCATTCGGTTGAACATGGTGGGCACAAAGAAGGCATGAGTAATGGCGTGACGTTCGATGAGTTCGAGAACCTGGAGTGGTTCAAATCGGGTGGTGACGATGACAGTGACTCCGGCGCCGAGAGGCCACTCAAGGCAGATGCGGCTTGGTCCGGAGTGATACAGCGGAGCGGTGCACAACATGGAGTCGCCGTTATCGCCGTTCATGTCGAACATGCCCACCATCGCTTTTCCGGCAGCGGCAGCGGAAGCCGAAGGCTGGGGGGAGTGGCGAACGCCCTTCGGTCGACCGGTAGTGCCCGACGTGTAGATCATTTGTGTCCCGCGTTGACGAACCGGAGCCGGAGAAGGTGAAGACGTGAGCGCGTCGGCCCACGGCAGAAAACCGTCGATCGAGTCGCCGATGGAGATGCGAAGAGAGATGGCGTCGGGGGCGCTGCGGGCTTGGTGAGCAAAGACGGATTCGGCAACGAGGGCTCGTGCGCCCGAATCAGTGAGGACGTACTGCACATCGTCGGTTTCAAGATGCCAGTTGACCGGGAGCAGCGTGAGACCCGCACGCAGCGCTGCCTCGTAAGTCATCATCCACTCAGGTCGGTTCGTGGAGAGCACCGCAACCACGTCACCTGGTTCAAGCCCATGAGTGACAAAGGCTGATGCAAGTGCGTCAACCGACGATTCAAGTTCGCCGTAAGTGATCGTCTCGCCGTTGGATGTGACAATCGCTGGTCGATTGGGATCGTGCTGAGCGAATGCTGAGATCTCGCGCCCAACTGCATGGAGTTCTTCGTCGATCACGTTTGGTCCTCGCTAATTGGTGCGGATCGCCCCGGTTTCCGATGGTAGGCCGTTCGCCGGGGAACTGAAGGTGAAGTCAGGGCCGTCTGCAGAACCCGATTGCGAGCGAAAACGACGAAGACCCCGCCGAAGCGGGGCCTTCGATCATTCAGTTCGCTTTTCGATGATTACGAGAGACGCTCGATAATCATCGCCATGCCTTGGCCGCCACCGATGCACATGGACTCCATGCCGATGGTGCCGCCGGTGTCCTCGAGGCCATTGAGGAGCGTGGCCATGATGCGGGCGCCGCTCATGCCGAAGGGATGGCCGAGTGCAATTGCGCCGCCGTTCACGTTGAGCTTGTCCCAACCGATACCGAGGTGCTTGGCCGACGGAACTACCTGCGCAGCAAATGCTTCGTTGATCTCGACGAGGTCGATGTCGCTGATGCTCATGCCAGCGCGAGCCATGGCCTGACGGCAGGCTTCGACTGGGCCGAGGCCCATGATCTCGGGATTGAGTGCGCTTACGCCCGAGGAAATGATGCGAGCGATAGGAGTGAGGCCGAGTTCTTTAGCCTTGGTTTCGCTCATCACGATGACAGCAGCTGCGCCGTCGTTCAGCGGGCAGGCGTTGCCGGCGGTGACAGTTCCGTCCGGACGGAACACGGGCTTGAGTTCACCGAGCTTTTCCTTCGTGGTTCCGGCGCGGATGCAGTCGTCCTGTTTCACGACAACGGGGTTTCCGTCGGCATCGACAGTGTGGATCGGCGTGATCTCACGTTCGAAGAAGCCGCGCTCAAGGGCTGCAGTTGCACGCTGTTGTGACTGTGCTGCGAATTCGTCCTGCTCTTCGCGTGAAACGTTTTCGAACTGAGCAACATTTTCTGCGGTCTGACCCATGCCGAGGTAGTAATCGGAGATGCCAGCGGCGAACGGCGCCCAAACTGGGGCACCCCCAGTTGCACGCTCGGCGGTGCGAGCTTCAGCTGCACTCATGAGCGGGTTGTGTGTGCCTGGCATGCCGTCGGACATTCCGAGGCCGAATTGGCTCACGGTTTCAACACCAGCGGAGACGAAGATGTCACCCTCGCCAGCCTTGATCGCGTGCGCAGCCATACGAATGGTTTGGAGTGACGACGAGCAGTATCGGTTAACGGTGACGCCGGGGA
>CAFBNJ010000025.1_pt1 | contig 18413 bp, 21 predicted proteins | sample 7269231 | NCBI WGS metagenome assembly CAFBNJ01 (sample SAMEA6814091, study PRJEB35770) | freshwater metagenome | biome: Freshwater; feature: Freshwater reservoir; material: water | place: Czech Republic | collected 2017-05-23 | depth 30m m
ACATAGGAAGTCGCTGGCATTGCTCCAGCGCCAAGCCCTTGGAGAAGTCGTCCGAGCACCAGAACAAACATTGATGACGCCGTGCCGCCCACGACCAGCCCAAGAGCGAACAGAACCAAGCCGACGGCAAATGGGATCACTGGTTTCATTCGATCTGACGCCGTCGCAGCGAGAACGACGCCAACGAGAGTTCCAAGGAAAAACGCGCTGAAGACCCAACCGTAAAGGGAAAGGTTTCCGAGGTCGGACTCGACAAGCGGCATCACGGTCGCAACCGACATCGACTCGAACGCCACCAGAGTGACAATCAGGACGAGTCCCGAGGTTAAAAGTCGTCTCCCAGGAGCAAACACTCCGATGACTGCGCCATGACTCATCCTCGAGTCATGGCGGCCGTCAGCAGTTGGTTTCACCGGTGAAGGATACGACGAGCGCCCCCGCCAGGATTCGAACCCGGAACCTGCCGGGTAGAAACCGGCTGCTCTATCCAGTTGAGCTACGGAGGCATAACTAGCACGAAGCGTACGTGCCGAGTCCGGTCACCACTGACAGGCTGATATGGGTTCGGGACATAGCCCCCGCCTGTCGTATGCTGATCGTTCTCATGGTGGTCGTAGCTCAGCTCGGTTAGAGCGCCAGGTTGTGGCCCTGGAGGTCGGGGGTTCAAGTCCCCTCGGTCACCCCATTGTGGTGATGGTCGTCCGTCGAAAGGCGGGCGACCATCGCACTGCCATTCACACAACGCAACGTCACCCATCACCTGCAACAAACAGCGCTCAGACGACAAGCACACGCAGAGCGGAGTGGTAGGTTGACCACTTACAAGCGCCTCTAGCTCAATTGGCAGAGCATCGGACTCTTAATCCGCAGGTTCTGGGTTCAAGTCCCAGGGGGCGTACCAACTGGATTCGACAGTGAAGCGTCGCTAATCCGGAACACAAAATGAACAAAGGCCCGGGCAAGCGCCCGGGCCTTTCTCATTCAACGACTGTCTTTCAAACGTTGTGCTCAGCGACGACGTGCAGGTGCCTTACGTGCAGCAGCCTTGCGAGCCGGAGCTTTACGAGCTGGAGCCTTGCGTGCTGGAGCCTTACGGGCTGGTGCCTTCTTGGCAACGGCCTTCTTCTTGGCTGGAGCCTTCTTGGCCGGAGCCTTCTTCGCAACAGCCTTCTTCTTGGCCGGTGCCTTCTTGCCAGCGATGACGGCATCTTTGAATGCCTTCAACGGAGTGATCTTGGCGGCCTTCTTGGCCGGAACCTTCACGGTTGCACCAGTCTGCGGGTTACGGGCCAAACGCGGTCCGCGCTGCACACGGCGGAACTTTGCGAAGCCGGTAAGAACCACATCTTCACCAGTCGCCACCGTATCGGTGATCGTGATGATGAACTCTTCGACAAAGGCGACTGCTTGCTTCTTGTCGATTTCAAGCCGCTCAGCGAGTTCAGCAGCCAGTTCTCGTTTGTTCACGCTCTATCTCCTTGATTCCCGACGGCCACCATCGGTGGTGGCTCGTGACGACCGGGGAGGTAAGCGTCGCGCACTCTTCAGCAAGAATCGCGGCAATCGCGCAAGAAAAGACAGAAATCTTCTGATCGGATTGTGCCTTTCGTCTCCCTCGCCACCGACTCTTCAGGAATTAGTCATCTACAAAAAAGGGGAAAAATGACTCAAATACTGAAAACAAGCTTTCCGAAATGGTCTCCAGCGACCATCTCGGCAAACCCCGAGCGGGCCTCTGTAAGTGGCCGAACGGAATCGATCATGGGTCGCACCCCAGTCGAATCAACCATAGAAACAAGGCGTTGGAGTTCACCTCGCGTCCCCATCGTTGATCCGATGACAGATCGCTGAAGGAAGAAAACTTGTGTGAGATCTGCTGATGGATCATCTCCAGTGGTCGCTCCAGAAACAACCACAACCCCGCCCGGCCGCAGGGCGCGGATCGACCGTGCCCACGTTGCCTTGCCGACCGTTTCAATCACAGCGTCGACACGTTCGGGGAGTCGCTCGTCGGTTGCGAATGTGGCGTGGGCACCGAGTTCATGCGCCTTCGCGCGCTTTTCTTCACTCCGACTGGTCGCCCAAACACGAAGCCCAGCGGCGCGGGCAAGAACTATGGCGGCGGTGGCTACTCCCCCGCCGGCCCCTTGAATGAGGACCGTTTCACCTGGACGCAGTCCTGCTCGGGTGAACAACATCCGATACGCGGTCAACCACGAGGTTGGGAGACAAGCCGCTTCTTCGAAAGTCAGCGATGCCGGCTTCGGTATCAGATTGCGTCGGGGCACAGCGATGCGTTGGGCGAGGGTTCCGGGGAACCGTTCCGACAAAAGCGAACGACGTGGGTCGAGGGTTTCATCGCCATCACCAGCGTCGGGATCGGCGATCACCGCATGAACGAGGACCTCATTGCCATCTGCGTCAACGCCTGCTCCGTCACAGCCAAGAATCATCGGCAACTGCTCCGGCCGAAGCCCGACACCTTTGAGGCTCCAGAGATCGTGATGGTTGAGCGCCGCGGCACGGAGCTCAACCAACACCCAACCGTCGGGAACCTGAGGCTCAGGGACCTCCCCAAGTGTCAACCCGTTGAGTGGGTTCTCTTCATCGAATGACGTTGCTGTGACAGCAAACATTCAACCGACAGCAACCGTCTCGCGTTCAAGCGCATCGAGTTCCGCTCGAACTGCGTCGGCGCCAGAAAGTCTCACGATAACGATGCCCTCGGCGTCGGCTCGAACCACAGTCGGGGCACGGCGGACCTTATAGGCACTAGCGAGATCGAGGTGTTCGGCGACGTTGAGCACCACGACTGAGTCCTCTGGTCGCTGCGTCGAAATCTGCTCGACAACACGGGGACAAACGGCGCAGAACTCGGTTGTAAAGACCAACCACAATGGCTTGCTCGTTTGGTGCGCTGCTGGAACAGAGACCCAACCACCTTTTCGTTCCGGACGATCCGCATCGAAGAATTTGCTTTCTTCACGCTCAATCGTGACTACCCGCACACCTCCACGAATGCGCACGAACAGCACATACATTTCGCAACCGACACAAATACCCGTTGTGGCTGCAGCCGCAGCGAGCGCAGCGACGATCAGGGCGAGGGTCCAACCAAGCGTTGACGCGCCCTCCAAAAATGCGATTGTCGACGAACTAAGAAAGAGCACGCCAACGGTTGCCGCAAAACGAGGTGGTCGCGGATCTTCAAGCTCATGCGGGGGCGCTAAACGCGGCTTAATAACCGAAGCGTAAAACCGAAGCACAGGACCCCACTTCGGTCCGAACGCGGCACCGAGAAAGAGGATCGAAGCAAAGACTGGAACGACCAGCCATTGACCGGCCAGAAAGCCGAGGACCAACGCCATCGCCAGAACGGCCTGATTTGTGCGTGGCCCACGCGGATCGATCGGTGCAGGAGAACTTGCCATGCGCCCACCCTAATCCCGACCTATTCGATCGACAATAGGGTCTTCCCGTAATCAGGAGCGTTCGAGCCTTGTCACAACTTCCACATGGTGGGTATGGGGGAACATGTCGATGACCACCGATTCGATTGGTCGGTAGCCCTCGGCATTGAGGAGTGCGACGTCTCGCCCGGCTGCAGCAGGATCACAACTCACCAGAACGAATCGTTCGGCGCCTGCGGCAGCAAGGACCTTGACCGCTTTGCGCCCGAGTCCCGCTCGTGATGGATCAGCGATCACGATCTTTGCGGGCGGAACGCGGAAACGCTCGATTGAGGTGCCGACAACTCGAGCATCGAGGTCGGCAAGATTGACTTTGGCATCGGCGACTGATGAACGACCTCGCTCTGCGGCGACGACTCGCCAATTGTCTCGTCCGGCAATCAAACTTCCGGCGAAGAGGCCGACACCGCAATAGGCATCGACGAGCGTCGATTGATCGCTCTGGGCGTCATCAAGAAGATCACTCACCATCGACTTCACAATTCCGACGAGCGCATCGGCGCCGTCGGGGCGCGTCTGGAAAAACGATTCTGCGGAAATTCGCCACATGCGGTCGGCGACTTCTTCGTGGATCCATGCCCGACGACCCGCCTTCAACTCATCGATTCCGATGACGAGAACGTCCGACGGCAGCCGCACTCCTGCAGCAGATGGGGTTACCACAGCGATGCGTTCACCACTGGCGATGCCGATTCTCAGAACGACTTCGGTGGCCGAGCCAAACTCCCCGTCGACGAGGAGTTCTTCGAGGCGCGGATGCGTTACCGCACAAGATGAGAGGTCGAGTACGTCGTGACTTGAGCCCATCCGAAGTCCTGCACGACCATCGACAACTGCGGCCCGCAATGTCGTCCGAAATCCCCACGGATCAAGAACTGGTCCTTGGGCGACGTTTGGCTCTTTCCACTTGCCAAGTCGGCGCAGTGCGTCAGCAACGATTCCCACCTTCGCATCGAGTTGCGCTCCGTGGGCAAGGTGGGCGAGATCGCAGCCGCCACAACCTTGGATGACATGCGGACACACGGGTTCAATGCGACCCGGCGAAGATTCGAGCACCCGAACGATTCGACCGTGTTCGCTTCCCTTACGTTCGATAACCGAAACCTCAAGGCGTTCGCCTGGGAGTCCACCATCGACAAGGACCACACGTCCGTCCTCGCGGCGTGACAGCCCAACACCCCCGGCGACCAGTCGTTCGACGTCAACAACCACCGCTCGATCAGAGAATCGTCCCGGTGAGCGATCGGAATCGAAATGGTCGGTCACCTGAGCAGCGTAGGCGGGTATCGTCGCCACAACGTTCAACTCGGAGAAAGTTCGCCATGACGACTCCAGCAATCCCCCGCAAGATCCAAATTTCGCCGTCAGTTCTCACCGCTGATTACGCGCGGCTTGGCGAAATTTGTGTGGAGCTTGAACAAGGTGGCGCTGACCTCATCCACTGGGACGTCATGGACGGCAACTTCGTTCCGAACCTTTCGTTCGGGGCAGACGTGATCGCATCCATTCGTCCGCTTCTGACGATTCCATTTGAATCACACCTCATGGTCAATGAGCCCTCCTGGATTCTTGATGCCATGGTCGAAGCGGGTTGCAGCACCGTGATGGTCCACGCCGAGGCCTGCCGCCATCTTCACCGAACGCTTGGTCGCATTGGTGAACTCGGGGCGACTCCTGCAGTCGTCATAAATCCGGCGACTCCACTCGAAGCAATTGTCGAAGTTCTCGACCTTGTGGGACTCGTTCTCATCATGTCGGTGAATCCCGGTTTTGGCGGCCAGTCCTACATCTCCACTGTCGAAAACAAGACGCGTCGTCTGCGAGACATCATCATTGAGCGGGGGCTCGATATCGATATTGAAATCGATGGGGGTATTGCTCCATCAACGATCGCGTCAGCTGCGAGCGCCGGAGCGAATCGATTCGTCGTCGGAAGCGCAATGTTCCGTGACCCCGATGGATTTGCGCACGCCACCAACGAATTACGGACACTCGGCACTGCAGCGTTGGCATAAACCAATGGCCGCAACACGACCTAATCGTCGATCACTGATTACTTTCGCTCTCGTCCTCGCCGCTCTTGCGGCAGTCGGCATCGGAGTTTGGGTATTTGCCGAGAAACCGCAAACTCGCTCCGCTGGAAAACTTTGCGAACAACTCGCTCGGGTCGACACCCTTTCAACCTCGATCGTCACCCTTGACCCAACAACTCTCGGGCCTCAGGTAGCAGAACTGAAGCGCGGGGCGAGCGTTGCACCCGCCGATATCCAAGCGCAGTTCACTGTCCTTGCAACCTTCGTTGAGGAAATCGCCGATGCGGTGAGAGCATCACCCGTCGACAAGAAGGCCACTCTGACCTCGGCGTTGGCCGAGCGACAGTCTCGGGTCGACGAAGTCACTACTGCTGGTCAAGCAGTTGAGCAGTGGTCGCTTGCGAACTGCGGTACATCACTGAGAACCACTACAACCCGACGCTGACGCGCCGGTTCGGAATCAGTTGAGTTCGCCGCGCTTGAGGATCACGTTGTCGACGATCCCGTAGGCCTTCGCCTGCTCGGCAGTAAACCAGCGATCACGTTCTGAGTCGACCTGGATCTGCTCAACCGGTTGACCAGTGTGGAACGAGATGCGCTCGGCCATCAGTCGCTTGATGTAGGCCATCTGCTCCGCTTGGATCGCAATATCTGAAGCTTGGCCCTGCACGCCACCGAGGGGCTGATGCATCATGATGCGGGCATGAGGAAGCGTGTAACGCTTTCCGGCAGCGCCGGCGCAGAGCAAGAACTGGCCCATCGACGCAGCGAGACCCATGCAGATGGTTCCGACATCGGGGGTGATGAACTGCATCGTGTCGTAAATCGCCATGCCTGCGGTGATCGATCCACCTGGAGAATTGATGTACAGCCAGATGTCTTTGCCGGGATCTTCGCCCTCGAGGTAGAGCAACTGCGCCACGATCTGATTGGCGACGGCATCGTTCACATCGCTGCCTAGAACGACAATTCGATCCTTAAGGAGCATGCGGAAGATGTCCGCTCCCGGCTCAGCGATGGAGGCGGCCATAGCCACCTGCGGTGCGATCGGGGGATTCGACATCGGGCTCCTTCCAACGGAATGTTTGCCAATCCCTTCAGACTGACTCGGGAAGGCTACAGGCCCAGACGGCTCGAGCGACGCGCTCGGGCGCGCATCTCGGCTCGCCCTACCCGTCTCTGTCCGTGGCGGGGGGTTAGAGGTACAGCGCTCCGAGCACACCCACTGCATTCACGCACATGTGAGCGACGATCGAAGGGCCAAGCCGGCCATTGGCCCGGATCACGAGCATGGCGAACACCGCCCCATACGAGGCGGTCACGCCGACAATGAAGGCTGCCTGCGCCAACGAATTTCCCTGTGCGTGAAACATGCCGAACACGAGAGAAGTAATGATCACTCCAACAGTCAGGTTCCACCGCCGTCCGACCGATCGCAGGAATAACCCGCGGAAGAACAACTCCTCGACGACCGGCGTGCACACCGCGACGAGCACGAAGATCACAAAGCCTGTGAGCAACGACGGCTTCGTCGGGAGGAAATCTGTATTCGTTGGAGTGGCGTCTTTCGAAAGAAGCGACCAGACCACTCCCCCTGCCCCTGAGATCACCAACGCTGCAAGTCCGCCAAGAGCTCCCCATCCAAGATCAATAGGGCGGAGTTCGAGTCCAAAATCGAGCCGAAGACTCCGCTGGCCTTTCCAGTAACTCGCAACTATCGGCCAACCGAGAAAACCGGGCCATCCGCAAATGAGACTGATCGTTAACGCCCCGAGACTGAGTTCGGTAAGGGAACTGTCCGACGCTGATCCGGTTGCCACAAGAACGATCGCTCCGACGATGCCGCCTGCGAGCCACAACGCCAAACCAATGAGCACATCGCCGAGACCCCAACGAACACTCGGGCGAGCCCCAACACCTGGTGGCGTGGCCGATGGGTACGCGAACGTCGGCGTGGTTGGTGGTTGCGGCTGCGGCGGTGTGGGTGGCTGGGTCGGAATCGTCACGAGAGTTCCTTGGCAAGCGTTCGTAGCGCCCGACCTCTGTGACTCATCGCGTGTTTCTCATCTGCACTCATCTGAGCAAACGTTCGACCGTTTCCTTCGTCGGGAATGAAGAGCGGGTCGTAGCCGAAGCCACCATCGCCCACTCGCTCGAGCGCAATGTGTCCTTCGACAGCGCCCGTCGCAATTGTTTCGGTGCCGTCAGGCCACTGCACAAGCACAACCGTGCGAAATCTTGCCCGGCGCTGCTGGGCCGTCGTGGCTCCAACCGCCAACAGTTCATTCAACAACTTTTCAATGTTGGCATCAGCGTCGCTCGGTTCGCCCGCGTAACGCGCAGATCGCACGCCAGGCGCTCCGCCGAGCAGGTCAACCTCAAGTCCCGTGTCATCAGCGAGTGCGGCACACCCGGTCGCTAAGGCGATTGCCGATGCTTTCAGCCGAGCGTTTCCCTCGAGGGTGTCAGCGTTTTCTTCAACATCAGCAATTTCCGTTGGACGCGGCTCTAAGACCACACCGCAATTGAGCAGGATTGCTTCAATCTCTCGAACCTTGTCGGGATTCGCGCTCGCACAAACGAGGCGTTGACCGACCACGGAACTCAATCCCGAGGAGGTGGTGGATCGGCGAGCAGAAGCTTTTGCAGCGTGAACAGTTCTTTGATTCCGCCTTCGGCGAGACCAAGAAGCTCGTCGAGCTCCTCACGACTGAAACTCATACCTTCCGCAGTGCCTTGCACTTCAAGGAAGCGACCGCTCTCGGTCATAACGACGTTCATGTCGACCTCTGCGGCCGAATCTTCGACGTAGGGAAGATCGAGCACGGGGGCACCATTGACGATGCCCACCGAAATTGCTGCACATGCTTCGGTGAGCGGATGGGTCGCGATTCCGCCCGCTTGCACAACGCGTGTCAACGCATCGTGCAGTGCGATGTAGCCCCCAGTGATTGCGGCCGTACGAGTTCCACCATCAGCCTGCAAGACATCACAATCGACAACGACTTGACGCTCGCCCAGGGCAACCATGTCGCAGACCCCACGGAGCGAACGACCGATCAATCGCTGAATCTCATGCGTGCGGCCTGACGGCGAGCCTTTACTGACTTCTCGCCGAATACGTTCTGGCGAAGCGCCAGGAAGCATCGAATACTCGGCGGTGACCCAGCCTTTGCCCGAGCCCTTCATCCAGCGCGGAACGCTCTCGTCGATCGACGCAGTGCAGAGCACGATTGTGCGGCCGAATCGAATCAACGCTGAACCGGTAGCAGCGTCGGTGAAATCGCGTTCAATGCTGACATCGCGGAGTTCATCTGGTCGTCGTCCGTCTGGTCTCACAGTTAGAACCTCTCGTGGGGGGAATCGAGTGCAACGGCAGAACCGTAGGCCTTTTCCCCGTCGTGGACGTGCATCGCCATGTCGGGATCGGTTCCACGGGACGCTTCCGTGAGAGACTTGTCTCATGCGCATTCAAGCGAGCGTCGATTACGCCATTCGGGCGATGGCCGAACTCGCCAATTCGGGCGATGGTCCGGTCACGGCCGAGCATCTCGCTCAAGCGCAAGGCATCCCCCTCAAGTTCTTGCGCGGGATCATGACCGAACTCAAGCGTTCACGTCTTGTGAGCAGCCAACGCGGTCCCGATGGCGGGTTCGTACTCACGCGCCCGGCGAACGAAATCTCTCTCGCTGACATCTTCCGCGCTATCGATGGCCCGCTCGCGACAGTTCGAGATCAGAGTCTGAGCTCGATGAGTCACACAGGACCTGCCGCCGAGTTGCCTGTGGTGTGGATGGCCGTTCGAGCAAGCCTCCGCCGCGTCTTAGAAGTCGTCACCATCGCCGACCTCGCTGACGGAAAGCTTCCAGCCTCGGTGGCTGAGCTCGCATCGGAATACCGCTCCGAAACCGAATCACGTCACGCGTAATTCCCCACCGGCTCGTATGAGTCAGTTAATGAACCCATTCTCGCGAAGGTGCTCGATGATGAGGTCCGCAGCTTCCTCGGGCGTCATTGATGTTGTGTCGACTGTCAGTTCAGGCGATTCGGGCGCTTCGTAGGGCGAATCGATGCCGGTGAAGTTCGCGAGCTCGCCACGACGTGCTTTGAGGTAGAGCCCCTTCGGGTCTCGTTCCTCGGCAACGGCAAGCGGAGTGTCGACGTAGACCTCGATGAACTCATCAGCGCCCAGGCGCTCACGAGCCATGCGCCTCTCAGCAATGAACGGCGATATAAACGACACCAGCACAATCAAACCAGCATCAACCATGAGTCCAGAGACTTCTGAGACACGCCGAATATTTTCGACGCGATCTGCATCAGTGAATCCCAGGTCTTTGTTGAGGCCATGACGCACATTGTCACCGTCGAGCAAATACGTGTGACGGCCCTGTTCGAACAGTTTTCGCTCGACGATGTTCGCGATTGTCGATTTACCGGAACCCGAAAGACCGGTGAACCACACAACGCAGGGCTTCTGTCCTTTTTGAAGCGCATGTGCTGACTTGTCGACCTCGATGGCTTGCCAATGCACATTGTCGGAACGACGAAGCGCAAAGTGCAGGAGTCCCGCTGCCACCGTTGCGTTCGTGAATCGATCGATGAGTATGAATCCGCCCATATCGCGGTTCTCGCTATACGCATCGAACGGGATCGGACGATCAAGATTGATATTGCAGATGCCGATCTCGTTCAGTTCGAGTGTTCGGGCCGCAACATGTTCAAGAGTGTTGACGTTCACTTTGTACTTGGGCTGCGCAAGCGTCGCATTCACTGTGCGCGCTCCGATCTTCAAGAGATACGGCCGACCGGGAAGCATCTCGTGATCATCCATCCAGATAATGTGCGCTTCGAATTGATCTGCAACTGCGGGTGGAGCGAGCGAGGTCGCGAGCACATCACCACGGCTGACGTCTACTTCATCGTTAAGCGTGATGGTTACTGACTGCCCTGCCACGGCTTCTTCGAGATCGCCGTCGAAGGTGACGATGCGATCGACTGTGGTTGCTCGCCCTGAGGGGAGCACACGGACGGGATCGCCGGGGCGAACGGTTCCGCCCGCGATCTGGCCAGAGAATCCACGGAAGTCGAGATCGGGTCGATTCACCCATTGGACGGCCATGCGGAATGGAAGCGACTGCAATTCATCGTCGATCTGAACGTTCTCCAACAGTCCCATGAGAGGCAGGCCGTCGTACCACGGCATGTTCGGACCGACCTCGGTGATGTTGTCGCCCGCCAATGCCGACATCGGAATACAGGTGACGTCATCAAGACCGATCTCAGAGGCGAACTCCCTGTAGTCGCTTTCGATTTGTCGATAGACGTCTTCGGAGTAATCGACGAGGTCGATTTTGTTGACCGCGAGCACAACGTGGCGGATTCCGAGCAACGAAACCAAATAACTGTGGCGACGAGTCTGAGTGAGCACACCCTTTCGTGCATCGATGAGCACGATTGCCAGATCGGCCGTCGACGCACCTGTGACCATGTTGCGTGTGTACTGCTCATGGCCTGGCGTATCGGCAACAATGAACTTGCGTCGCTCGGTGGAAAAGAAGCGATACGCGACATCGATAGTGATTCCCTGCTCGCGCTCTGCCGCTAATCCATCGACCAGAAGAGCGAAGTCGAGCTCACCACCCTGCGTTCCTACCTTTTTTGAATCTGCTTCTAAGGCAACAAGGTGGTCTTCAAACACGAGCTTTGAGTCATAGAGCAAGCGTCCGATCAGCGTGCTCTTGCCGTCGTCGACGCTTCCACATGTAATGAATCGGAGCATCGACTTGTGTTCATGGCGATCGAGGTAGGCATCAATATCAGTTTCGAGCAGGTCATCAGATGCGTGCGCCATTAGAAGTACCCCTCTTGCTTCTTCTTTTCCATCGAACCGCTGGAGTCGTGATCGATCACGCGCCCTTGGCGTTCTGAACTTGTCGTGAGCAACATCTCCTGGATGATTCCGGTGAGTGTGTCGGCTTCGCTCTCGACCGCGCCTGTGAGCGGATAACAACCCAACGTCCGGAATCTGACGCTGCGCATCTGGGGTTCTTCGCCTGGCGCAAGCGGCATTCGATCATCGTCAACCATGATGAGTGCGCCATCACGCTCGACGACTGGTCGCTTTGCTGCGAAGTAGAGCGGCACGATTGGAATCTGTTCGCGATGGATGTATTGCCAAATGTCGAGTTCGGTCCAGTTTGAAATCGGGAAAACGCGCACACTCTCGCCTGGAGCCTTGCGAGCGTTATAGAGGTGCCAAAGCTCGGGTCGTTGCAGTTTCGGATCCCACCGATGCTGCGCTGACCGCAGCGAGAACACACGCTCTTTGGCCCGCGACTTCTCTTCGTCACGACGAGCACCACCGAACGCGAGATCAAAACCGTGGAGATCGAGCGCCTGTTTCAGCCCTTCGGTCTTCCACATATCGGTATGCATCGCCGAGCCATGGTCAAAAGGGTTAATTCCCCGTTCGACACATTCGGGATTCTTGTGAACGAGAAGATCGAGACCCTTTTCAGCGACGAACTGATCGCGGAACTCATACATGGCCCGGAACTTCCATGTCGTATCGACATGGAGCAGCTGAAACGGAGGCAGAGACGGGGCAAACGCTTTGAGAGCAAGGTGCAGCATCACCGCACTGTCTTTACCGACCGAATAGAGCATGACCGGTCGTTCACTTTCGGAAACGGCTTCACGAAAGATCTGGATGCTCTCGGCCTCGAGGCGCTGAAGATGGGTAAGCGTCGTCACTCAGAGACCTTTTTCGGAGTTCGGCGGTCGTGAGACTATTCACGACTTTTTCGACAGGATTGGTAGACAATAGGCATACCGGCCTAATTCTGCAAGCACCCGAAGGAATCTCAATTACTCCGGCCAGGAAAGCGCGGTTACTTCGTCAAGCTCTGGACCGAGCAACTGGCGACCCAGCCCCCGAAACGCCTCGACGTCGCCAGAGGACTCAAAGCGGTGAGCCCCTGCACTCGAACCTGACTGGGTCGTGCCGGCATCAATCAGAAGTTGCCGAACTCGGAACGCAGTTGCGTCCGCTGAATCAACGAGAACGACATCGCGCCCCATCACATCGGAAATCGTGCGGGCAAGGAAGGGATAGTGAGTACAACCCAGCAGTAGCGAATCGATGTCGGCATCAACGAGTGGCGCAAGGAGGCGCTGTGCCAAAACGTGTACCTGGTCGGAATCGGTTTCACCACGCTCAACAAACTCAACGAACCCCGGACACGCAGCGCACGACAACTCAATCTCACGTCCATGACTCGCAACCGCGCGCTGATACGCGCCTGAACCAATCGTTCCCACTGTTCCGATCACGCCAACACGTCCGTTGCGCGTCGCATCGAGAAGAGCCGCCGCGCCTGGTTCGATCACGCCGATGACGGGAACAGGGGTGATCTGCTGAAGTTCATCGAGCGCTGCTGCAGAGGCCGTGTTGCACGCGATGACGACCACTTTGACATCGTGAGTGCGAACCAGGTGGTTAGTAATTTCGAGAGCGAATTCTCGGACCTCGCTCAAATCTCGCGGACCATAGGGATAACGCCCGGTGTCTCCGACGTACACAAGATCCTCATTGGGCATGAGATCGATAAGCGCACGGGCCACGGTGAGGCCGCCGAAACCGCTATCGAACATGCCGATCGGCCTTGAATCCACGTGTTGAGGGTACTCCCCCTTCACCGCGTCAATCGGGCTCGTTAGAAGTAGATGATCTTGGAAGCGCGATCGGTGACGTCGTCGATGTCGTCAGTCCAGGCTCCTGTTGAGAGGTACTTCCAACCGCCATCGCAAACGATAAACACGATGGTTCCCGATTCGATCTGCGAGGCCACGCGAACAGCGCCTGCAAGAGCTGCGCCGGCCGAGATGCCCGAGAAGATGCCGCACTTCTCAGCCAGCAGTCGCGTGTACTCAATGGATTCACGCGGACGAACGATGCGCTTGCCATCGAGCAGTTCTGGTCCGCCCCACTTTTCGTACACCGGCGGGATGTAACCCTCGTCGAGATTGCGCAGGCCTTCAACGCTTTCTCCAAGCGGTGGCTCAACAGCAAGAATTTTGATGTTCGGATTCTTCTCTTTCAGGAACGTACCCACGCCCATGAGGGTTCCTGAAGTTCCGAGACCGGCAACGAAATGGGTGATCTCGGGAACATCGGCCCAGATTTCGGGACCAGTGGTGTCGTAATGCGCCTGCGGATTCGCTTCATTCGCATATTGATAGAGAAATGCCCACTCGGGATGTTGCTCGGCAATTTCGATCGCTCGCTTCACCGCACCGTTTGAACCCTCAGAACCCGGCGAAAGAATGATTTCAGCGCCAAAGATTTCAAGCAGCTGGCGGCGCTCTACCGAAACGTTTTCGGGAAGCACGATCTTGATTGGATAGCCCTTGATTCGGGCGATCATCGCGAGCGCTATACCGGTGTTACCCGAGGATGGTTCGATGATGGTCTTACCCGGGGTCAGCGTTCCGTCGGCCTCGGCGTCTTCGATCATGGACAACGCAATGCGGTCCTTCACTGAGCCTGCAGGATTCTGGCTTTCCATCTTCCCGAGAATGCGTACGTTCGGGTTCGGGCTGAGAATGGAAACGTCGACCATCGGCGTGTTGCCGATCATTTCGAGTACCGAGGAATAAACAGCCATCGAGGACCTCTTGAGACGCGGTGCAAAGGGGGGTTGAGACCGGCCCTCCATTGTGGACGACCCGGAGCCAAATGTCGACCCAATAGGTCTGGATTCTAGCGATCCGCTACGACAACGGCCTCTTCGGCGATTTCACCCTCGATAATCCGATACGAACGCACCATTGGCTGGCCCAACCGGAACGACACGATGACGTAGTGCCAGGCCGGATCAGGGGCCTGGGCGACATCAGTTGGTGACGGATATGGCTCGGAATGGGTGTGGGAATGAACGACACCTATGAGTTCTGAACCACGGTCTTCGGCGTCTCGGTCGGCCCGCAGATGCACCTTGGGATCAATTGTGTAGACGCGACTTGAGGCTGCATTGTTGGCGCTGGGATACCAGGCATCGACCACACAAGGATCGCTTCCCGATGAGGGCTTGCCGCCAAGCAGACCGCAGGCCTCGTCGGGAAGTCCATCGACGAGGTGTGCAAGAAGGTCGTTGAGAAGCGCAGACGAGATTTGAAGCACGAGTAGAGGCTACCGCTGTGCCCATTCTTCAAGCAGGTTCGCTCGGCGAGTCCTAGCGTGTCGGCATGCCTCGCATCTCTGTCCCTGAAGGATCAGACCCACTCATGCACGTGTGGACAGGCGCAGCTCCGGGCCTCTCCATTCCCGCTGCGCAGTTTTCTGCAGCCGTGTACGAGAAATCTGTACTTCCGTTACGCGAATTTGAAGCAGCACGCATTCGTATTGCTCAAATCAACGAGTGTCAGTTATGTCTCGGTTGGCGATCGGCCCGCGATGCACCCGCACGCGCCGCCGAAGCCGACTCGATCGACGAAGAGTTCTACAACCACGTAGGCGACGCGTCGTGGGAAGGCTTCAGCGAACGCGAGCTACTTGCAGCGGACTTCGCAGAGCGATTCGCACGTGATCACCTCTCGATGGACGATTCATTCTGGAGTCGCATGCGCGCGTCATTTACCGACACCGAAATTGTTGATTTGGGACTGTGCGTTGGCATGTGGGTCTCTCAAGGACGACTCAATCAGGTGCTCGATGTCGACGGCGGCTGTCGTGTGCCCATCCCAGGCGCACCATTAACCGGCGGCTGACGATCAACTCACGTCACCGGTAGCCTGACGGGTTCTCATGGCGACCACCGATGATCCGAATGCGAAGAGAGTTGTGGCGACCAATCGGTCGGCTCGTCACGATTACGAGGTTCTCGACACTGTCGAGGCCGGTCTCGTGCTGCGCGGATCAGAAGTGAAGTCCTTGCGCGAAGCACAGGTGCAAATTAAAGAGGCGTTCGCTCGTTTCGACCAGGGCGAAGCTTGGCTCATTGGCATGCACGTATCCCCTTGGGGAACGAGCGCCACTCATGATCTCGCCGATCCAGACCGCAAACGCAAACTTTTGTTACATCGTGAGCAGATCAATCGTTGGCGTATGAGGGTCGATCTCGAACGACTTTCAATTGTTCCGTTGTCGCTCTATTTCACGGGCGGTCGAGCCAAAGTCGAACTTGGGCTCGCACGGGGACGCACAAAGGGTGACCGTCGTCAGGCCATTGCAGAGCGTGAAGCCAAACGTGAAGCCGATCAGGCGCTTGGCAGGTCACGCAAACGCGGCGAGGATTGATATGCGAGTCAGCAATTGCTGCGCAGCAATTGCGCTTGCATGCTTGATCCTCGTCCCCTCATGCAGCTCCGACACTCGTTCTTCACCGTCAACCGAACGTTCACAAGCCACCGATGAGGCACCTCCAATGACGACCACACCCATACCAACCGCTGCATCAGGCTCCGGCGTTCTCTTCGATTTCGCTAAACCACAATCGGTGACTGGATGGTCAAGTATCGATGACTCCGTCATGGGGGGCATCTCCAAAAGCACGACGAAGTGGGACGAAACCGATGGTTCGGGTGCGCTTTTGTTCTCAGGGCTGATGACGACAGAACAAAACGGCGGCTTCACTTCCACACTCGGACCGCCCGACCGAAGCCTTGGACAAGTCGCCGCCGGCGCCAAAGCGTTGGGAGTGAACGCAATTGGCGATGGTCGCACCTATGTGCTTCAACTTCGTGCAGACCAATCCGGAACTGACCGTTGGATCGCTCGCTTTACGCCAGTAACCAAACCCGACGGAACGACTGGAAATCTCATTTCGATTCCGCTTCAGTCGTTTGCACCGGTCGATCGTTTCCTACGCCCCGCTACGGCCAGCGCCCCCCTCGATCCCGCGAACATTGTTCAGATCAGCGTCTACCTCATAGATGAACAGGTCGGTAATTTCCGACTCGCCATCAATCAGATCACAGCGATTCGTTAATTTGCTTCCCCCTGGAGCCTCTCGGCTTCACGCGCCGCACCAGTTGCGAAGCCACGAACCATCTTCTTCAGGAAACCCGACACTCCGGGCACTCGCGTTGTCCACGAGCCCTTCCACGAAATACGTGTGCCGCCATTTGCCATTGACGTCAATCGCACATCGGCTCGATAGCCCTTTATCGGCATCGGACCCGACACGATGACATAGGCCTGGTGATTGGGAGCATCGAATTCCACAATGCGTTCTCTCGAGAGTGGACCGACGTTCGCCCCAAGAGCACGCACTGCTCCGACTCCCCATGGAGCGGGGCTTCCTTCAACTTCCCACTGCGCTCGCGAGATCGTCTTGTTCCAACGTGACCAGCCGGGTGCGTCAGCGATTACTTCAAAAACGAGCTCGATAGGGGCGTCAGACTCGGCCGTTATGTCATAGAAGTGATCTGCCATCGAGTTCCGCATTCTCTTTCGGGAGTGACTCGCCCTGTTGCCCGCCAACGACGAAAGTTCAACTGAAGTACGACTTCTTCAAGCGCTCGTAGGTGCCGTCTTCGCGCAGATGAAGCAGAGCCTGATTGATGGGCTCGGTGAGGGAGCTGCCTTGCGCCATCACGATTCCATAATTCTCAAATTGGATAATTTGTCCGGCCACTTTGACTCCCCCTCGATTCGCCACCAGCCATTGGACAATCGATGCGTCGAAGACGAACGCATCGGCTTTTCCAGACCGAACTTCTTGATAGGCCGTTTCGATGTTGTCAACGGGCTGCGCTTCGATTCCGTGTTTCTGCAGATACTCCCAGGAGGTCGTTCCTGGATAGCTGATGACCTTTTTTCCAGACAGATCTTCAACCGACGAAATATTCGACTCGAGACGATCAACGGTCAGTTTCGAAGTCACTTGGGCAGTAATGGTGGCGACAAGAAGCACGCCGACGAACATCCAGACCATCGTCACGATACGAGAGACCACTTTGTGCGGAACTTTGTCCCCGTAGCCAATTGTGAAGAGAGTAACTGTCGCCCACCAAATGCCATCGAAGACTCCGTGCGCTCCGGAGTTCGTGAACTGATCATTTCCGTGTCGCCGTTCCCACGCCCACACAAAGATTCCCGTGAGCACTGAACCGACGAGCATCAGTCCAAGAATTATGAGAAGAAATGATGAAAAAATATCTGAGAAAATCTTCGAACCTGAGATCGATCCAGAACCCGATGGGATCATTGTTTGAATTCCCGACTCGAACATCGACGCGCTGAAGTCCACGGTCTTCTCGCGAGCTGAGGTAATACTAATTGCGCCAATTGCGAGATCGGCCCGACCTTCGCTTACAGCGCTGAGTTGAGCGCCAACCGACTCCACATCGACGTATTGGATATCAAAACCAACCTCGTCCGAAATGTCCTTGAGTAAATCAATACTGAAACCCGAATGAGTTCCATCGGCACCAATGACAACGAACGGCTCGATCTTCTTCACCGCAACTCGAAGAACCGGTTTCGCCGAGGAAGTTGACTCTGTCTTGGCTGTCGGTGACGACTGGGCCAGAGCCGAAATCGGCAGACTGATTCCGAGCCCAACAATGGCCATTGCCACCAGCCATCGCAGCGATTTGATGACTCGTTCCCCGGCTCTCACACGTCAAAGGTACTTGAAAGGGCGTCAGACTCCCCGAAGCGCTCGTGCGCAGTGTCGCACTCCACCGCTAACCTAGGTGTTCTTGCTTGTGTTCTCAGTGGCTTGCCAGTGAGTCGTGTGCAGGGACGATCACGGGGCTGATCGGTTTCGACGTAGGGACCGAAGGCTGGATCGTGCGACCGGAGTGGCCTCAGACTCCTTAAACGGGGGCACAAAATCAACCGCCGATGAGCAGTTGACTCTCGCCGCCTGATCACTCAGACGGTAGAGAGAAATCGTGACCA
>CAFBNJ010000027.1_pt1 | contig 17195 bp, 16 predicted proteins | sample 7269231 | NCBI WGS metagenome assembly CAFBNJ01 (sample SAMEA6814091, study PRJEB35770) | freshwater metagenome | biome: Freshwater; feature: Freshwater reservoir; material: water | place: Czech Republic | collected 2017-05-23 | depth 30m m
GAAGATTTCCGAGAACGAACACAACGGCAGTTCGGTTTACCCGAGGGTGAGCACATCACGTGGGAACTCGCAACGAATCAGCCGTGGTCTGGTTTCAACTACTACGAGGGAAACCTGCAGAGTCGCGTCGCCATAAACACCGACCTGCCGGTACTGGCAACAAGCATCGGTCACCTGGTTGCGCACGAGGCCTATCCCGGCCACCACACCGAACATTCGCGAAAAGAATCCGGGCTCGTTCGTTCTCGCGGGTGGCAGGAAGAATCGATCTTCTGTGTCGGAACACCTCAGTGCCTGATTGCGGAGGGTCTCGCCGATCTCGCGCTGGAAATCATCGCTGGTGAAGTTCCTGACCTCCTTATTGCGGAACATTTACGCAGTAACGGGATCAATTTTGATCCAGAAATCGCTCATGCGGTGAGGGTTGCAAGTGAATCGATGGACGCCGTTCGCGCGAATGCGGCGTGGTTGCTTCATGAAGACGACACCCCAGTCGATGACGTCGTCGCCTATATCGAACGATGGGGGCTCCTCCCTCATGCTCGAGCCTCAAAAGCAATCGAGTTTCTGACCTCACCAACGTGGCGGGCATACATCTCGTGTTACGTCGAAGGCCTGCCGTTGTGTCGAAACTGGGTGGGTGGCGACCCAGATCGTTTCGCTACTCTTTTGTCTGAGCAAATAGTTCCGGCCGATCTGGTGGACGCGTGAAACGCTCCGTCACCCTTCGCGGCGAAACGTTCAACTTTCTCGACCTTCGCGAACTCATGGCGCGGGCGAATGAACCCAAAGCTGGCGATCGTCTCGCGGGGATTGCTGCCAGTTCCGAACGAGAACGAGTGGCCGCAAAGATGGCCCTGGCTGAAGTTCCGCTTAGTGCCTTTCTTGACGAACCGCTCCTCGAAGACGACGTAACGGGCCTGATCGTTGACTCTCTTGATCGTGAGGAGTTCGCGAAACTTCGATCACTAACGGTCGGAGAACTGCGAGAACTGGTCCTTTCTTCCAATTTCGCGTCGGAGTGGCAACGAGGTGTGAAGGGCGCCCTGACGCCAGAAATGGTCGCTGCTGCTGCTCGGATCATGAGTGCTCGCGATCTCATAACTGCTGCGGCGCCACTCCGGTCCGTGACCCGTTGCCGCAACACCATGGGTGAGCGTGGCGTGCTTGGTGTGAGGATTCAGCCGAATCACCCCACCGACGACATCGCTGGCGTTGTGCTCTCTGCACTCGATGGGCTGATGTTCGGTTGCGGGGATGCTGTGATTGGCGTCAATCCTGCTGGTGACGCAATCGAGAACGTCGTAGCGCTCGAACATGCACTTCACGACCTCATCGGTGCAGTGGGCGCGCCTACGCAATCATGCGTCCTCGCTCATTTCACGACACAACTCGCTTCGCTAGAGCGCGGTGCTCCAGTGGATCTGCTCTTTCAAAGTATTGGTGGCACGGAAGCGACGAATGCCGGTTTTGGCGTGACGTTGCAGGGTCTGGCAGACGGCCGCGAAGCGGTGCTGGCCTCGCATGCTGCCCGCGACGGATTCATCGGCGAGAACGTCATGTATTTCGAGACTGGGCAGGGCACTGCACTTTCTGTCGATGGTCACGGTGGCGTCGATCAGCTCACGTGCGAAGCGCGTGCGTATGCGGTTGCGCGCGCGTTTGACCCATTCCTCGTGAATTCAGTCGTGGGCTTCATTGGTCCGGAGTATCTGGCCGATGCGGCGGAAATCATCCGTGCCGGACTCGAAGATCACTTCATGGGCAAATTGTTGGGGCTTCCTATGGGAATCGACATTTGCTACACGAACCACGTAGAGGCCAATCAAGACACCACCGACCAGTTGCTCGTTCTGCTCGCGACTGCTGGCTGCAACTTCGTGATGGGCGTTCCCGGTTCCGACGATGTCATGCTCAACTATCAATCAACGAGCTATCACGATGCGGCCGGCGTTCGCGAACTTGTTGGCGCGCGTCCCGCCCCAGAGTTCGCGGTGTGGCTCGAGCAAACCGGAATTTTTGTGGACGGCCGGTTGGCAGAAGGTTCGGCAAACGGACCTGAATCGCTGCAGGCGTTCGCCGAGTCAGTCAAGGAGTTGGGTCGATGAGCGAGGATCTGCCTGACACGCTCAGTAGCGCGGTCGAAGTTGGTGGCGATATTTCGAAAGTTACGCCCGCGCGGTTGCTCATCGGTCGTGCCGGAACTGCCTACCGGACATCAACACAATTGCAGTTACGCGCCGATCATGCATTTGCGAAAGATGCGCTCAATGCGACCTTTTCGCTCGACGAATCACCAATGAAGGAACTCGCGGAACGCTTCGATCTGTTTGAGGTCGAGAGCGAGGCCACTTCGCGCGAAGAGTATTTGGCTCGACCAGACAAAGGTCGTCGATTGGCTGATGGTGTCGCCGAAACTCTTCGTGAGAACTGTCCATCTGGTGTTGATCTGCAGGTCGTGATTGGCGATGGTCTCTCACCACTTGCAGTGACCTCTCAAGTTCCAGCGCTGCTCGAACCATTGCTTAATCACGCGGCAGCCCGTGGATGGTCGGTTGGTCGTCCATTCGTTATTCGCAATTGCCGTGTCGGAGCCATGAACGACATTGGCGAGGCCCTCGATGCTCAGAATGTGGTCCTACTTATTGGCGAGCGGCCAGGGCTGGCCACGGCCGAAAGCCTGTCTGCCTATCTGGCTCATCGCCCGCGAACCGGCGATACCGATGCCCAACGAAACCTCGTTTCCAACATCCATCCGGGCGGGGTGACCGCCGAAGATGCGGTCTGGCGGATACTCGGATTGGTCGATGCCTTCATGATTCAGGGCCGTAGCGGGTTCATGGTGAAGGAGTCGGCACGGCCTACGTCGTTATCGGAGGCTTCAGGCCGATAGTTTCAAGGCATGCGAAATCCCAAGGACTTCTTCCGCCCGCTTGCTGTGGGTGCCCCCGAGCCGGTTCGTGAGATTCCGGTAAAGCCCGCCCGCATGATCCATTTCTTTCCTCCTTCGAACGAGAAGATGGTGAGCAAACTTCCGCAGATCGTCCCAACGGTCGATGTGCTGCTTGGCAATCTTGAGGACGGCGTTCCCGCTGCCGATAAAGAGGCAGCGCGCGCTGGTCTTGTACATGTGGGCAAGACCATCGACTTCGGCAAGACTCAGTTCTGGACTCGTGTGAACTCACTTGATTCACCTTGGGGTCTCGATGACATCGTTACTGTCGTTTCCGAAATCGGCGACAAGCTCGACGTCATCATGATTCCGAAGGTCGAAGGTCCAGAAGACATTCACTACGTCGATCGACTTCTTGCACAACTTGAAGCCAAGGCGAAGTTGGATCGGCCGATTCTCGTGCATGCAATTCTCGAGACCGCTCGCGGCGTTGCCAATGTCGAAGAGATTTGTGGTGCCAGTCCGCGGATGCAGGGTCTTTCACTCGGCCCTGCCGATCTCGCAGCGAACCGCGGCATGAAGACCACGCGGGTTGGCGGCGGTCATCCCGGCTACCTCGTCCGTCAAGACCCTGTCGATGGCAACATCGATGGCGATCGCACCGTCTACCAGCAAGATCTCTGGCACTACACGATCTCTCGAATGGTCGATGCGTGCGTGGCGAACGGAATCCTCCCGTTCTATGGACCCTTTGGTGATATCGCCGATGTCGTCGCGTGTGAAGACCAATTCCGTAATGCGTTCTTGCTCGGTTGTGTCGGCGCATGGAGTCTTCACCCGGTGCAGATCGCCATCGCCAAGCGCGTTTTCAGTCCCGATCCAGCCGATGTTGCGCACGCGCGTCGAGTTATCGAGGCAATGGGCGACGGAACCGGAGCACTCATGCTCGACGGGAAAATGGAAGACGATGCATCGGTCAAGCAGTGTCGAGTCATGGTGGAACTCGCGAGTTCGCTGGCGGCCGATGACCCCGAACTCGCCGCCACCTATGGACTTTGAGGATTACCGACATGAGTGAAGCGCTTCGTCCTCGACGTTCTGTTCTCTATATGCCTGGGGCGAATGAACGCGCTCTGGAAAAAGCCAAAGGCATTCCTGCCGATGCGTTGATCCTCGACCTCGAAGATGCTGTTGCTCCCGACGCCAAGCCCGAAGCGCGAACCCGAGTCTGTGCCGCAGCAGCAAGTGGCGAATACGGCGCAAAGGAAATTGCGATCCGCATTAATGGCATTGGCACGCAATGGCACGAGGATGACATTTCCGCTGCAGCCGCTGCAGGGCCGGATGCAATCGTTGTACCGAAAGTAAATTCTGCCGAGGAAGTTGCTCAACTCATCGCAGCGTTTGAAGCGGCCGGGGCACCAGCACACACCAAGCTGTGGGCGATGCTTGAGACGCCAGTGGCGGTCTTGAACGCAGAGTCAATTGCCACCGCTTCTGATCGACTCACCGTTCTCGTCATGGGCACGAATGATTTGGCGAAAGAGTTATACGCGGAGCACGTTCCCGGTCGGGCCCCTCTGCTATTTGGATTGCAGAAATGTCTGATGGCCGCTCGTTTGGCCGGGAAAGTCATCCTCGATGGCGTTTATAACGACATCAAAGACGACGAAGGTTTTCGAGCCGAATGTGTTCAAGGCAAGCAATTCGGATTCGACGGGCGGACGCTTATTCATCCAAGTCAGGTTGAACCTTGCAATGAGGTCTTTGCGCCGTCCGCTGACGAGATCGAGTACTCACGGAAAGTGATCGCCGCATTCGATGAAGCGCAGGCCGAAGGCCGCGGTGTCGTGACTGTCGACGGAAGAATGATCGAGAACCTGCATGTCGATACTGCGCGACGCATCCTCGCCGTTGCCGACGCGATCGCTGCGCTTAGTTAACGGCTGCGATTTGTTGGTTACTTCACCGCATCGAGCATGCGGCGAGCAATGACCTTTAAGCACAAGGTTTCGTCAGCGCCTTCGAAAATCGATAGCACTCGTGCATCGACAAAGTAACGACTGACGTTGTATTCCTCGGCATAACCAAAGCCACCATGGATCTGCATGGCTTCGCGAGATACCCATTCGGCGGCCTTGCAGACATAGGCCTTCACCATTGAGGCTTCAAGAATTCCTCCGCCATTCGCCATCAGCTTGGCGACCTCGTAGGAGAACTGGCGAGCCGCCTGAGTCAGCACGACCATGCGCCCGAGCTTGGCTTGCGTCAATTGATACTCGGCAATGGGCTGACCGAAGACCACGCGATCGAGCGCGTACTGGTGAGCGTCTTCGTAAGCGGCCTGCATAACGCCGACGGCGCGGGCAGCGGTTTGCAAGCGACCGTTTTCGAAACCGGCCATCTGATAATAAAAACCCTTGCCGAGACCTTGCTCGCCGCCAACCTGATTTGCTTCGGAAACAAACCAGTTGTCGAACGCGATTTCGTACGAGTGCATGCCGCGGTAGCCGATGGTGTCGATTGCCCGACCTTCCATCTTTCCGCCACCCGGTGCGCCGCCATCAACACCAGCGTCCTGCACGAATGCAAAACCGTGGCCTTCGCCTCGTGGTTTTGGCACGACAAACATTGTGAGTGCTTTGTGGGTGAGTGACTTATCGGTGTTGGTGCGGGCCAGCAGCATGAGCGCATCGGCGCGAGCACCGAATGTGCACCAGGTCTTGACGCCGTTGATGAGCCAGCCACCATCGGTCGGGGTAGCAGTGGCCTTAACGCCAGCAACGTCGGAGCCGTAATCAGGCTCGGTGACAGCAACGGCAGCCATGACCTCGGCCGATGCCAACTTTGGAAGCCATTCGCGTCGTTGTTCCTCGGTACCACCAGCAAGAAGAGCGCGAGTGAGAATTTCGGGACGAGTAATGAGCGAACCACCAGCGCCAAGGGAGACCTTGGCCAGTTCTTCGGTGGCGACGACCATGCCCATGTATTCGCTTTCGCCGCCTTCGCTGTAACCGTCGTACTCCACCGGAACCGAGAGGCCGAAGCCACCAAGTTCGGCCAGACCCTGAATGAGATCTTCGGGAATATCCAAGTTTTCGCGATGGATGTGTTCCGCGACGGGTGCGATCTTTTCGTTCGCGAATCGTCGGAAGGTGTCCTGCACCATTTCGAAATCGCTCTCGAGGTGACGAGGTCCGGGAGTGTCGGCCAGCGATGCAAGAAATTCGGGTGCTCGGTATGTGGCGACGAACTCGCGTGTGCTGTCGAGCACGCCGGGAGCGATGTTCCATTCGGCTTCACGGCCGAAGAGTTTTGGAAGCAGTTCACCAATGGCGTCGGCAACAAAGGCGCAGGCCAATTTCGCTTCAAGCTCGCCCTTGGTGCCGTAGGTGAGCATCGCTCGTCCGGTCTCGACTGCCGACGCTGCGTGGGCAATGTCGTAGGCCACGACCTGATTGGCATCAGGGCCACCATTGGCGGCGATGTGGCGAATGCCAGCGTCGACGATCCCGTGGGCGGTCTCGATGACGGAAGCGGCAGTGGTGAGGTCCGGAGCGGTCATAGACGAAGGTTACCGTCCGGTCACATCCGTCGTCCGATCGGAGTCAGGTGTTGGCTTTGAAGTCCGCCAGGATCGATTCCATCGTGACATTGGAAACCACGTTGAGGTCTTCGTCGACGATTTCGTAGAGCAGTCCTGTGGGCGAATGTGCGCCGAAGAAGACCACTCCACCGTTATCACCACCGCGCTCAAGGTGGGGCAGCGATTCTGCGCCGGTGAGCGCGTAATCGCCTGCCTTGCGCATGCGATGGTCGCCAACGACTCCACCTTTGTCGATGTCCCAAAGATGTTGTTCGCCCTCGAGCACAATCACCGTGGTTGTCGCTGTGTGACGATGAATTGGGCAGTGGCCGCCATCGCCACTCCAACGCACGACCATGTCGAGGGTTCCGGCGTCGAGGTCATGACCCAAGATTGTGTAGTCGTGATTGATCTTGTGAGGGCCACCGTCAATTGAAACGCTGCGCCACTTGTAGCGGGAAGGATCAAAGGTTCCGTTGAGCATGGCGTTCGCCCTCTCTTTGCTGGGTCGTTCCAGTAAGTGTTCCACTTTCACGCCATTCACGCAGGATGTCTCCGTATTCAGTGGGGGCGCCAAAGTACATACCTGATTGACGGGATCGATCGTCAGGCATGCCTTCTTTGTTGTAGTAGCCGGGAGTGCAATTGGCGGAACTTTCGGCTGAGCCCTGATTGCGGAGCACGATGGTTTCCACCCAAGCGGCTTCAGCCTCTTCGGTGGGTTCGATCGGGCCGAGTTGGTGAGTGAGTGCCTCGTTGATCAACCATGCCGAATGTGTTGCCTGGATCTCAATCAAGTACGGGAAGTTCACGGTGAATCCTGCTTGGGCGATCGACTGCATGAACAGGTTCGGGAATCCGTTCAGAAGGAGTCCGTGATACGTGCGCACTCCGTCTTCCCAAGCTTCGCTGAGGCTCTCGCCAGTTCGCCCGTAGATCTCGAAGCCAGTGCGGTGGGCGTAGTCGGTACCTACTTCGAAGCCGGTGCTGTAGATCAAGCAGTCGAGTTCATGTTCGACGCCGTTGACCACAACTCCGGTTTCGGTGATTCGCTCAACACCTTTCCCTTTGGTGTCGACGAGCCTGACGTTGTCTCGATTAAAGCTCTGCAGGTATTCGTCGTGAAAGCAAGGACGTTTGCAGAACTGTCGGTACCAAGGTTTCAATGCTTCGGCGGTGGCTGCGTCGTCGACGAGTTCATCGACTCGTGCCCGGACCTCTTCCATCTTGGTGAAATCTGCGATCTCCATGGTTTTGGCGAGTTCTTCAGGGCTTAGGCCTGAGGTGTTGTTGAGGCGCATGGCGAGGAGTTTCTTGGTGATGCTTGTCCATGCATCATCGACAAGGTCTTCTTCGACGATTCCTCCGGCGGTGAGGATCTGAAAGTTCTCGATCCGTTCTCGTTGCCATCCTGGTGTGAGTGAATCAACCCAAGTTGAATCGGTTTCTCGATTGGCGCGTACATCGACTGATGATGGCGTTCGTTGAAAAACCAAGAGTTCCTGTGAATCTCGACCGAGGTGGGGGATGCATTGAACAGCGGTTGCTCCGGTTCCGATGATTCCGACTCGTTTGTCAGCCAACCCTGAAAGGCCGCCGTGAGAATTTCCGCCGGTGTAGGAATAATCCCACCGACTTGTGTGGAAGGTGTGTCCCTTGAACGACTCGATACCGGGTATTCCGGGAAGCTTGGGTTTCTGAAGATGTCCGGTAGCCAGAGAAACGAATTTCGCCTTGAAACAGTCGCCACGGTTGGTGGTGATGACCCAGCGTTCGGCGTCTTCATCCCATCGCATGTCGGAAATTTCCGTTTGGAAAAGTGCATGGCGATAAAGATCGAATGTTGTGGCGATGCGCTGGCAATGTTCGAAGATCTCATCGCCTTTGCTGTATTTCTCTTTCGGCATGTAGCCGGTTTCTTCAAGCAATGGCATGTAGATGTAGGACTCAACGTCGCAAGCAACGCCCGGGTAACGATTCCAATACCAAGTTCCGCCGACGTCGGCGGCTTTGTCGATGAGCCTGATCTTGTCAACGCCCAGTTCTCGAAGACGCGCTCCGGTCAGCAGTCCTCCAAAGCCTGCGCCGACGAGGGCAACGTCGACCTCGTCGAAGAGTGGATCGCGCTCAATGGTTTCCTCGGCCCATGGATCTCGCGCGTAACTCTCGAAACTTCCAGATGTCTCGAGGTACTGGTCGATGCCGTCAGATCGGAGTCGGCGTTCGCGTTCGGCGCTATATCGAGCTCGTAATTGATCGACGTCTAATGATGAAGAATCGCTCATGATCTACCCCTGCGGGCAGAGTAGTGGACTCAGCGTTTGATGGGCTGGAGAACTTTTCCGGGATGCGCTCCGGTCGAAGCACCGTCGATCCACGTGGGAACGCCGCCGGCGATGGTGGCGCGGAAGCCCGCAGGAGCGCGAGTGAAGCGCCATGTTCCGTGGGGAACGTCGTAGGCGCGTTCTTCGGCTCGAAGCTCAAGTTCGTCAAGACGAAACACCACGAGGTCGGCGATCTTTCCTTGAGCAATGACGCCGCGGTCGTTGAGACCAAAGAATTCGGCTGTACGGCCGGTGAGGACATGGATTGCTTCTTCGATGCTGATGAGCCCAGCATCGCGGACGTAGTGAGTGAGTATGTAGAGATGCTCACCCGCTGCTGAAAAAAGTTGGAGGTGGGCGCCACTGTCGTTGATGTTGAACACCGTGTGTGGGTCACGAATGGCCCTCACAACGTCTCGTTCACTCAAACGCTCGGGGATCCCCATCATTTGCGAGGCAAGTCCATTGGCGACAACCCAATCGGCAAGCGCGTCGGAAACATGCAGTCCTGTTTGATCGGCGAGATCTTGCAATGAGATTCCGAGCGGACCTACCCCGGTTTCAGAAATCGTCAGAATCATCTCGTGAGGGCGATCGATTCTCGAAAGACTTGACCGGGTTCGGTTATCCCAGTCGGTGCGAGCCTTGTCGCGCCAAGTGGGGTCGGCCAATGTCGAAAGTTTCACATCGGTCGGACCGTTGATGACTTCGTTCCACGCGGGCACGCGTTGGAAGACGAGTGAACTCTCAAATCCGAAAAACGGCGCCAGCGGTTTGCAGTTCACCATTGGCCACATATCGGCACCATCGGCATTGAGTTGTTCGTGAAGTTCCCACCATTCCGCTTGACGATCTGCGTCACGCTCATTGAAGGGAATGCCGGTGTACTGAGCGCGGACTCCGCTCTCGCGAACGAGGGCGCCGAAACGCTTGGCATCGACAATCGATAGTTCGGTGTCGTTGAACCGAGTAATCATCTGGACCGTTGCCGGTTTGTGGAGAGCGACGACGCGGAAGAGGGCGAGAAATTCCTCGTCCTCGGCGAAAAAGCCAGGAACGAGACGGAGGGAGCGATCTTTGTCGAAGTGATTGATGCTCAACCCGAGCGCACCTGCGGCGAGGCCTTCATCGAGGACAGCGCACATCTGAGCGATTTCGTCAGTGGTCGCAGCGCGCGACCACGCATCGGCGCCCATAACCCATGTCCGTAGCGCGAGATGTCCGAGGTAGCCGGCGACATGAACTGCAGTCGGTTGTGTGCGAAGCGCGTCCATGTATTCGGGCCATGACTGCCACGACCACGGGATCTCCTGTTCGAACGCTTTCAGGGGAAGGTCCTCGAGGAAACACAGGAGGTCGACTATTTCGTCGCGTTGTTCGCCTTTGAGCGGAGCAATCGAGTTTCCGCAATTACCAAACACCATTGAGGTGTTTCCGTATGCGGGCAGGGGATCGAGTTCGGGGTTCCACCACATCGCGCCGTCGAGGTGGGTATGGGTGTCGATGATCCCGGGGGCAACGAGACAACCGGACGCATCAATGATCGTTTCACCTCGAGCCATGAGGTTTGGCCCTACCTCGGTGATGACGCCGTCTTGGACTCGAACATCAGCAGTAAAGGTCGGTGCGCCTGTGCCGTCGACGACTGTGCCGCCTGTGATCAGTAGATCGTTCATGGTTCCCCCTGTGTCTGGGTCGAATCTACCTTCGGAAACTCCTAGGCTCATCCTTGACATCTGCAGAGGAGAGTTGTTGTGACTGTTCATGATCGTCCGTTCGGCCGCCACTTTGAAGACTTCGAGGTGGGCGACGTCTATCGCCATTGGCCAGGGAAGACCATTACCGAAGCTGACGACCACCTTTTCTGCATGATCACCATGAACCACCACCCAACGCATACGAATAACTGGTTCGCCGAGAATGAGTCGCCGATGGGTCAACCGCTTGTCGTCGGCAATCTGGTTTATTCGCTCGTCTTAGGTATGAGTGTCCCCGATGTAAGCGGCGCAGCAATCGCCAATCTCGAAGTGGAATCGCTTAAGCACGCCAAGCCGACATTTCATGGAGACACGATTTACGCCGTTACCAAGGTTCTGGCCAAAAAAGAAACCTCCGACGGCAAGCGCGGCATCGTGACTGTCGAGACCAAAGGCATTAACCAGCGGTCCGAAGAGGTATGCGAGTTTCGTCGTCGCGTCATGGTGTGGAAGCGCGAGTTCGCCCCGCAGCGTGGCCTTCCATACGGCGAAGACGTTTTCACCGAAGACTGATCAATGCTTGGTTCGCCTGATGTCGGGGCGGTACTCGCGTGGTCGGCAGGTCGTCGAGATGAATTGCCATGGAGACAGACACGCGACCCATGGGCAGTGCTTGTCTCGGAATTGATGCTCCAGCAGACACAGGTTTCTCGAGTCACTCTTCGTTGGCATCAATTCCTCGAGCGCTTTCCGACTGTCATGGTTTGTGCTGGCGCTCCTATTGGTGATGTCGTCACCGAGTGGGCGGGGCTTGGCTACAACCGGCGAGCCGTGAATCTTCATCGCACGGCAGTTGCGGTGGTCGAGAATCACGATGGAGTCATTCCGAATGAACTCGACGCGTTACTCGCGTTGCCCGGCCTCGGTCCGTACACCGCTCGCGCGGTATTGGCGTTCGCCTATGAACAAGACGTCGCGGTCGTAGACACCAACGTCGGCCGCATCCTTGCCCGACAACGAGGCGAACGACTGACCGCTCGTGATGCTCAAACCTTCGCTGACGAAGTCGTACCCGTCGGCATGGGATGGTCGTGGAATCAGGGGTTGCTCGATCTGGGGGCACTGGTTTGCACGAAGCGCTCTCCGAGTTGCGACGTGTGTCCAACATCGTCGACATGTTCGTGGTTTGTTGGGGGTTCTGTTGAGCCAGATCCCGCAATCGGTTCAGCCGCAGTCAGTAAAGAACAATCAAAATTTGTTGGGTCGTTTCGTGAAGGTCGCGCGCGATTACTCGATGTCTTGAGGACTGGCGTCGAGGTTTCACCCGAACAGTTTCGAGCCGCGTGCGGTTGGAACGATCGGGATGGCGGCGATCTCGACGCAGTTCGTGCCGCCGATTCTTTGGTTCGTGATGGATTAGCAATTAAGAGTAAGTACGGCGCTCTCGCGTTGCCCCGATAATCAGGACTGAATGAAATCCAAAACCAGACGATTGAATTCTTCGGGCTTCTCGACCTGGGTGAAGTGTCCGGCTCCTTCAAGAATCACTGATTGTGATCCTGCGCTGAGTTCGGCGGCCACGTTTTCTGCGAACTCAACGCCAACACATCCATCATTTCGTCCGTGGATGTACAACGTTGGTTGAGGCGGCGATGTTCCAAGCACATCCTGGATGTCTTGATATGCAGCCGATACCGGTTCGGTGCCCCAAGTTGCTCGGTAATAGCCAAGTGCAGCGGCAAGATTTTCGCGACTCCCAAGTGAAGCGCGGATGTGGCCCATGTCGACGGTTGCATCGTGACCCGGTGACCAATCCGCCCAGAGTCGGTCAATGAAGTCAAGGTCGTTCGCCGAAACGACGTAATCAGAGAGACCAACTTGAAAAAAGAACATGTACCACGATCGCTTGAGTTGGTCGTAGGTGGTCATGGCGGTTGCCATCGAAGCGGCGGGCGGAACAGCAGCGGTGACAACGCGCCGCCAGCGTTCAGGCGCGTAGGCCGCCGCGCCGTACGTCGCGAGCGCTCCCCAGTCGTGGCCGATGATGACGGCATCGCTGTCACCGTCGAGTGCTTCATGAAGTGCGGTGGCATCACGAGCGAGCGTGGCCACGTGGTACTGGCCATCGGCCGGAATCGAGGTCGGCGCATAACCCCGCATGAAGGGGGCGACGGCTCGAAAGCCTGCATCGGCCAGGGCGGGAAGGAGATATCGCCATCCATGAGCGGTGTCGGGAAACCCATGGAGGCAAAGGGCAAGCGGGCCTGAGTCGCCGGCGGTAAGGCAGCCATAGGTGAGCTCGCTTGTTTCGATAGTGGTGGCGTTGATCTCCATGGGCTGACGGTAGCGAGAATCGGGAAGGTGTGAGACATGTCACTCGCCCTTCACTTCTTTTGGCCCTTGTCCTAGCGTTCGCAGTTCGTTCTTGCAGGGGAGGAGGTGGGCAGTGGAAATCACGTTCTACGGAGTGAGAGGTTCAACGCCGTGCGCCGGCGAAAGCACATCGCGTTACGGCGGGAACACCGCGAGCATTGTTCTTCGCGACGACGATTTCGATCCGATCCTCCTCGATCTCGGCACTGGCGTGCGTTACTTCGGTGCTGACCAGAAACCCGGGGAAGAACTGCACGCTCACGCGCTGGTTACGCATCTGCACTGGGACCACGTCCAAGGACTTCCGTTCTGTCAGCCGTTACTTCTTGCCGGATCAACGCTCGATGTTTACGGGCCGTCTCACGATGGTGTTGGTTTTGCTCAGGCATTCGACGATTTGATGCGGCCTCCATTTTTCCCGGTGACTCGCCAGGACCTTCCGAGCAAGATTTCTTTTTTCACCTTAGAAAAAGGCGTTCATGAAATTGCCGGAGCCAAAGTCACCGCACTTGAAGTTCCTCATACCGACACCACCTTCGGTTATCGGGTCGAGCGCAATGGTTTCTCTGTCGCCTATGTGAGCGACCATCAAGAACCTGCCGATGGCATTTCGATCGAACCGGCCGTTCTCGAACTCTGTCAGGGCGTGGATGTGCTGATCCACGATGCGCAATACACGCCCGAGGAATATGCGTGTAAGCCCATGTGGGGTCACTGCACAGTTGGTTACGCCGTTCGCGTTGCTGCGGCAACAGAGGTTGGCCAGTTGGTGCTGTTCCACCACGATCCGAGCCATGACGATGACACGCTCGACCAGCTCCTTGTCGAAGCGCAGGAAACCGGACGGGGATTGGGCGTCGGTTCGATTACCGCCGCCTACGAGGGATTGACCATCACCCTCGCCTAGGATCTCGCCCTTGTGAGCGAGAATTCGAAGACAACTCCATTTGATGGTGCCAAATACCGCCAGGTGCTCGGACATTTTCCCACTGGTGTCACCGTCATTACTGCAATGACCGATGATGGGCCCGCTGGCATGGCGATCGGATCTTTTACGTCGGTGTCGCTCGATCCAGCGCTTGTGCTTTTCAGCGCCTCGAAGACTTCCGCGAGTTGGGCGAAGCTTCGCGAAGCCGGCAAGTTCTGCGTGAACATTCTTGCCGACGACCAAGAAGACGTAAGTCGTGTGTTCGGGTCGAAAGCTGACGACAAGTTTTCCGAGATCGGTTGGAAGCGATCAGCGAATGGAGCGCCGCTACTTAACGGCGTGCTCGCGTACATCGATTGCGACCTGCACTCAGTTCTCGACGGTGGTGATCACGACATCATCCTCGGTGCTGTCACCGATCTCGATGTGAAACATGAAGGTGGAGCACTCGTGTTCTTCCGCGGAGGCTACGGCCGGGTGGCGTTCTAAATCATGGCGATTTACGCACTGGGAGACATGGTCCCTGAAATTCATCCCGATGCGTGGGTGCATCCTGAAGCTGTTGTTATTGGTGACGTCACGATCGGCGCCGACAGCACTATCTGGCCGTGTGCGGTTCTGCGCGGCGACAACGGCGGTATTCGCATCGGAGAGCGAACCTCGATTCAAGACGGAACCGTGATCCATTGCATTCCGACGAGGCCAACAATTGTTGGTGACGATTGCGTGATTGGTCACATCGTTCATCTTGAAGGCTGCACAATCGAAAGCAATTCACTTGTCGGTAACGGCTCGGTTGTACTTCACGAAGCGGTTGTTCGTTCCGGTTCGCTCGTAGGTTCAAATGCCGTAGTGCCGAATCGGATGGAAGTACCAACCGGCATGATGGCGCTCGGTGTACCTGCCAAGTTGCGTGAAGTCGGTCCGAACCAGCCGTTCATCCAAGAAATCGCCGTTCGTGATTACGCCGAACGAGGCAAGATGTATCGGGCGCAGATGCGCCGAATCGACTGATACGCAGGAAAACTTTTAGGCGCCTGAGCCGAGCCAGTTGAACGGGGCCCAGGGGAGATTTCGCACAATCCAAAACGCAAACACGGCCAGACCGATAGCGATCCAGGTATTGCGTTTGAAGGAGAAGTGAAGTTGGCGCTTGCCCATGCGTCGAGCAATTGCATTCCAACTGAGCCACACCGCGCTTGTCGCAAGAATGATGACGAGCAAAATATTGTGATTCATGGCTCGCACCACGTCTCCGTTGAGGAGCGCATGGAGTCCACGGGTCATTCCGCAGCCCGGGCAATCGAGGCCGGTCGTCGCTTTGAAGGCGCAAGCGGGAAACAAGTGGGTCTTGTTTGGATCGATAACGCCAACGGCGACACATCCGGCGAGCGCAATGCCGCCGGCGATCGCCATGCCAGGGTTGATGCGACGAGTACGCGTGGGGTTCGCCTCAACCGAGGAACTTGCCTCATCAGGCGAATCGACGGGGTTCGTCAGCACGTCGGCAAGTGTAGAGCCGACATCGTCACGCGCTGCTGTCGTTGCCTATGGTGAGGGCATGAATCTTGGACGCGTTGGCCTGTGGGCCTATCAACTTGATCTTGTTCCGTCTTCTCTGGCGCAGGAGACTGCCGCAGAAATTGATGAGCTGGGATACGGGGCTCTTTGGATCCCGGAAATGATCGGCCGTGAATCGTTTGTCAGCTCAACGCTGTTGTTGGCAGCGTCAAAGAAGATGGTCGTCGCCACGGGTATCGCTTCGATTTACGCCCGAGACGCGCTTTGCGCCAACTCGGCGTGGAACACCGTCTCCGAAGCGTTCCCTGATCGCTTTCTGCTTGGCCTTGGCGTGAGTCACGAAGTGATGGTGTCTGGGCTTCGTGGTCACGACTATTCAAAGCCGTATTCGGCGATGAAGTCGTACCTCGACGGGATGGATAACGGATTGTTTACAGCTGCACCCCCGAGCGCTCCGCCGCAAAAAGTTCTGGCCGCGCTTGGGCCGAAGATGCTTGAGCTCGCCGCAGAACGCACGCAGGGTGCGCATCCGTATTTCATTCCGGTCGAACACACTGCATTCGCGCGCGAGGTTATGGGTACTCGTGGTTTGTTATGTCCTGAACAAGCAGTTGTCCTTGAAACCGATCCAGCAAAAGCTCGTGAGATCGCACGCGGCCATATGTCGATGTATCTGACACTTCCGAATTACACGAACAATCTCAAGCGATTTGGATTTTCCGACGCCGATATTGCCGATGGTGGGTCGGATCGCCTTGTTGACGCCATCGTGGCTTGGGGTGATGAAGCTGCGATCGCCGATCGGGTCAAGGCCCATCACGACGCCGGCGCAGATCACGTATGTATCCAAGTTCTTCCTTCTGATGGGACTTCGATCCCTATGGAGACGTGGCAACGCCTTGCTCCGGCGCTATTGGGCTGACCATCTTCCGAACCGGCCGATCGGGCCCTAGGCTGCACAGGTGAGTTCACCGGTTACGTTCACCCGATCCCATGTGTGGTCGGTCTCGCATGTGGATGCTCCCGAGATCATCACCTCGGCGTGGATCGACGAACAACTGGCCGAAACCTATGAACGCGTTGGCGTTCGTCCCGGACTTCTCGAATCAGTTGCCGGTATCCGAGCGCGTCGATGGTGGCCTGAAGACGTCACGTTCGACGACGCTGCAGCCCGTGCCGGAGCTCTTGCTCTTGAACAGGCGGGCGTTGCCCCCGAGGAAGTCGATCTGCTGATTTCCACCTCAGTGTGCAAACACCATTTGGAACCCAGCATCGCTTGCGCCGTGCATAATCGGTTGGGTCTTTCGCCGAATGCAATGAACTTCGACCTCGGCAACGCGTGCCTGGGTTTCATCAACGCCATGACGCTCGCGTCGTCGATGATCGAGTCAGGTCAAGCCCGGGTCGCGCTCATCGTCGATGGTGAAGGAAGCCGTCAACCGCAGACGCAAACCATTGCTCGCCTCCAAGATCCATCTTCCACACTCACCGATGTGTTCGATCAGTTCGCATCGCTCACCCTCGGCTCGGGCGCAGCGGCGATGGTGATGGGCGGTCCTCGTCAGGGTTCGCATCAGTTCCTTGGGGGAGTCACACGGGCAGCAACGAAGTATCACGATCTCTGCGTTGGCGATCTCGACGAGATGCGCACCGACACTGCGGCTCTGCTCGAATCAGGTCTTGATCTTGCTGAAGTCACCTTCAACGACGCGCTTGCCGAAGGCTGGCAGTGGGCCGACTGCGATACGTACATCCTTCATCAGGTCTCTGCGGTGCACACCACGAAACTTTGTGAGTTGTTGTCGATCGATACAAGTCGCGTTCCGCTGACCTATCCCGAATTCGGAAACATTGGGCCGGCAGCAGTTCCTTA
>CAFBNJ010000030.1_pt1 | contig 16917 bp, 15 predicted proteins | sample 7269231 | NCBI WGS metagenome assembly CAFBNJ01 (sample SAMEA6814091, study PRJEB35770) | freshwater metagenome | biome: Freshwater; feature: Freshwater reservoir; material: water | place: Czech Republic | collected 2017-05-23 | depth 30m m
GTCGCTCCAAGCCGAGCGCGAAGTCCAGCGTCATCGAGCGTTGCTGCTGCTGGATCGAACATTTTGAACAGGTCCATCTCATCCCGGGTCGTTCCGATGATGACGGGCACTGGGTTAAAGCCAGATTCCGCAGCCTCGAGCCAGGTTTGGGGAAGGACGACGCCATCGACGCAAGGATGGAAGGGCATTGTTCCGACGGTCATGAACAGTTCGCCGGCGGCTTGTGCTTGCGCAGCGATGAGGTCTGGCCCCGACATCGAGCGCAATGCGTCGACATCGACACGATCGAGACCCGCGCAGCGAGCCACTGCCTCTGTCACGAGCACGGCGCGTTCACGATCAAGAAGTAGGTCGGTGGCTCCGCTCTGGACGATTGCTCGTTGAAAGGTTCCGACGGCTGCGGGCATGGCGAGAAGAGAAAGCACGCTGCCGCCCCCAGCGGATTCTCCGAAGATCGTGACGTTGTCAGGATCGCCACCGAATGCGCTGATGTTGTCGCGAACCCATTCGAGAGCCGCCACCTGATCGAGCAGTCCAACATTTGGAGTGCACGACGGGTCGTCGACGACGAGAAATCCGAGTGCGCCGACGCGGTAGTTGATGGTGACGACGACGGTGTTTGTTGCGGCGGCGAGTCGAGATCCGTTGTACACCGAGAGCGAACCTGCGCCCAATGAGAACGCGCCACCATGAATCCAGACGAGGACTGGGCGCGAACCATCAATTGATGGGGTCCAGACATTGAGGTTTAAACAGTCATCGGACTGATCGTCACTTCCCATCCCTGGAACGAGTCCATCGAGAGGGCCCCCGGTGGGTTGCCATGGGGCCGATCCGTAGGTGGTGGCATCACGAACGCCTTCCCATTCGCGGGCGGGGATAGGGGGAGCCCAGCGCAACGGCCCTACGGGTGATTCGGCAAAAGGAATACCGAGGAACGCGGTGCATCCGGGATTGTCTTGGCCCTGCAGCGCGCCATTGGCAGTTGCGACAGTTGTCATGGCGAAAGGCAACCACATTCGATGGTCTCGTGCGTGGGTTTGGCATCTAACGTGGACCACATATGCCGACCGGGGGGTTGCACGATGACGATTGAAGCGAATGACGCAGCGCCCCTTGGCGCAGCTTCACTTCCAGAGGGCATTGCCTTGTCGAAGGGCGGCGCCGACGCGTGGTCGCCATCGATCACTCCACCTATTGGTGTCGAACTCACCGATGAGCAGAAATTGGCGTGTTCGTTTCGGATTCTTGCTCGCGAAGGGTTCAGCGAAAACATTGCTGGGCACATCACATGGGCCAACGCCGATAACTCAGCGATGATGGTCAATCCGTGGGGACTTTGGTGGGAGGAAGTTTCTGCGTCAGACATCTGTCGCGTTGATCCCGACGGAAACGTGATCGGCGGAAAATGGGATGTCACTCCGGCCGTTCAAATTCACACTGAACTCCACCGTCGTCGCCCTGAAGCTCGTGTCGTTGTTCATAACCATCCGTATTACGCAGTGCTGTTGGCCGCGCTCGGACTTGTTCCTGAGTTTCTTCACCAACAGTCATCGATGTACGACGGCGAACTCGGATTCGTGAGCGAGTATTCGGGTGAAATCGATTCGCCAGAACTCGGTGCCGACCTGGCCGAGCGAATCGGGAGTGCCTCTGTAGTGATTTTGGCGAATCATGGCGTGATCATTACTGCGCCGACAATTGAAGAAGCGACCTATAAGTCCGCCACTCTCGATCGTCAATGCAAGCTCATGTATGACGTGCTCGTTGCTGGACGATCAGCGACCACTGTGCCGCCGGTTGTTCGCCCGGCGATGAAGGCTTCGTTGCTCGAACGCGGCACCGAGGTTTATTGGGCCGGAGCGGTCCGTCGTCTTATCCGTGAAGAACCCGACGTCCTGGAGTGAACCGTGTCCATCAATATCGATGACCTCGCGTCCAATCTCAATTTCACCACCGGTGGAAAATCAAAAACTGGCGGCGTGACGTTTCTGCCTGAGCCAGAACGACGCAAGCGCGACTACACGATCATCTCCGCCGATGATCACATTGTTGAGCCACCGCACACCTTCGAAGGTCGACTGCCGGCGAAATTGGCTGACCGGGCGCCAAAGATCATTGAAAAAGATGACGGCTCTGAAACCTGGGTCTATGACGGAATGGAATTTCCCAATGTCGGATTCAACGCTGTGGTTGGCCGACCGGTTTCGGAGTATTCATTCGAGCCAGCGCGTTTTGATGAGATGCGACGCGGTGCTTGGGACATCAATGCCCGCATCGCCGACATGGATCTCAATGGCATCTACGCGTCGGTGAACTTCCCTTCGTTCTTGCCAGGTTTCTGCGGTCAGCGATTGCAAACGACCACGAATGATGTCGAACTCGCTTTGGCGACGACTCGTGCATGGAATGACTGGCATCTTGAAGAGTGGGCGGGCACCCATCCGGGTCGCATTGTGCCGTGTCAGATTCCTTGGCTGCTCGATCCTGTGCTTGGCGCCGAGGAGATCCGTCGCAATGCCGAGCGCGGCTTTAGGGCCGTGACGTTTTCCGAAGCGCCTCACATGCTTGGGCTCCCGTCGCTTCACACTGGGTACTGGGATCCGATGATGCAGGCCTGCGCGGAAACCGGAACGGTCGTGAATCTCCACATCGGTTCTTCCGGCACGTCGCCGGCGACTGCCCCAGATGCTCCGGGCGACACGGTTGGTGTGCTGTTTTTCGGTTACGCGATGTTTGCCGCGGTTGACTGGTTGTATTCGTTGCTTCCCGTTCGATTCCCTGATTTGAAACTCTGCATGTCTGAAGGTGGAATCGGATGGGTCGCAGGCCTTATGGATCGCCTCGATCACATGCTCAGCTATCACGAAATGTACGGAACGTGGAAGGGCACCGACCTCACGCCTGCTGAAGTTCTCAAACGAAACTTTTGGTTCTGTGCAGTGGAGGATCCATCAGCGTTTGTTCAGCGAGATCGCATTGGCATCGAGAACATCCTCATCGAGAGCGACTACCCGCATTGTGATTCGACCTGGCCAAATACGCAGACGGTGACCAAGCACGAGATCGGCAATCTGCCGGCCGAGGACATCGCTCGCATCACGTGGAGGAACGCTTCAGAGCTCTACAACTTCCCCGTGCCGCAGTCAGTTATTGACGATCCCGAGTCCTACTGAGCGCTGAAGGCGCTGCCGGTTCGGTGGCCCTACGATTCGACGATGGCCATCCAGGGAAGCCGGATCTATCACTGCAATTCGAACTGCTCTGATCTCGATGTTGCTGTTGCGTTTTACGAAGCACTCGGTCTTCGACGCGTATTGCGAACCGTGCCGAGCAAGAACCAGTCGGGAGCGGCGTTCGGTCTCAATGAAGTCGCGTGGAATGCCTGGATCATGCATTCCGACGATGGACTCGATGGACTTTCGTTAGATCTCCTCGAGTGGAAGACGCCGCTACCGACTGGCACTGCGCCTGGTCTCGATGGGGATCCCGGTTACAACCGGTTGATGATCACCACCCCCGACCTCGATGCCACGGTCGAGCGGGCTGTCGCTGCTGGCGGAACGTTGGTTGGAGGTCCTGTTGACGTCGAGGCAGGCGAGGATCGCCCACGTCTGGCGATGGTTCTTGATCCCGACGGAGTTCCCGTGCAATTGCTCGCTGCAGACAAGACCTCAATTGCGCAGGTTGTTGTGAATTGCGCCGATATCGACGCGTCACTGGCCTATTACCGCGATGTGATGGGGCTCACTCCGCAGTTCGACATTGCTGAAATGAATTGGACAAAGGAACTGTTTGGCACGGCGACCGATATTCGAGTGCGGGCGACAATTCTCGCTGACGAAGGCTCTGTGTTCACCGTTGCGCTCGTTCAGTGGCTTGATCCTGCTCCGAAATCTGCGGTTCGAATTCGAGGGGCGAATGAACTCGGCATTTTTCGAATGGCGTGGTCAACCACCGATTGCGCGGCCGACGAAGCAGTTATTCGTGCTGCAGGTTCAACTCCCTTTGTCCCAACGGAAGAACTTTCTGTTGGCGACCAATTCCCGTTACTGCTGGTTCTGTTCTGGCCCGGGCCGAATGGTGAATGTCTCGAACTGATCGAGACCACCGATCGCTCCGGTGCCCTCTGAATCTTCCCTTCTCATCTAGGAGTCGTTATGAAACTTGAAGACATTGATCTTTCCGATATCGAGTTCTGGGCCAGGCCTTGGGACGAACGCAATGCCGCCTTTGCCACATTGCGCCGCGAAAACCCGATTGCCTATTTCCCGGAACCCATCATCGATCCGTTTCCCGAAGGCCCTGGTTATTACGCCATCACCAAAATGCACGACATCTTGGAGATCAGCCGTCATCCAGAGGTCTTCTGTTCGGGCCAGGGCGCAGTCTCAATTCTCGATATGCCAGCGGAAATGAATGAGTTCTACGGGTCACTGATTTCGATGGACGATCCGCGCCATGCGCGTCTACGAAAAATTGTGTCGGGAACGTTCACTCCGCGCATGCTCAATGCTGTTCTCGACGACGTTGAAAAGACGGCGAAAAAGGTTGTCGACAAGATTGTCGAGAAGGGGGAGGTCGATTTCGTCACCGATGTCTCGATGCCGTTCCCGCTTTTGGTCATTCTTGACATGATGGGAATCCCGCATAGCGAATACGACATGGTGCTGGCGCAGTCGAACATCATCCTCTCCGGCGGCGATCCCGATTTCATCCCGGAAGGCGTCGATCCGATCACTGCCTTCCTTGAAGCAGGCGCGATGTTGGCAGGGCTACTTAACGAATTGGCGGTTCTTCGTCGATCGACCCCTACCGATGATCTGTTGTCAGCACTCGTAAACACCGAGGTCGATGGCGAGCAGCTTTCCGGCGACGAACTCGCCTCGTTCTTTATTTTGCTTTCCGTCGCAGGTCACGAAACGACCCGTACGGCGTTGAATCATGGCATCACGCATCTTTCTCAAAATCCTGATCAACGGGCGCTCTTTCTCGCCGACATCGAGGGCGTCATGTCGACGACAGTCGAGGAAATCGTGCGTTATGCATCGCCGGTCGTCTGGATGCGACGAACACTCACCCAGGACTACGTGCTTTCGGGTCACGATTTCCACCAGGGCGACAAAGTCATCATGTTCTACGGATCGGCCAACCGCGACGAAGCGGTCTTCAGCGATCCCGACACGTTCAACGTGCTTCGGGATCCAAACCCTCATGTTGGATTCGGCGGGCCTGGTCCACATTTCTGTTTGGGAGCGCATCTTGCTCGTCGAGAAATCGCGCTCATGTTCCGTGAGCTCTACACCCGACTCCCTGACTTGGAACTTGCCGGGCCGCCTGTGCAGTTGCGATCAAGTTTCATCAATGGTGTCAAAAGTCTTCCTATTTCCTTCACGCCTGGTGGAGGTCGATGATGTCTGACCCGCGCGAAGTCGACGCACCAGAAGTACTTGCAGCGCTTGCTGTCGCCTCCGAGTCCGTTCGTGCATCTTGTGACAACACACTTCTCGAACTTGCTCGTCGGCGCGTCGCCGGGTTGCTCAATAACGAAGCCGAACTCACCGCAAAGTCGTGGGGACCAATTTCTGAACTACAGGCAGCGGAACTCAGTTCCTGGCCGACCTCCGACGCCTTCGATGAACGACAGAAAGCCGCTCTGGCGCTGACGGAACAATTTGTCATCGACGTCACTGGTGTCCTCACAGGCCCCTTGGCCGCATCCGCGGGAGCTCTTGGTGCCGAAGTCGGGCCATTCGTTCAGGCGTTGTATCTGCTCGATGTTGGGCAACGCGCTGGAGTCGTTCTGAGCGTCCTTCTTGGCGAAACCATCACCACCGATACCTGGGCATGGGGGGCAAGCGGTGAGATTCCGGCTGACCCGATGGCGGCGATCATGGACGTGCTGGCTGCTACGGGGCGACTGCAGGTCGTTGACCCGGTAACGAAGGAACTCATGCGTCTGCGCGGGGCGCGGCTGCATCAGTGTCGTCGTTGTCAATCTGTTCGCAGCGTTGCCGCACTGAATGCAGGCGCTGACGTCGAACTCCTCGGGGCAGAAGATCCCGCGTCGATCGGCAAACTTTCAGCAGGAACGCTCGCTGTTCTCGACCTGGTCGATGCGATGTTCGTTGGTCCGCCAGCAATTGATCAAGAACTCTTTGGTCGTCTCACCCAGTCCTATGACAGTGAAGAACTTGTCGAGATCGTGAGTTACCTGATGCGCAATGCGTGCAACAAAATTCCCGTTGCCTTTGGTGCCGATGACGCGATCGTTGAAGAGGGTTTCGAATACCAAGTCATTGACGCTTCGGGTGAAACTGTCACTGTTGATGCATCGGCTCTATCGAACTAATTCAGCCACATCCGAGTGAGTTACTCGCTCGTCGCGAGGAACGGAACTTAGGCAGCAGCTGGTTCGGTAACTTGTTCGGCGGCTGGGCGCTTTGCGGCCTGGCGGTAGGTGTACCAGCGAGCCTCGTCGAAGTCGTACAGACGGCACACACGGGTATTGCGCACGAAGTCCATGAAACGAAGGGGTTCGTCGTGGATCGTGCCCGGGAATGCTTCTTTCATCGCATCGGTCGCAAGTTCGAGGTTGTACATGGGGATGCGCATGTCGACGTGGTGGGGGACATGCACCATGATCCAGTGGAAGAAGAAATTGAGTCCGAAACGAGCTCGGAGAACGGTGGTTCCTTCCATCTGCCCGTGCCACTTCGTCCACTCACGACGCTTCCACCAACGAATGTTGGGTTGGATGTGGTGGACGTGCACAAATGAAGCGATAACGAAACTGAAGCCAAGGAACGGAATGACCAATACCTTGAGGATCATCCAAAGGATGCCGATAACACTTCCGTAACTGGCCCAGCCGAGAGCGCCGAGTGTCAACGATGCCACGGCAACAAATGACCAAACAATGAATCGATCGCGACGAATGGTTTTCGCCCAGCGGGCCGGTGGAGCACCGACGATCATCTTGTGCCACCACACTTCGCGCAAGTAGTAGGCGCCGGCGCCGAACCATGACCATTCGAAGCGATGACGAAGGCGACCGAGTGGTGACATGGCGGCAAACTGCTCGGGGGTATAGGGGTGCCAGACAAAGTCGAATCCTTCGCGCACGGTGTAGCCGTGGTGGATGCGATTGTGGCCAAGGGTCCAGCCCTCGTAGACATGCCACGACGGCAACATGGCGATCGTACCGATGACTCGATTGAGGCGTTTGGAAGAGAACAGGGCGCCGTGGGCGGCATCGTGGGCAACGATGAACAATCCGGAGATGACCATGGCCGACAGCACCCAGAGGGCGATCACGGCGAAAGGATTGTTGACGAGGATGAGGCCAGTGACGATGAGGCCGTACATGACCAGATCGCGCCCAAAATAGGCCAAACCCTTCCAGGTGGGGTTGTCATAGGCCTCGGCAGGGATGACATCAAGAACGGGCTTAAGCGAGCCCTTTTCTGAGCGCTCAGACCCTTTTTGAGGGGTTTCTGCCTCGATGTCGAGGGTATCGGTTTGAAGTTCTCCGGCGGACATGTCGCCAGTCTACCGACCGGTCGGTAGGCAAGCGTGGTTCAGGACAGATTTTGTTCGGTCGGGCCCGCTTCGAGCTCGGGAAGTGAGACCTGTCGGGTGGTGACATCGATCGGGCTGACACCAGGTAAGGCCTGATCGGCGGCCACAGCCAGCGTTTCGAACCGGCGGGCCGAGGGCATGACGCGAGTCTCGAGCGACGCGACTGCCGAGTTGTAGGACTCGGTGGCCTTCGTGAGGCTGTTGCCGACCTTTTGCAGGTGACCAGTGAACACTCCGACGCGTTCGTAGAGCTCTTTGCCGAGGGCAACGACCTGAGCGGCATTCTCGGCCAGTTGCTCCTGGCGCCAGCCATAAGCGATTGCACGGAGAAGAGCGATCAATGTTCCGGGCGACGCGGGGAACACGTTCTTGGCGATTGCTTGTTCGAGGAACTCGGGATTGGCATCGAACGCGGCAGTGAGGAAGGTATCGCCGGGCACAAACATCACGATGAAATCGAGTGAGCCATCGACGCGTGACGCGTAGTTCTTCTTTGCGAGTGCGTTGACATGGGCCATGACGTCGACAGCATGCTTGGCGAGTAGTCGTTCACGCTCAACGTCGGAGGTGGCGTTGATTGAATTTAGGTAGGCAGACATTGGTGCTTTTGCATCGATGACGATCTTCTTGGAATCGGGAAGTCGCACGATCATGTCGGGTCGGGCTGAATCGCCTTCGCCGGCAATGTGTTCTTGTTGTTCGTACATCACGTGTTCGGTCATGCCCGCGAGTTCGATGACGCGTTGGAGTTGGAGTTCACCCCAGTTGCCGCGCACTTTGGTGTTCTTCATGGCTGACGCGAGTTCGGCGGTCTCTTTTTGTAGAGAGCTTGCAAGTGATGCCAACGAACCGATGCTGAAGTTCAGGCGGCCAGAATCTTCGACGCGTTTGTTTTCGAGGTCGTTGAGTTTTTGGTCGAGTCGGGCGAGTTGCTCGCCGACAGGCGCCACAAGGTCGTGCACAGACTTCTGCTGTTGCGCCGCTTCGGCCGCTGACCGGGCGGTGGCTTCGGCCAGTTGGCGCGTGTTGACGTCGATGAGTTCGCGCATGGTGGTGGCCAATGTGGCATTGGCGATGTCTCGGGTGCGGTCGACATCGAGAGAATCGGCACCCGATGAACGCGACGCGAGGCGGTTGCCGACCAACGCGCCGATGGCGAGGCCGATGAGGAGGGTTAGGACAGGCAGTAGAGCGGTCATAAGCGCCCAACGTACAGATTGGGTGTGACAGTGCGCTTTGGGGGCCTAGAGGCGCTCCTAGGGCCCTCTAGGCGGCGTATCGGCGGTATCGCTGCGGCGGCCCTGAACCGGTCGTGTCACAATCGGCGATTCAGATCGATTGGTGAATGAAGGAGATGTTGTCGTGGCAGGACTGTGTGAAGGGCGGGTGTGCATCATCACTGGTGCTGGTCGAGGAATCGGCCGCGATTACGCGTTGATGCTGGCGGCTGAGGGCGCAAAGGTCGTCGTCAACGATCTTGGCGGTTCTCGCGATGGCACCGGTGTCGATCAGGGTCCCGCACAGGAAGTTGTCGACGAAATCGTTGCCGCCGGCGGACAAGCCGTTGCCAACACTGACGACATCAGCGAATGGGCGGGCGCAGAACGACTCATCAACCAGGCCATCACCACGTTCGGTGGCCTTGACGTTCTCATCAACAATGCCGGCATCCTTCGTGACCGCATGCTCACCAACATGAGCGAAGCCGAATGGGACGCCGTTATCAAGGTGCATCTCAAGGGCACCGCAGGTCCTTCTCACTTCGCTGCGGCCTATTGGCGCGATCGTTCAAAGGCAGGCGAAACAAACAGCGCCCGCATCATCAACACGACATCGCCTTCTGGCATTTACGGCAACATCGGTCAGACCAACTACGGCGCGGCAAAGGGCGGTATCGCATCGTTCACGATCATTGCGGCCGACGAACTTGGTCGCTATGGCGTCACGGTGAATGCGATCGCTCCTGCTGCGTTCACGCGACTTACCGCCGATCTCGGTATTGGCGATGCTCCCGAAGAAGTCAAGGAAGCAATGTCCACAAAGTGGATCGCTCCGATCGCCGTCTGGTTGGCGAGCGAAGAATCCTCCGAGGTCACTGGTCGAGTGTTCGATGTTCGCGGAGAACTTCTTGCCATCAGCGAAAGCTGGCACCAAGGACCAAAGGTCACCAACGTCCTCGATCCTTCTGCCGTTGGTCCACTTGTCGAAGAACTCATGGGCAAGGCCCGTCCCAACGCCGACATGCTCGGTCTCGATCGGAAGTAGGACACTCCATGCCCATCAATCACGATGTCGTTGGCGCAACCGGTACGCCGATTGTTCATTCCTGGACCTCAAAGGACGCGCTGCTCTATGCCGTTGGCGTGGGTGCAGGTATCGACGAACTCGCGTTCACGACCGAGAACAGTCACGAGGTTCCACAGCGCGTGCTGCCCACAATGGCGGCAGTCATTGGCGCTGGCGTCGCTGGAGCAATCAGTGCAATCGGTTCGTTCGACTTTGCGATGTTGGTGCACGGCGAGCAGTCATTCTTGCAACACCGCGAGATTCCTGTTGAAGGTTCACTGACTGCAACCGGCAAGATCACGGGCATTTACGACAAGGGTTCGGGCGCCGTCGTTGCCGTTGAAGGCGAATGTGTCGACAACGCAACTGGCGAACTGCTTCTTACTGTTGGCTCGGCGATCTTTATTCGTGGCGAAGGTGGGTGGGGCGGCGACCGTGGTCCTTCTGGCGATCGCAATGCGGCTCCCGAGCGCACCCCCGACCATTCGGTTTCCTATCGAGTGCGTCCCGACCAAGCGTTGACCTATCGCTTGTCGGGCGATCGAAATCCGCTGCATTCCGACCCGTGGTTCGCCGCCCTTGCCGGGTTCGATCGACCAATCCTGCACGGTCTCTGCACCTATGGCTTCACTGGTCGCGCGCTTTTGCACACAATGTGTGGCTCTGACCCGGCCAAGTTCCGTTCGATGGAAGGTCGCTTCGCGTCGCCGGTATTTCCGGGCGAAGAACTCACCATCGAGATGTGGAACGAAGGCGCCGGCGAATGCATTTTCCAGACTCGCGGCGAAGACGGTCGTGTTGTGCTGGTGGGTGGCCGCCACACGTTCGACGCCTGAGGGGCCTTTTTTTAGAACAGGCGTAATTCGTCGGTTTCGATACCGCGAAGTTCGTCGTAATCGACTTCCACGCATTCAATGCCACGCGATTCAGCAAGGACTCGTGCCTGAGGCTTGATGCTTTGCGCGACAAAAATTCCTCGCACGGGTTTCACGTCTTCGTCGAGGTCTATGCGTTCGAGATAGCGCGCGAGTTGTTCGACGCCATCGATTTCGCCTCGCCGTTTGATTTCGATGGCGACCATGCGTCCTTCGGCATCGCGGCATAACAAATCCACGGGGCCGATGTCAGTGAAGTACTCACGCTTAATGAGGCGAAGGTCATCTGCGATGGCCGTTGGGTTGGCCGCGAGCAGCTCTTGCAGGTGTGCTTCGACGCCGTCCTTCTGCAGGCCTGGATCCTCGCCGAGTTCATGGGCGGAATCGTGATGGACTTCAACGAGCGTGATCGTGAGAACTTCGCCCTTGGGGTTTGTGATCAGCCAACGGCCATCTTCTTCGGAAATGCGATTGGGTGCGTTCATCCAGTTGAGCGGTTTGTACGCGCCGCCATCGGAGTGAATGGCCACGCAACCATCGGCCTTCACCATGATGAGACGAGTCGCCAGCGGCAGATGGGCCGACAATCGACCGGCGTAGTCGACAGAACAGGTGGCGATGACGAGACGCATGAGAGCGTCATCGTAGGCGCACCGAGCTAGTTGACTCCGCGCTTTTCGAATCGCGACTTGATGAGTTCTCGCCGTTCTTGAAGATCGCGGTAGGTGAAGCGATCAACTGATCGATCGAGTCCGATGCTGTCTTTCACGCCGGTGAGATCGATTTCGAAGGCGGAAGGATCGAAGCCAACTTCGGCAAACAGTTTTTCGCCGTGGGTTTGCACGAAGTACATCGAGATTTGGGTGATCTCGGCGAAAATATCGAGATCGGGTGCAAGCCGCGAAATGGCGCCGTCGAGGAACATGAGATTTTTCACATAGAGCATGAGTTCTTTTGGCATACGTGCGCCGTAACCCAGGAGCATCTTCACGATCTTCTGCACTTCTTTGATCATTTCGTCTGGATCAGCAGTGGTGGGGTCGATGCCGGGAGCGTCAAGTCCGAGGTCTTTGATCACCGCGTCAATGTCGGTGTCAGATGGAAGAGCTCCGAGATCGCAGAGCGCCGAGATCTGCATGTGGACGTCGTTCACGGTGGCGCCGAGCATCAATCGCAAGAAGGCGCGCCTTTGACGCTCATCCATGCGTCCCGTAATACCGAAGTCGAGGAGGGCGACCTTTCCATCAGGAAGAACAAAGAGGTTTCCACCATGAAGATCGCCATGGAAGATTCCCTCGATGATTGCGCCTTCCATGAAGCCGATCATTCCGGTACGGACGACTTCGTGGGTGTCAACGCCGGCAGCCCGCATTGCTTCGACGTCGTCGAAATTGAAACCAGAGAGCCGTTCCATAACAAGCACTCGTCGGGTCACGAGCGTTGGGTGCGGGCGAGGAACGATGTAGCCGTTCTGTTTGAGGGCAACAAACGAGGCGGCAACGTCGAGCATGTTCTGCGCTTCGAGGCGGAAATCGAGTTCCTCGCTGATTGTCTCGGCGAAGAGTTCGACAAGTGCCGGTGGGTTAGCGAGTGACGCAAATGGAAGTCGGCCGACAAGGAATGGAGCGAGCCACGCCATGACACGAATGTCTTTGTTGACCAACGTTGCGACTGTGGTGCGTTGCACTTTGACGACAACAGATTCGCCACTGCGAAGGACAGCGCCGTGTACTTGTGCGATCGATGCGGCAGCGAGTGGCGTTTCATCGAACGACTCGAAAATCTCTTCAAGCGGTGCGCCGAAATCTTCTTCAACGGTGGCGCGAACTACTTCAAACGATTGAGCAGGTACTTGGTCACGACACTTTTTGAATTCGGAAACGAGTTCCTCGGGGAAGAGGCCTTCGCCAGAAGAAATGATCTGAGCGAGTTTGATGTAGGTCGGTCCGAGACGTTCGATGGAGAGTCGAAGGCGACGGGAGAGGTCGGAACGGCTCGCTACGTGATCGCCGGCCTTGCCTTTGCGTCGTCCTGTGACCCACCACAGGCCGATTGCGGTGCCGAAATCGGCGACAACCGTGACGGCGCGTTTCACATCGGGCAACCGGCGCGCCGATGTCAGTTCGGGAAGGTCATGTTGGGTCTTCCAGCGGATGGCATCGACGACTTCGCGCCAAGGCATCGCTACTGGATCGACGATCCATGGCGGTTCGTTCGAGAACGAACCGAGTGCGAGATCGGCGGGACCAACCGCAGCATCGGTCGATGAGGAATCGGGGGCGACGGGGGGAGTCGACATCGCCAGCGAGTGTACGGCTGGGTGTCGCTGAATCCCCGGTCGCGGCTTAGAACAAACCGGAAATGATTTCAAGCACCGGTTCGGCGAATTCTTTCCGACAGATCAAGAGGTCGGGAAGATACGGATCGGCGTTGTTGTAACGCATAGGCGATCCGTCGATACGTGATGCATGGAGGCCTGCGGCAAGAGCGACTGCGGCCGGAGCGCAGTTGTCCCATTCGTATTGACCGCCGGCGTGAACGTAGATGTCAGCAATTCCGAGCACGATGGCCATTGCCTTTGCGCCGGCCGAACCCATCTGCAGAAATTCGGCATTGAGCTCTTCAGCGACAGCGTGGGCAACGTAGGGGGCGCGTGATCGGCTGACGACAAGCCGGGGCGGGCGATCGGCGGGACGATCAGGAACAATCGGCGGATTCGCTGTTGAAAGAACGCGATCAAGGGAGGGAAGTGACACCGCTCCGATTGTGGGTTCGCCGTCGATGGCGAGCGCAATGTGCACGGCCCAGTCTTCGCGGCCTTCGCCGTACTCGCGGGTGCCGTCAAGTGGGTCAATGATCCAGGCTCGCGACGATGAAAGTCGATGGCTGTTATCGCGGCCTTCTTCCGACAACACCGGGTCTTCGGGTCGCAACTCGGCGAGTTGCTCCATGAGCCACACGTGAGACTCACGATCGCCGGCGTTCTTGATGGTCCTCTGATCGGCGCCTTTCAGGGTGAGGTCGGCCCGCAGCGAGACCAACAGTTTTCCTGCGTCGACAGCAAGTTGTTCGGCGACCGCGTGGTCATCAAGTGCGGTCATCGTCGTGCTCCGATTCGAGGTGGATAGTGAAGGTGCGTTACCGATTATTGCTGGCGGCCGAGTTCAATGGCGCGACCGACAAGTTTTCGAACTTGAGTTTCATCGGCGCCTTCAGCGACGAGCGCATCAATGCGGGATTCAAGATCGGCAGCAAGTCGTTCATCGACCACCAGAGGAGCCGACTCGCCGGGTTTGGCTAACGCTCCGGGAGGCGAGACCTGAGTGACGAGCACCAGCGCGAGGGCTGCGACTGCTGTGATGAGCCCAAAGGTGATGGCGAAACCGTTGCTGTCGAGAATTGATCCAGCGATCATTCCGCCGATTCCAAGCACGAAAACCAGGATCACGATGCGCCGGATCGCTCGCGGCCCGATTGGTGAAGCGGAATTCGTGGAGTCGGAAGTGACGAGTTCCATGCTCATCGCACCAACGGCTTGTATTTGATGCGGTGTGGTTGGTCGGCATCGGCGCCGAGTTCTTTCTTGCGGAAGGCTTCGTATTCGGTGAAGTTTCCTTCGAACCAGCGCACCTGTGAGTCGCCTTCGAACGCAAGCACATGGGTAGCGACACGATCGAGGAACCAACGATCATGGCTAATGACGACGGCGCAACCGGCGAAGGCTTCGAGGCCATCTTCGAGCGCTCGCAATGTGTCGACGTCGAGGTCATTGGTGGGTTCGTCGAGGAGCAGTACGTTGCCGCCGCGAGCCAACACCTTGGCGAGGTGAACGCGGTTTCGTTCGCCACCGGAAAGGATGCCGACCTTTTTCTGCTGGTCAGATCCCTTGAAGTTGAACGAGGCAACATAAGCCCGTCCGTTCATCTCTCGATTGCCGAGTTTGATGATCTCGTTGCCGTCGGTGATTTCTTCGTAGACGGTTTTCTCGGAGTCGAGGATGTCGCGACTCTGATCGACATACGCGAGGTTTACGGTTGGCCCAACAGTGAGTGAACCGCTGTCAGGCGTCTCGTCACCGGTGAACATACGAAACAGCGTTGTCTTTCCCGCACCGTTTGGTCCGATGACGCCCACGATTCCGGCGCGCGGGAGCGAGAAGGAAAGGTCTTCCACCAGAAGCCGATCGCCGAAACCCTTGGTGACACCTTCAGCTTCGATGACGACATCGCCAAGTCGCTCTCCTGAAGGAATGAAGATCTCGAGACCGTCGCCGCGTCCTTGGGCTTCCTGCGATTCAGCCAGCAATTGTTCATAAGCGGAAAGACGCGCCTTGCCTTTTGCTTGGCGGGCTTTGGGAGCCATGCGGACCCACTCGAGTTCTCGGGCAAGGGTGCGAGCACGAGACGATTCCTGCTTCTCTTCCTGGCGGAGCCGATCTTGTTTCTGGTCGAGCCAACTTGAGTAGTTGCCTTCAAAGGGAATTCCACGGCCGTGGTCGAGTTCAAGGATCCATTGAGCGACATTGTCGAGGAAGTAGCGATCATGGGTGATCGCTACGACGGTGCCCGGATAGTCGCGAAGGAACCGTTCAAGCCAGGCAACCGACTCGGCATCGAGATGGTTGGTGGGTTCGTCGAGAAGCAGTAGGTCGGGTTTGTTGAGGAGAAGGCGACAGAGTGCGACTCGGCGACGTTCGCCGCCTGAGAGCGTCGAGACGCCCGCATCCGATGGCGGAAGGCGCAGAGCGTCCATCGCGATCTCGATCGTGCGCTTGAGGTCCCATGCGCCTGATGCTTCGATCTTTGCTTCGAGGTCGGCTTGTTCCTCGCCCACCTTCTCGAAGTCGGCATCAGGGTCGCCCCACTTCGCCAGTACTGCGTCGTAGCGCTCGAGAAGGGTCGCCGTTTCGCCGAGCCCATCCATCACGTTGCCCATGACGTCTTTGGTCTCGTCGAGATGTGGCTCCTGCTCAAGCAGGCCAACAGTGAATCCGGGCGAGAGCCGAGCTTCACCGGTAAAGCCATCGTCAAGGCCAGCCATGACCTTGAGCAGCGAGGACTTACCAGAGCCGTTCGAACCGATGACACCGATCTTGGCCCCTGGGTAGAACGAGAGGCTGATGTCTTTCAGGACCTCTCGGTCGGGCGGATAGAACCGGCTCACCTTGTGCATGGTGAAAATGAACTGTGCACTCATGGCGGGCAAGGGTAGTGATCAGGCCGCCTCAAGTGTGAACTGGACGCGACAGTGCCCCGCCGAAGCGGGGCACTGAGGGACTACTTATGCGGCTGAAGATCAGCGGCGGGTTGCACGACGCTTGGTCGCACGACGCTTCGCTGGTGCCTTCTTCGCGGCACGCTTCTTGGCCGGAGCCTTCTTTGCTACGCGCTTCTTGGTTGCACGCTTCTTGGCCGGAGCCTTCTTTGCTACGCGCTTCTTGGTTGCACGCTTCTTGGCCGGAGCCTTTTTCGCTACGCGCTTAGTTGCACGCTTCTTGGTCGCACGCTTCTTGGCCGGAGCCGCCTTCTTCGCTGTGCGCTTCTTTGCGGGTGCCTTCTTGGCCGCCCGCTTCTTCACTGCTGCCATCTTCGCCTCCTCGGCGTCTTCATGATTTTGTGTAGTGGTACCAACAACAGCTGCATGAATCGCTACTGAAGTGCACGCCGCACGTGGTTCGTGACGACGTTGCAGAAAAAACGGTACTCACATTGCGCATGCAAATGGTGAATCCACGGTTTTTCTCGATGCACGCGCATTTTTTCGCCCGATGAATGTTGACTGGGTTACAGGAGTTGTATTGCAAAGCGTTTTGTTCGTTGGATGTGCGCGCGTTGTTGTTCGCGGGCCTGTTTTCCCGCGCTTCTAAAGTTTTCCACAGGCATTTTCTCCTTCTCTCACTTGGGATTTCTGTGTTTTGCGCAGTTGGTGCGAACTTTTGAGCACCGCATGTAAGGAAGCGTCAATTTCGATGGTTTCGCAGCGTTTGTGAGCGGAAAAACGCAACGTTCAGCATGTTTGAAGCAACGGCGACGTACTGTTCGCGGTATGAGCGGAAAAACGCAAAATGGTGAAGAAGAGTGCACAGAACTTCTGCAGGCGCTGATTCGTAACGCTTGCGTGAACGACGGAACGGTTGAGTCAGGCGGCGAAATTCGAAGCGCGTCGGTGCTCGAAA
>CAFBNJ010000039.1_pt1 | contig 15308 bp, 18 predicted proteins | sample 7269231 | NCBI WGS metagenome assembly CAFBNJ01 (sample SAMEA6814091, study PRJEB35770) | freshwater metagenome | biome: Freshwater; feature: Freshwater reservoir; material: water | place: Czech Republic | collected 2017-05-23 | depth 30m m
CCCGACAGATTCTTTTGGAGGGCGGCAGTGATGTCGCCGGTGTTGATGGTGAGTTCAGCCATTACGGGATCCTCTGATCTCAGAACGATTCGCGGAGTTGGGACAGACGTTGGCGCACCGAGCCGTCAATAACGGTGTCGCCGATCTGGGTAACGATGCCGCCGAGAACCGACGGATCGACAATGACGATGATCTCGACCTGCTTGCCTTGGCTCTTGGCCAGGGCAGCAGCGAGACGCTGGATTTGGTCGTCGGACAGTGCGACGGCCGAACGAACCTGGGCGACAACTTTCTCGCCTTTGGCCGCATTGAGGTCAAGAAGACGCTCAACGATTTGGGGAAGTTCACGAATTCGACCATTGCCGACAACAAGTGAAACAAGTGATGTCGTTAATGGAAGCGCCTTGTCTCCGAGAATGTCTTCGATGATCTGCTGACGCTTGTCGGCAGGAAGTCGCGGATTGGAAAGCGCCTGATTCAGTTCGTCATTGCCCTCGATCGTTCGAGAGATTCGGAACAGCTCGTCGGTTACCTCGTTGCCGCTTCCCTCTGCTCGGAGGAGCGAGAGAAAGGCATCGGCGTAAAGAGCATCGTGGTCGCTCATGAGCCAGCACCCACCTTCTGGATGTAGTTCTCGATGAGTTCGGCTTGGGTCGCACTGTCGAGATTGTTGGCTACGACCTTTTCAGCGGCACCAAGTGCGAGCACGGCAATTTCTGCCTGGAGATCGCTAGTGGCTTGGGTCTTCGCGGAGTCGACATCGGCAGCACCGCGAGCACGGAGATCCGACGCGTCGGTGCCAGCCTTCGCAACGATCTGCGTCTTAAGTGATGCAGCGGTTTCACGAGCTTCGTCAAGGATTCGACGACGTTCAGCGTCGGCATTGGCAATATCGGAATCGATCTTGGCCAACTTGGCTTCTGCTTCTGAACGTGTCGCCTCGGCGGTTTCAATCTCGGAACGGATGCGTTCGATGCGCGCGTTCCACATGCCCTTGATTGCCGGACCGCCCTTCCAGACGATCAGACCAAAGACGATGAGAAATCCGATGGTGCCCCAGATGACTTCGTTGATGTCAGAGGGCAGCACGATGCTGTTGGGCTTATGGGCCTCAGAAGCGAAAAGGAGAAGTGCATTCATTGGTCAGTTCCCCCTTAGTTCTTTCCGGCTTGAGCGACATAGTCTTCGACGACGCTCACCTGAGCGGAACGGTCGATCGACTTTTGAACAACTGCTTCAGCAGCTCCGACGGCAATGTCGGTGATGCTCGAGGTGAGTTCGCCACGAGCACGTTCCTTGGCGCCAGCAATTTCTGCAGCAGCCTCGGTTCGCAACGATGCGACATCGGCCTCGGCAGCTCCGACCTGAACGCGACGCTCGGCGTCACCTTCGGCACGAGCTTGTTCGATGAGCTTCACGGCCTCTGAACGAGCACCGGCAAGACCGGCTTCGTACTGCTCGAGGCGATCGACACGAGCGGTATCGGCGGCTTCTGCGGCCTGTTGGTCGTCGCGGACCTTGTCGGCGCGCTCTTTAAACGTGCGCATGACTGGTGGCAACAGAACGAACTTCATCAAGGCCCAGAGAATGGCAAAGAACACCAGGGTCCAGAACATTTCGTTCATGACCGGGAGAATCGGGTTCTTCGCCGTCGCCTCAGCGACAGCCTGATTCACATCTGTTGCCGCTGCTTCAGCGAAAACATTGACGAGTGCAAGCACTGCGTACTCCTTGGAGCGTCGGAGTCAAGAAAGGACAGGCCGGGAGTGCCGTCCGCCTCCGCCGAAGCGAAGACGGACAGGCGCAACACCCAGAGGATGGTTCAGACGAACTTGAGAAGAATGAAAACAACGAAGCCGATGAGGGCAAGGGCTTCGGTGAATGCGATGCCGAGGAACATGGTGGTACGCACCATGCCTGCGGCTTCTGGCTGACGGGCCATTGCCTGGACCGACTGACCGACGAGGTAGCCGATGCCGATGCCTGGACCAATAGCGGCAAGGCCGTACGCCATACCTGCATTGGTTGCGCCGGCGATCGCCTGGGCGGTTGCCTTGTCAACTGCGACTTCGGTTGCTTGTGCGAGGATGCTCATTGCTGGTTGCTCTCCTGTTTGGGTGTTGCACCCCCGGCGACGACCGGAAGCGACAATGGTTGGTGGAGCGGATGCTCCATGGTTGCGAACGTGATCAGTGCTCGGCGTGCATCGAACTACCGATGTACACCGCGGCGAGAATGGTGAAGATGTAGGCCTGCAGGAACGCCACCATGACTTCGAAGCCGGTAAGGGCAACGAGCATGAAGAACGACAGCGGCAGGACTAGCGCCAGAAGCGACGCGGTGAACAGCGTGATGCACAACACGCTGAAGGTCACGAGAAGAATGTGACCAGCGAGCATGTTGGCGAAGAGTCGAACGGCGAGTGAGAAGGGCCGAACGATGAAGGTCGAAAGGAATTCGATCGGGACCACAAGGATGTACAGCGCCTTGGGCACGCCGGGAGGTGCGATCGCATTGATGAAGTACTTCGGGCCCTGATGCTTCAGACCAACAGCGATGTAATAGGCCCAGGTGATGAGCGCAAGCACTGCCGGGCCAGCCATACGGGCGTTGGCCGGCATGTGGAAGAAAGGAATGACCTCGAAGATGTTGCCGATGAGGATGAAGAAGAACAGGCTCACCAAATACGGCAGGTATCGCATGCCATCGGGACCCATGGTCTCGAGCACGATGCCGTCACGAATGAACGCAACGGAACTCTCGACGAGGTTCTGTGCGCCCTTCGGCACCATTGAGCGCTTGCGGTTACCAAGAATGAACAACACCGAGGTGGCCACAATGGCGACCAAGCTGATGAACGCGATCTTGTTGAACCCGTAAAAAGAGTCTTTAGGACCAAACCAGTTGGGCCATTCGACGAGGTTCTCGATGGGTGGGAACTCGAGTCCGAAAATCACTGGGCTGACGACTCCTTGGAGACAGCGGAGGGCTTGAGCGCCGGGAAGGCGAGGGACGCAGAGATGAACTTCATCTCCCAAAACAAAAGACCGAGGTGGGCGATGATAATCGTGAGGCCAAGTGGCAGCATCACGACCCAGGCTGCGTCACGAACGAGCCAGATCGCGGTAAATATAAGTGCAAGACGGATGAGGTAGCCAAACAGCGCTGCACCCATCATCAAGCCAGCGGAGATATTGGCAGACCAAGTGAGCAACGCCGCGGCAAGCGCGAAATTGCACACAACGATGGTCAAACCGTAGGCCGCTGAAAAGGCACCGTTCATGCCCCAGATGAGACCCGCAACAAGCAGGAATGCCGGAGTGACATAGGCAGCGCGCTTGATGATGTCGCGAGCGATTACGGCCTCGGGAGCCGGTCCTTCAACCTGAGCCGTGGAGGTGATCAACGCGCCCATGGACCCGCCGCATCGTGTTCTTGCATCTCAGCCCGGTAATTGAAATAGATCTTCACAACAACACCGATGAGGCCAAGCACAGCAAACAACACCGTGAAAACCGGAACGGTTCCGAACAACTTGTCGATTCCGAATCCGATAAGGGCGAGAATCAGGGGCGAGAAAACGAGCTCATACCCACCGGCGGAGCGGTTCATTTGCTCTGTAATTTCGCGTCGTTGCGAAACTGCCACCGAAAGTGCCCTGTCGTCAGCGGAACGCAGATGGGCGTGACCCAAGCGAGCTTGGGACTCTCCACTCTGCGGTTCCGAGTGCTTGTGAATGTTTGCTCAAACTAGGACACAACCTTCAGTGCTGCAACTTTCACGAAGGTTTTTTGCCCCACTCTCACGAGCCACCATCAGCTCATTCGATGCCGTTGATTTCTTCGTTCGCTGGCTCGTTTTGCAGTGGGCTGGAATCGACGCTTTCGGGCTGGATCGGGCTCTCAATCGGACCGGTCACCCCGCGGCGCTCAAGCCCTGCTCGCCGCCTGGCCTCGCGGGCATCGTCTCGCTCCAGACGCCGCCGCTCAAGACGGACCCCGGGATGGAGAATCGTGAAGAGAGACAACAGGATCGCGGCGATCCCGAAAGGCACAATTCCGTCTCCAGAACCGCTGTAGATAGGCCAAAGAACAAAGCCGCTGAGCAGAGCGGTCCAGGTCCAAAGGATGAAAACGCTGCGGCGATGACCATGGCCCAGTGCCATAAGGCGGTGATGGAGGTGGCCCTTGTCGGCATTTGAAATTCCGCTACGAGACCGCGCTCGGCGGATGATGGCGAAGAGGGTGTCGATGATCGGTACGCCCAAGATCACCAAGGGGATCAGGAGCGGAGCAAAGAAGAAGAAGGAGTTGCCTGAGTAGGAACGATCGGTGCGACCACCCACGACCATCGTTGACGCTGCCATCAGCAAACCCAAGAGGAGCGCTCCAACATCACCCATGAAGATTTTGGCGGGATGGATGTTGTGGGGCAGAAAGCCGATACAGGCACCGAGCGCAACGATGGCAATCAGTGGCCCGACGTTTCCGGCGGCAAGCAAACCGTCGCCACTTAACGCATGGGCGTAGAGGAAGAACGTGGCTGCTGCGATCGCGACAATCCCGCCGGCCAGACCGTCGAGCCCGTCGATGAGGTTGATGGCATTGGCCATACCAACGACCCAGAGCACCGACAGCAAATACGACCAGTCGGTGGAGAGCACGAAGACTCCGGCGAACGGCACTCGGAAAACAAGAATCGAAATTCCGGAAATAACAAGGACGCTCGCGGCGACAACGATGCCCGCGACCTTGGCGGGTGCAGAAACTTCACGAAGGTCGTCAATCGCGCCGACCCCAGCGATAACTAACGCGGCGAGTACTAACCCAAGTGGTTCAGTGCTCCCGTTGAAAACAACATCGAACGAGCCCATGCACCATGCCGTAAACATGCCGGCGAGAACACCAAGCAACATCGCAAAGCCGCCGAGTGTTGGCGTTGGCCGCTCGTGCACGTGTCGTGCGTCGGGACGAACGACGGCACCGATTCGAACCGACAAACGTCGGACCCCGAACAACGCGACAAACGTCGTGACAGCGACGACCGCCAAGACGATTGCGTATGCGCCGATGCTTGGCACGAGGTTGAAAACTTCCCGACTCAGTCGTAGGGAGTGAACTTGGCGCAGAGCGCGGCGACATCGGAACGCACTGCAGCAATTGCCGCGTCGTCGGTGCGGCCGCGAAGCGCTCGTGCAATGAGCGAAGCGATCTGCGCCATTTCCGGCTCTGTCATTCCCTGTGTTGTCACCGCTGGAGTTCCGATGCGAACCCCGCTCGTAACGAACGGCGAACGAGGATCGTCAGGGATGGTGTTCTTATTCAGTGTGATCCCAGCAAGATCGAGCACTGCTTGCGCTTCTTTACCAGTGAGTTCGGCATCGAACCCGCGTAGATCGACCAGACAGAGGTGATTATCTGTGCCGCCCGAAACCAAACGGAATCCTTCCTTTGCAAGTGCTTCAGCAAGTGCAGCGGAGTTCTTGACGATCTGCTGCGCGTAACCCTTGAACGAGGGATCGGCCGCTTCACGGAATGCAACAGCTTTGGCAGCGATCGCATGTTCAAGCGGACCACCCTGCAAACCCGGGAACATCGCTTTATCGATTGCTGCTGCATGTTCAGCGCGGCTGAGGATGCAGCCACCACGGGGACCGCGGAGTGTTTTGTGCGTCGTGAAGGTAACAACATCGGCGTAAGGAACGGGATTGGGATGCACCCCACCGGCGATAAGCCCGGCGATATGCGCAGCATCGAACATCAGCAACGCGCCAATTTCATCGGCGATCTCGCGGATGGGTGCAGGGTCGATAATGCGCGGATAAGCAGTGGCGCCAGCGATGATCATCTTTGGGCGCTCACGCAATGCGATTTCGCGCATTTGATCCATATCAATACGTTCATCGGACGGCGTTACGCCATAGGCCACGAAGTTGTAAAAGCGTCCAGAGACATTCACTGGTGACCCGTGCGTGAGGTGACCGCCGTGATCAAGGCTCAGACCCATCACGGTGTCGCCCTGCTCGAGAAGCGCGAGATAGACGCCGAGGTTGGCATTGGCTCCCGAATGAGGCTGCACGTTGGCGTGTTCAGCGCCAAAGAGTTCCTTCACCCGATCGCGCGCGATGTCTTCGATCTCATCGACGATCTGATTGCCGCCGTAGTAGCGCTTACCCGGATACCCCTCGGAGTACTTGTTGGTGAGAACTGATCCCGTTGCTCGCATCACTGCGGGCGAGGTGAAGTTCTCCGAAGCGATGAGTTGGAGTGTGGTGTTCTGACGTTCGACTTCGGAATCAATGAGTCCGAAAAGCGTGTCGTCGTTGTCAGCAGGCCAGGGCATAGCGAATCTCCTCGTGCGGTGTCGTAGGGATCGTAGTGCCGCCTCTTCGGACACCGACCCGCTCGGCAGGTACGTTGCCTGACATGGCTTCTGAACTTGATCCCCGACTTCCAATAATCGTCGGCACCGGACAGATCATGATCCGCGACGCGTCGACCGAACCGCTCGAACCCGCCGATCTCATGGCCGAAGCTCTTCGCCAGGCCGAAGCCGACAGTCACGGTCGCGGCCTACTCGCCGGAGCAGATCAGGTACTCACGGTGAGCGAATTGTCGTGGAGATACCAAAACCCTGCCCTCGCGGTGGCCGAACGGATTGGCGCTTCCCCTCGCCGCCTGGCCACTTCGGTCATCGGTGGGAATCTCGCCGGAGTCATGGTTGCTCGAGCAGCAGCAGATATTCAGCGCGGCGACGCCGATGTCATTGTCCTTTCCGGCGGCGAGGCCACTCGGACCCGTTCCCGTCTCCGGAAAGCAGGCATTGATCCGCAATGGTCGACGCAGCCTCAAGACGTTGCCCCGGCGGAGTCAATCGGTGACCAACGCCCGCTTGTGAACGAGATGGAAAGTACTCGGGGCCTGCAGATGCCCGTCGACATTTACCCGCTATTCGAAATTGCGCTCCGAGCTCGCCTTGGTCTGACCATCGACCAACACATCGACCGAATCGGTTCACTGTGGTCGGCGTTTTCGGAAATCGCGGCAACGAATCCAAACGCATGGATTCGCACTCCCCTTTCCGGACCCGAGATCACCACGCCGTCCGCCGAAAACCGCATGATCACTTGGCCGTACACAAAGCGGCTCTGTTCCAACAATCAGGTTGACCAGGGAGCCGCGCTCATCATCACCTCGGTTGCCGCGGCCGAGCGAGCCGGCGTACCTCGAGATCGCTGGGTGTTTCTTCACGCAGGCACCGAAGCGATCGACCACTGGAATATTTCCAATCGTGTTGACCTGTGCTCCTCCCCCGCGCTTCGAACTGCCGGTCGCGATGCATTTGCGCTTGCTGGACACGGTCCCGATGACATTTCGTACTTCGACCTCTATTCGTGTTTCCCGTCCGCAGTTCAGATAGGCGCCTTCGAACTCGGGTTGATTCCTGATTCCAACGTCAACGGAACCGGGTGGGGAGGCATCGGCGCGTCTCGACCACTCACTGTGACTGGCGGAATGACCTTTGCTGGAGGGCCCTACAACAATTACGTCACACACGGTCTCGCAACGATGGTCGACACGTTGCGAAAAGACTCGGGCGCATTCGGTCTCTGCACCGCCAATGGCGGTTACACCACCGAACACGCTGTGTTGATCGCGTCAACGACTCCACCCATCGCCGGGGCGTACCTCCACTCCAACCCTCAGGCCGAAGTCGACGCGCTTCCTCGCGTGGAATGTGACGATACCTGGACCGGCGATGTCACGATCGAAAGCGCAACCGTCGTGTTCGCCGATGTTCCGAGTCACGCACTTGTTGCGACACGCACACCAAGTGGTCAACGTTCGTGGGGAAGGTCTTCCGACGCTGAATTCATGAATGCGGCGATGACAACAGAACTCGTCGGTTCAGGTGCGCGGCGCTCGGCAGACGGAACTGTTTCCATCGACTGAAAAAGTCAACGAATCAGTCGGCCTTCAAATTCGCTTTAAGGCGGGTGGCGAGCAGTGAATACACACGCTCTTCCGCTTTGGGCATCTCGCTCAAGAGTTTCTGAAACGCCTTGGTGTCGAACGCAAGCAACGCCATCGGGGTCGTGGCCACGACTGTCGCAGTGCGCGGTCGCCGATCCACGAGGGCCATCTCCCCGACCATCGAGCCCGGACCGACGGTAACGAGATGCTCCTCGCCGACGAATACTTCGGCTTGGCCCGATTCGATGACGTAGCACTCCTGCCCGACTCGCCCTTGATCGATCAGAAGCTCGCCCGCTTCGATCTCGACATCGTCGGCTAACTGCGCAACCCGGTCGAGATCGGCGTCGCTGAACCCCTCGAAGAAGGCCAGCCCTCGCAATCGAGCGGCGCCATCCACTGCCTTTTTCCGCTTCCCGAACATATTTCTCACCTTTCGGCATGGACGGGTGCCCCCGTCCGCGACGATGGTAGGCGCAACCCGCCTGATCCGACCGGAGGAATTCATGGTCTCGGAACTTTTTGATCCCGCTGCTTGGCGCCCAATCGCTGGATTTGAGGACCTCGTCGACATCACCTATCACCGCGCTGTCGATCAAGGAACGGTGCGGGTTGCGTTCAATCGACCCGAAATCCGTAACGCGTTCCGCCCTCAAACCGTCGACGAGCTCTACCGGGCCCTTGACCATGCCCGCATGTCGAGCGATGTTGGGTGTGTCCTGCTCACCGGCAATGGACCATCGCCCCGAGACGGAGGCTGGGCGTTTTGTTCGGGCGGCGACCAGCGCATCCGAGGAAAAGACGGCTACCGCTACGCCGACGGCGAAACTGCGGACTCAATTGATCCGGCGCGCAGCGGTCGACTTCACATTCTCGAAGTGCAACGCCTCATTCGTTTCATGCCGAAGATCGTCATTTGTGTCGTACCTGGTTGGGCAGCGGGTGGCGGCCACAGCCTTCATGTGGTTTGTGATCTCACACTCGCGAGTGAAGAGCATGCGAAGTTCAAACAGACCGACGCCGATGTCGCGAGCTTCGACGGAGGCTTTGGCTCCGCATACCTCGCACGCCAGGTCGGCCAGAAGTTCGCTCGTGAAATCTTCTTCTTGGGGCGCGAATACAGCGCCGCGCAAATGTTTCAGATGGGCGCAGTGAACGAAGTTGTTCCTCACGCCGACCTAGAGAAGGTTGCTCTTGAATGGGCAGCAATGATCAACGGCAAGAGCCCTACTGCTCAGAGAATGCTGAAGTACTCGTTCAATCTCATCGACGATGGACTCGTGGGACAGCAAATCTTTGCTGGCGAAGCAACCCGGTTGGCGTACGGAACTGACGAAGCTGCCGAGGGACGCGATTCCTTTTTAGAAAAGCGTGACCCTGATTGGTCCGCCTATCCCTGGCATTTCTGAAACTCGCGACCTCAGGTCGTGACAACCACGACCACACCAATAAGCGCCAACGCCGCTCCGATCCACTGCTCGCGTTCGAGACGCTCGTGATGGACTTGACGCGCAAGCACGAGGGTCATCACGGGGAACATCGACGCCAGTGCAGCGACAACGGGCAGTGAGCCCGATGTTGTTGCAACGCCATAGAGCGTCACGGCAACAACATCGCCGATTCCCGCAATAGCAACCATCGGCAGCACTGAAGTTGCCGGCCTGCGTGGCGCGCGTGTCGCGAGAACGATCGCAAAGAGCAATACCGGGTAAACAACCCGCATGACAAGCAGCGTTGAGTAAGCGCTGTGGTCGCTTCCGTTCGCGACTGCAAGCAACGAAATACCGATCCCCAAGGCAGCACCAAGCGCCAACAGAATCGGGCGATGACCGCCTGTGCGGAAATCACGCAGATGCGGCCCCCCAGCCAGAATCACACCGATGACAGCAATTGCGATCCCGACCGTCTGAATCGCTCCGGGACTCTCCCCCCGCACAAACCCAGCGACCACTGGAACCAGAACCGACGTGCTGGCAATCGGAGCGACAACGCCCATTGGGCCAGTTGCGAGACCCCGGTAGAGCAAGACGATCCCGATGGAACACGCCACTCCAGCGAGAATTCCCCAAACCACCACTGTCGAATCAAAAACCAAGTCACCACTGATGACGGCGATGACCGTCATGACCGGCAGCGCAATAAGGCTCGCCCACAACAACACGGTCGTTGATGGCGTTGCCTTCGAGGCCGTACCTCCGAAGAAGTCCGAGGTTCCCCAAAGCGCTGAGGAGAGAAGGGCGAGGAGAATAGGCATGATCAGTTGCTCCGGCGCGCGACGACTGCGCGAGGTCGGCCGGCCAGATCCGGGTAACTCATGCCACCGGTCAAACCACACGCGTTGGCGAGTTCAAGGACAACAGGAACTTGTTCGGGGGCCATCTCAAGAACCAGCGTTCCACCAGGACGTAGCCAAGTCGCTGCGCCTGTCACAATTTTTCGAATGTCATCGAGTCCGTCCTCGCCCGAAAATAACGCTGACATCGGCTCCCAATCTCGAACAACATCCTCAACCTCATCGCTGATCGCGACGTAGGGAGGATTACTAACAATCAGGTCGATCGTTCCATGCAGTTCTTCGGGGAGCGCTTCGAACCACGATCCTTCAACCGCGCTCACTCGAGTGGCGGCTCTACCAATACCAGCGAGATTTGAACGCGCGACTACGAGAGCATCGGCGGACGCATCGGTGATCCACACCTGGGAACGTTCGACTTCTACCGCTAAAGAAAGTCCGATCGCTCCCGAGCCCGTACCAAGGTCAACGACAACAGGTCGATCGATTCCGTTGGTTCGCATCGACTGCAATCCCGCGATCGCTAAGCCAGCAACGACTTCCGTTTCCGGACGCGGGATGAGAACACGTCGATCGACGAACAGATCCAACGTGCGAAATCCCCAACGACCAAGCACGTATTGCAATGGCTCACCCGCGAGTCGTCGTTCGACCATCAGGTCGTGGAAATGCATACCCCGTTCGGTGACCTTCTCGTCGAGACCCAGCACATACTCAGCACCATCGAAGCCCGCAGCGCGCTCGATGATCCAACGGGTTTCATTCGCCGGCGAGGAAGTCAGAGCGGAAAGTCGCGCTTCAGTTTCAGCCGCGACTTCTCTCCACGTTGTGGGGTTGTCGCTCATATGTCGCGTTCGGCCAACTGAGTTGCCCGTTCGTCAGCGACGAGTGCGTCGATGACTTCATCGAGCTCGCCACCAAGAACTTTGTCGAGCTTGTAAAGAGTGAGGCCAATGCGGTGATCACTGAGGCGGTTTTCTTTGAAGTTGTAGGTACGCACCTTTTCGGAACGACCACCGCCACCGGTCTGGGCTTTTCTTGCGCCAGACGCTTCGGCGGCTTGCTTCTCTTGTTCGGCCTGCAGCAGCCGACTACGGAGCACGCGCATCGCCTTTTCACGATTTTGGATTTGGCTCTTTTCATCCTGCATCGCAACGACAACGCCGGTAGGGAGATGAGTAATGCGAACAGCGGAATCAGTGGTGTTCACGGACTGACCACCAGGACCGGAAGAGCGGTACACGTCGATGCGAAGTTCGTTGGGATCGAGAACAACATCAACCTCATCGGCTTCTGGAAGCACCGTGACCGTTGCTGAAGACGTGTGAACTCGGCCCTGACTTTCTGTAACGGGAACACGCTGGACTCGATGGACGCCACCTTCGTGTTTCATTTTCGACCAGACGCCATCGCCGGCGAGACGGAAGGTCACATCTGAATAGCCCCCGAGATCGGAAGTCTGTGCGTCCATAATTTCGAACTTCCAGTTTTGCTTTGTGGCAAAGCCCCGGTACATCTCAAACAGGTCTCGAGCGAACAGGTTGGCCTCTTCGCCGCCTTCTGCACCACGAAGTTCGACAATGACATTGCGAGCATCGTTCGGATCCTTCGGCAACAAAAGAACTTTGATCTCTTCATCAAGTCGAGCGATAGCGAGTTCGGCTGTGTCGATCTCGTTCCGCAACATTTCGCGATCGGCACCATCGGCGTCGGTGAACATTTCGCGAGCAGCGGCGAGATCCTCGGTCGATTGGGCGAGCTCACGCAGTCGGCTCACTAGTTCGCCTAGATCGCGATATCGACGATTGAGCTCCGCATAGCGATTCTGCTCTGAAATCACCGTCGGATCAGCAAGGGATCCCTCAATCTCGGCATATTCGCGCTCAAGGCTAGGAAGTCGTTCGAGCATGCTCATGATGCAGTCTCGCTCTCGCGCCACTCGCCCGACAGTCCGACAACTTCAGCAGGCCCGATCAGGCGGCCGGCAAGCCTCCGCGTTGCAGGATGATCGTCTCGTTCGGGAACAACGATCACCACACGAGCCGAAGGATCGTTCAGCGCTCGAGCATCGGCCGCAGTTGGAACGACATCAAGATCTATACCCACGGAACAGGCCACGACGATCGATACGCCTTGTTCGTCGACACCAACAGCAATTGAAGCACCGACATCCTTCACACTGTCGCGAGGTAACGGCGGCTGAACCGGTTGCAGCTCACGAGCTCCGATGAGCTGAGGGTCACGGATAAGGCGCCAACGCATCCAGCCCTCTGGAGCAAGATGTCGTAGTGGATGAGCTTCGGCCTCAGCACGGCGAACGGAGTCGACACTCGAGATAACCGACTCCAATGCCAGTGCAGTTGGAAGATTGCCATGCACCATCGTGAATGCTTCGCGGTCGTGGCGGCCCACGCCGACTTCAAGGCGCGTGCCATCGGGTGACTCAACCACCCGCGCGATTTCTAATCCTCGCAACTCGCCACGGATCTCGCCGTGTTCGACAGAGACTTCGACGCCGGCATCGACCAACATCCCGATGAGCTCACGCGCAGCGGCTGATGGTTCAACTGGGACAGGCGTTGGCGCGGGCTCGGCGGCAACGAGTGTTCGACCTTCGATACGCCAAACCGATGGGCTGTTCGTAAATTGGGCGGCGCGACGAGCAAGCACTCCCGAAGTTGCTTCCGATTCAGCCATGATGTGAAAAGTCTCGAAGTCTTCGCGATCGGCCAAGACCATTGCTGGCCCGAAGCTGCGGATCGCTCCGTCGTCGAGCAGACACCAAAGCGCTTCATCGACGTGCACCATTGCGCCGCCAGTGAACGGCGTCGCTCGAAGTTCTGATTGATCTCTCCCTGTGGCATCGCCAACAAGCGCTCGTGCTTTCGCAGCGAGCAAACGGTTTCGTTGATTTGGATCGAGGGGCACGGTCGGCTCCTGACCGCGCAGTGGCTCAGAGATGCCGCTATTTGCGGCGCTTGCCGTAACGCTTCTCGAACTTCTCGATACGACCGCCGGTGTCGACCAGTTTCTGCTTGCCCGTATAGAAGGGATGGCACTCGTTGCAGAGTTCCGAGGTGAGCTCGGCCTTCGTGGAACGCGTGGTGAAGGTGTTCCCGCAGGAACACTTCACGGTCGAATCGACGTAGTCGGGATGAATGTCAGCCTTCATGGCGGAGCTCCAAAGAGATTTCGGGACTGGTAATTCTGCCGGGCGGGAAGCGGAACCGCAATATGAGCCCCGAACCCGCCCTGAGCACGGACTCAGCCCTTGGCCACCTCGGCCAAGAACTCATCGTTGGTGCGGAATGTGCCCAATCGATCGATCAGCATCTCGAGGCCTGGGGCGCTACTTCCACCATCGGCGAGCCCTGCGAGTACCCGACGAAGTTTGTGAACGTCCTTGAGTTGCTTGGGCTCATAGAGCAGTTCCTCGTGACGAGTGGAGGACGCATCGACGTTGATCGCCGGGTAGAGGCGGCGCTCGGCCAAACGGCGATCGAGACGCAGTTCCATGTTCCCCGTGCCCTTGAACTCCTCAAAAATAACGTCATCCATCTTCGAGCCCGTTTCGACAAGAGCGCTGGCAATGATCGTGAGCGAACCACCCTCTTCAAGGTTTCGCGCCGCACCAAAAAACTTCTTCGGCGGGTACAAGGCCCCCGTGTCGATACCACCAGACATCACTCGGCCGGTTGTGGGAGCAGCAAGGTTGTAGGCACGAGCGAGACGCGTGATTCCATCGAGAATCACGACGACGTCACGTCCGTCTTCAACCAGTCGCTTCGCACGCTCAAGGACGAGTTCCGCCACCGAAGTGTGTTCCTCGGCTGGTCGATCAAACGTTGACGCAATGACCTCGCCATCGACTGAACGACGCATGTCGGTGACTTCTTCAGGACGCTCGTCGACAAGGAGCACCATGAGATGTACGTCGGGATTGTTCTCCGAGATCGACTTCGCGATCTGCTTCATCACCGTTGTTTTACCTGCCTTCGGCGGGGCAACAATGAGTCCGCGCTGTCCTTTTCCGATCGGTGACAGCAGATCGATGATCCGCGAGGTCATGTTGTACGGCTCGTCACGAGACGACAACGTGAGTCGTTCATCGGGGAAAAGAGGCGTGAGGTCGTCGAAACGACGGCGATCACGAGCGGCATCGGGAGTTCCGTCATTGACTGTGTCAATGCGAAGGAGCGCCGGATTCTTTTCATTGCGGGCGGCCGGGCGACTGGTTCCGGTGATGACATCGCCACGCCGAAGTGAGAACTGGCGTGTTTGTTTCACAGACACGTAGACATCTTCGCGAGTTGGCAAATAGCCACTGACGCGAATAAAGCCATAACCCTCATCTCGCAAGTCGAGAACGCCCGAAACCTCAACGGGATCACCCGACCACGGTTCATCGGTTCTGTTCTCAAATCGTTCTCCACCGCGATCGCGGCCGCGACGTCGACGTCGACGCGCGCCGCCTTCACCGTCGAATTCGCCATCGGAATCGCTTGCGGTCTGTGGACGCGAGGGGGCCTCGGACGCGACGACTTCGTCGTCGTCATTAGCGCCCTCGGTTTCGGCGACAGCGTCATCAACCTCTGAGGAGATTTCGTCCTCTTCAAATTCGAAGACTGCTTCCTCGACTGGTGCGTCTTCTACAGCAGCAGCCTTTGGCGGACGGCCGCGGCGTGGCTTGGGCGCAGCAGGTTCCGAGTCGGCGATGAGTCCAAGGATCATGTCGATGACCTCAGCCTTTTTGGCCCTCGAGCCCGGTTTGCCACCAAGGGTTGAGGCGATCGTCATGAGCTCGTCGCGATCTTTCGCTTCAAGCGTGGCGCGTTGGTCCTTCTCGGACATTGGAAACTCGTTTCTCCCAGACGCATTCGTCCAGATGAGAGTGATGGATCTTCGAAACGGAAGTGCGGTACGGGAGAGTCATCCACTCGGTCGAATGGATGGTCCGTCGGACGACGGTGAGACGATGGACCAGCCGGGGCGGTCGCAATCGACGTTGTGAGGTTAGCGGTGCCCTAACTCGGACACCAACA
>CAFBNJ010000057.1_pt1 | contig 11564 bp, 10 predicted proteins | sample 7269231 | NCBI WGS metagenome assembly CAFBNJ01 (sample SAMEA6814091, study PRJEB35770) | freshwater metagenome | biome: Freshwater; feature: Freshwater reservoir; material: water | place: Czech Republic | collected 2017-05-23 | depth 30m m
ATGGCACGCGAGAAGTTTGAGCGGACCAAGCCCCACGCGAATGTGGGCACGATGGGTCATATCGATCATGGTAAGACCACGTTGACCGCGGCGATCACGAAGGTGTTGGCCGATGCGGATCCGACGAATAATTCGTTTACGGAGTTCGCGAATATTGATAAGGCGCCGGAAGAGCGTGAGCGTGGTATCACGATCAACATTTCACATGTTGAGTATGAGACTGCGAATCGTCATTATGCGCATGTTGATATGCCGGGACATGCTGATTACATCAAGAACATGATCACTGGTGCTGCTCAGGTTGACGGCGCGATTTTGGTTGTGTCTGCTGCTGATGGTCCGATGCCTCAGACTCGTGAGCATGTGTTGCTTGCTCGTCAGGTTGGTGTGCCGTCTTTGGTTGTTGCTCTGAATAAGGTCGACATGGTCGATGATGAGGAACTTCTTGATCTTGTGGAGCTTGAGGTTCGTGAGCTTCTTAATGAATATGAGTTCCCTGGTGATGATGTTCCGGTTATCAAGGTTTCTGCTTTGAAGGCCCTTGAGGGTGATGCGACAGCGACTGCTCAGATTCTTGAGTTGATGGCTGCTGTTGATGAGTTCATTCCTCAGCCTGAGCGTGACACTGACAAGCCGTTCCTTATGCCGATTGAAGATGTGTTCACGATCACTGGTCGTGGCACGGTTGTGACTGGTCGTGTGGAACAAGGCATTGTGCACACTGGTGATGAAATCGAAATCGTTGGTATTAAGGCGACGCAGAAGACGACGTGTACTGGTGTTGAAATGTTCCGCAAGCTCCTTGATGAGGGTCGTGCTGGAGACAACATTGGTGCGCTTCTTCGTGGAACGAAGAAGGAAGAAGTTGAGCGTGGTCAGGTTCTCGCGAAGCCGGGTTCCATTACTCCTCATACCGAGTTCGAGGCTCAGACCTATGTTCTGACCAAGGAAGAAGGCGGTCGTCATAAGCCGTTCTTCACGAACTACCGTCCGCAGTTCTATTTCCGTACGACTGATGTGACTGGTCAGATCTCGCTTCCAGCGGGCACGGAAATGTGTATTCCTGGTGATAACACCGAGATGACTGTTGAACTCATCCACCCCATCGCGATGGAAGAAGGCTTGCGCTTCGCCATCCGTGAAGGTGGTCGTACCGTCGGCGCCGGCCGCGTCACCAAGATCCTCAAGTAGGAGCCACCGTTATGGCACGCAATGACAAGCGAATCGCTGTCACCCTGGAATGTCAGGTGTGCAAGCGTCGCAACTACATCACAACAAAAAACAAGATCAACGATCGTGAGCGCATTGAACTCACGAAGTACTGCAAGTGGGATCGTGTGCATACCGCGCACAAGGAGACCCGCTGAACGAGTTCGCCGGCGATGCGTCGTCGGTGCAGATCGAGTCGACGTCGGTGGTGGCCCCTGTGGCTGCCACCGACGTGACGCGTCTGGGGCGTAATCGTCGAAGCGTTCGCTCGGCCAAAGGTCCGATGAGTGTCGTGACAAATGAGCCGACACGCGATGTCGCGAGCGATACGTCGGTCGAGTCGTCGATCGATTCGGAAATGGGATCGTTGGTTGCTGATGCACAGAGTGGCGATCGACGAGCGTTTGATGCGATAGTCCGCCGCACTTGGGTGGGCACGTATTCGCTTGCGCTGCGACTTACCGGCAACGAAGACGATGCACGCGATGTTTGTCAAGAGGCGTATCTGCGCGCGTATCGCGGTCTTCGTCGGTTCCGTGGCGATGCCCGCTTTACGACATGGCTGTATCGAATCACCGCGAATTGTGCGTCGACGCACTTAGGCCGTCGTGGTCGTCACCGTCATGAAGTACTCGACGACGACTTCGTTATGAGCGATCTTTCGCCCGGAGTCGATCCAGTCGGTCGAGCCGAGTCGGCGCGATTGCGCGAGGCAGTTCAGAATGCGTTAGCGACTCTGCCACCTCGCCTTCGCGCAGTGGTTGTGTTGCGTGACATTTACGACCTGTCGCATGAGGTCATCGCTGCCGAACTCGGGATCTCGGTTTCGGCGGCCAAAGTTCGATTGCATCGGGCCCGCCGCCGACTGCGGGACGATGTCTTTTTGCGATCTGAAGCCGAGGGGAGGGTGGATGACGATGTCGATGACCAAGCAGTGTGACCATCTGGCCGATGTGATTCCCGGCCTCCTCGACGATCAGAACCTGCTTTCGCCCGAAAATGCCGCCCATATGGGCCAGTGTCTGCGCTGCCAGGCCGAACTTTCTCGTTATCGACGGCTTGAACGGACGCTTCGGGGTCTGCGTGATCTCGCTGTCCCAGTGCCATCAGGACTCCTCGATGAACTCCTAGAAGGGCTCGATTCGGCGGCAGAACGCCGGGAACGCCATCGCATCGCAGGCCGCCGAGCAGCCTCGCTGGTGGGGCTGGCAGCGGCCACGGCGGCCGGAGTCGGCGGAGTCCTTGTTCTGGCGACTCGACGGCGCTCGGCCTGAACTTTCCCCCGAGCCCGAAATCCCGGTTCGCAACGGCTAGGGGAGGGGGCCTAGTCTCTCCCACTCGGACCTGCAGGGGTCTGGCCGAACGCGTCGGCTGGTACCCTCTCAAGCCCGGCGTAGTGCCCTAGGGCAGTAGCTCAATTGGTAGAGCACCGGTCTCCAACACCGACGGTTGGGGGTTCAAGTCCCTCCTGCCCTGCTCGAAAAGTCCGCGTCGCAGTTGACGCGAAACGTAATGGAAGCGTCTTTATGGCTCTCAATAGAGAACAAAAACGAATGCTGCAGCGTCAGGGCGAACTCGGCCCCGATGGCGAACCCATTCGCGCCCGTCGAGGCTCCCAACAACGCACGAAGGAACGCACCAGTCCGGTCGAGTTTGCTCGGGAAGTTCGTTCTGAATTGCGCAAGGTCGCGTGGCCCACTCGGTCCGAGACCATCAACTACTCCATAATCACCATCGTCACCCTCATCTTTTTCACTCTTTTGATCTTCGGTATCGATTGGGTGTTCTCCGAGGCCGTCCTGAAACTGTTCAACGCCTGATGACCATGAATGACGAATCCCTAAACCCAACCGATCTCGAAGATGCTGTTGCATCAGACGTGATTGTCGAAGAACTCGCAGAAGAGATCGACGTCATTGTCGACGAAGCTGGCGAGATCGAAGTGATCGACGCCGAGATCGATGTTGAAGTGATCGATACCGATGAACTGCTTGAGCAGGCGCGTCCGCGCCCGCAAAGCCCGTTCGATCGTCCTGGCCGCTGGTACGTCGTGCACACGCAGTCCGGTTACGAGAAGAAGGTTAAGCAAAACCTCGAAGCTCGTACGCAGTCGATGAGCATGGAAGACAGCATTCACGAATGCGTCATTCCGATGGAAGACGTCGTCGAATTCAAGAACGGCAAGAAGCAGGTCGTTCAGAAGAAAGTTTTCCCTGGTTACCTTCTCGTTCGTTGCGATATGACCGACGACTCTTGGTACGTCATTCGCAATACGCCCGGCATCACTGGTTTCGTTGGTCAGGGCGCCAAGCCTTCTCCGCTGCCGCGTCGTGATGTCGAAAACTTCCTTACTGTGAAGGAAGAAGGCGACGAAGTTTCCACCAAGCGAGGCAAGCCGCGTCTCGAATACGAAGAGGGCGAAACCGTTCGCGTCAAGGAAGGCCCGTTCGCCGATTTCTCAGGCGAAATTGTCGAGATCAACGAAGATCAGCTCAAAGTCAAGGTGCTGGTCAACATCTTCGGTCGTGAAACTCCGGTCGAACTCGAGTTCTCGCAGGTCGCAAAACTCTAGAAATCAACGGCGTTTGCCGCAGGAATTGTCAGAGACGGCACCCAGCCGTCAGAATCTCCCGCTGCCCGATGGGCGCTGGTAACGAAAGAAAAGAAGCGAGTCGCAATCATGGCCAAGAAGAAGGTTTCGGCCGTCGTGAAAATCCAGATCCCTGCAGGTGGAGCCAACCCGGCCCCGCCCGTAGGTACCGCGCTCGGCCCGCACGGCGTCGCGATCATGGATTTCTGCAAGGAATACAACGCCAAGACAGAGGCACAGAAGGGCACCATCGTGCCCGTCGAGATCACGATCTTCGAGGATCGCAGCTTCACCTTTATCCTCAAGACCCCGCCGACCTCGGTCCTCATCAAGCAGGCTGCTGGTCTGCCCAAGGGTTCGCAAACTCCGTCAAAGGCTGTCGCCGGTTCCATTACCGACGCACAGGTCACCGAGATCGCACAGGTCAAGATGCCTGATCTCAATGCCAATGATCTCGAGGCCGCTCGTCTCCAGGTTGCTGGTACTGCCCGTTCCATGGGCATCGAAATTCGTTAATTGCAGTACCGGTTCGCACCTGCGAACCCGCCATGCCGCGGACAACCTCGCCCGGCAGGTGAATCGCTTGCACCCACTGTGGTGCCCGACCCGAGGGAGCCGAAATGGCACAGCACGGTAAGAAGTACAACGCAGCAACCGCTTCCTATGACAGCGCCGCTCAGTTCGGTCTGACAGAAGCAATCACGAAGGTCAAGACAATGGCCCCGGCAAAGTTTGACGAGACCGTTGAACTTTCGGTTCGTCTTGGTGTTGATCCTCGTAAAGCCGACCAGATGGTTCGTGGCACTGTCGGCCTTCCCTCCGGTACCGGTACCGATGTTCGCATCGCCGTCTTCGCCGCTGGCGATGCCGCTCAGGCCGCTCGCGACGCTGGCGCGGAATTCGTTGGCACCGACGATCTCCTCGCACAGGTCGAAGGCGGAATGATGGATTTCGATCTCGTCATTGCCACCCCCGATCTCATGCCTCAGGTTGGCAAGCTTGGCCGTCAGCTCGGTCCGCGTGGTCTTATGCCGAACCCTAAGACCGGCACCGTTACTCCCGACGTTGGCAAAGCTGTTGCCGACTTCAAGGGCGGCAAGGTTGAATACCGCACCGACCGTCAGGGCAACGTTCATGTCCCGATCGGCAAGGTTTCCTTCGAGATCCCCGCACTTGTCGCTAACCTCCGCGCGGTGCTTGAAGAGCTCGAGAAGGCAAAGCCTTCCTCCGCCAAGGGCCGTTATTTCAAGAAGGTCTCGCTGTCATCAACGATGGGCCCAGGCGTCAAGCTTGATTCCCAGCGCATGTTGGCTCTCGAAGAGGTCTGATTTTCGCTTGACCTGCGGGCTGGCCTCTGGCTGAGGCCCGCAACTACAGTTTGCAATCCGTTCCTTCGGGAACATCCATCTTGAGTTCGCTCACGATGGCAATTGAATCCGCTCGCCGCAGACATCCGGTGCCCTTCGGGGTGTAACAGGTTCCTCGGAACCCACCTGACGAGGTGAACCTCCCAATTTCGGGGCGTTCTCGCGCTAAGCGGCGGACGCCCCGTTGTGTTTTTCTCCAGGGAATCACCGACGTGGCAACCCGGTGTCAATGCATTCTCCGGAATGACTCGACACCAGCCCAGCGGTGATCCGGTGCTCTGCACTGGTGAACCGGAAGAGACACACCAGATGAGAGGAGGTGCGATGGAAAACCCGAGACCGGAAAAGGTGGCCGTGGTTGAGGAAGTGCGTAAGCGCTTCACCGATGCCGAAGCTGTCCTGCTCACCGAGTACCGCGGAATTGACGTCAGTGGATTGGCGGAACTTCGTACGGCACTTCGTGCAGCCGGTGGCGATTACAAGGTTTACAAGAACACGCTCGTGCGTCGTGCGACGAATGAACTTGGTCTTGACCTTGACGAACACCTGACTGGACCGACGGCCATCGCCTTCGTTCCCGCTGGCGGCACCGGAGACCCCGTTGCTGTCGCAAAGGCCCTGCGTGATTTTGCAAAGGGCAACCCAAACCTGGTGGTGAAGGGCGGTCTTCTCGGTGAGAAATTACTCACCGCACAAGACGCCATGGCACTCGCCAACGTGGCACCCCGTGAGGAATTGCTGGCCCAATTGGCTGGACTCATTGCGGCCCCGATGGTGCAGTTCGCTGGACTTCTGCAGGCACTTCCTCGCGATTTTGCCTACGGACTTGCAGCACTCATCGAAAAGCAGGGCGGCGCACCCGAGGTCATCGAGACCCCGGCCGACGAACCTGTTGTCGAAGAAGCCGCTGCACCCGAAGCCGAGGCAACTGCTGAAGCCGAGGCTCCTGCAGCCGAAGACACCACCGAAACACCCGAGGCCGTGGCTGATGCTGCCGCCGAATCCAACGACGCTGCCCCGGCCGATGCCGAGGGCGACACTCAGGAGAGCTGAAAATGGCAACTAAGGAAGAAATCCTCGACGCGATCGCCGGTATGTCGGTCCTCGAACTCAGTGAACTACTCAAGGACTTCGAAGAGAAGTTTGGCGTTTCTGCGGCTGCTCCGGTGGCCGTTGCTGCAGCTCCGGCTGCAGGTGGCGGCGGCGAAGCCGCTGCTGAGAAGGACGAATTTGACGTCGTTCTCACTGGCGCTGGCGACAAGAAGATCCAGGTCATCAAAGAGGTCCGTGCCCTTACCAACCTTGGTCTCAAAGAAGCCAAGGACCTGGTCGACGGCGCTCCTCAGACCGTCCTCGAGCATGCCTCGAAGGAAGACGCAGAGAAGGCAAAGGCCGCCCTCGAGGGTGCCGGCGCTTCTGTCGAACTGAAGTAATTCGGTTCAACACTCGCCAATCGGCTTGTGTGCTGGCCCGCCCTTCGGGGCGGGCCAGTGTCGTTTTCGGGGGTCGGGGGCGGGTCGATGGGGGTTTTGGGGCGCGGGATGCTTGACCGCTGGAGGTGGGGGGTCTAGGTTTCCGCCCAATTCAAACGGGGTAGAAGTGGATGATCCCCCGACTGAGCGCCTGAATCCGCCGATTGGCCGGGATTCCAGGGTTGCTCTTCCTCGCGTCCTGCCCCTAGGATCCTCAGTCCGCCCTGCCGCGTCTTGGGCCGCTTCGATTCGTCTCTGACGATGCGTCGCGCCTGAGACGTCACTGTTTCGGTCCGGTTCGTTTCGGTTCGGCCCCTTCCAGTTCGGTACGTGCGTCACGCCATTCCTTCACCGAGGAGCTTTCCTTGTCTGCTCGTCCGACCGTACGTGACCGTTATTCGTTCGCGAATCTCGACGAAGTCCTTGAACTGCCCGACCTGATCGCGATCCAACGCGAGTCATTCGAGTGGTTCCTTCACACTGGTCTTGCGGAAACATTCCGCGACATCAGTCCGATTAAGGACTTCACCGAAACCCTTCAGCTCGAACTTGAATTCGATCCTGAAGACGAAGACCTTCGTCCCCCGCCCAAGTTCACGGTGGAGGAGTGCAAAGAGAAGGATATGACCTTCTCTGCGCCGATCTTCGTGCGTGCGCGTTTCATGAACGCGTCAACCGGCGAAATCAAAGAACAAACCGTCTTCATGGGCGACTTCCCGATGATGACCGAAAAGGGCACGTTCGTTATCAACGGCACTGAGCGCGTTGTTGTTTCGCAGCTCGTCCGTTCGCCTGGAGTCATCTTCCAGCCTGGCGAACGTTTCCGTCTTCGTAACTTGCAGAAGCATCAGCTTGTTACCGGCACCATTCATCCGTACCGCGGCGAGTGGATCGAATTCGACGTTGAACAAAAGCCGGGCAAGGACGTCACCGCTGGTGCACGTGTTGCTCGTAAGCGTCGTCTGAGCCTCTTTGTCCTTCTTCGTGCACTTGGTTACGACGAAGAAAACTTCCCGGGCTTCCTCGAGCGATTCGTTCGTCACTTCGATTTCCTCGAAGGTCAGTGGGAAAAAGATCGCGAACTCGCGCCGACACAAGACGAAGCACTTGTTGAGATCTACAAGCGTGCACGTCCGGGCGAACCGCCGTCAGTTGAATCGGCAAAGGCTTACTTCCGCAATGCATTCTTCGAGAACCGTCGTTACGACCTTTCCCGTGTTGGCCGTTACAAGCTCAACCGCAAGCTCGGACCAGAACTCGACAAGATCGAGAAACTGTTCAACATCAAGCTTGAGCGTCCCGAACTCGATCAGTCGGTGCTTACGCCGTCAGAAGTTCTTGCTGCAACCACGTACCTCCTGAACCTCGTGAACGCTGAGCCGGGTTACCGACTCGACGATCAGGATCATTTCGCCAACCGTCGTATTCGTTCCGTTGGTGAACTCATTCAGAACCAGGTTCGTATTGGTCTGTCACGTATGGAACGTGTTGTGCGTGAACGTATGACCACTCAAGATGTCGAGGCCATCACGCCTCAGACGCTTATCAATATTCGTCCTGTCGTTGCGTCGATCAAGGAGTTCTTCGGAACTTCGCAGTTGTCGCAGTTCATGGATCAGGTCAATCCGCTTTCGGGTCTTACCCACCGTCGTCGTCTCTCGGCGCTCGGTCCTGGCGGTCTGTCACGTGAGCGTGCTGGCTTCGAAGTTCGCGACGTCCACTTCAGCCATTACGGCCGTATGTGCCCGATTGAAACTCCTGAAGGCCCGAACATCGGTCTTATCGGTGCACTCGCAACCTTCGCTCGCGTCAATGCGTTTGGTTTCATCGAGTCGCCGTACCGCAAGGTTGTTAATGGTCGCGTGACCGACGAAATCGTTTACCTCGCAGCTGATGAGGAAGAGGAATACGTCGTTGCACAGGCCAACGCTCCACTTAACCCCGATGGCACATTCAGGGCCGATCGTGTTCTCGTGCGCCGTTCACCGCAGGCCGCCACTCTTGGCGAACTGAAGCTCATGCTCGAACGCGACGTCTTCTTCGGTGCCACCACCGAAATCTCCAACGTCGCTCCGGCTGAAGTTCAGCTCATGGACGTTTCGCCGAAGCAGATCGTTTCGGTCGCAACTGCACTCATCCCTTTCCTTGAGCACGACGATGCAAACCGCGCGCTCATGGGCGCCAACATGCAGCGTCAGGCCGTTCCGTTGCTTCGTGCCGAGGCTCCGTACATCGGCACCGGCATCGAATCACGTGCTGCTCGCGATGCTGCCGACATGATCATGGCGGAAGAGGACGGAACGATTACTGAGGTCGATGGCAATGCCATCACTGTTCAGTACAAGAACATGGGACGGACGGTCTACCGCCTGCTCAAGTTCGAACGTTCGAACCAAGACACCTGCATCAATCAGAAGCCGATTGTTGCCCAGGGTCAGGCAGTGAAGAAGGGCGACATTCTCGCTCACGGTCCTTCCACCGACAATGGTGAACTTGCCCTTGGCAAGAACCTCGTCGTGGCATTCATGCCATGGGAGGGCTACAACTTCGAAGACGCCATCATTCTCTCCGAGCGCCTTGTAAAGGACGACGTACTTACGTCGATCCATATCAAGGAACACGAAATCGATGCGCGCGACACGAAACTTGGTGCGGAAGAAATCACTCGTGATATTCCGAACCTTTCCGATGAAATTCTCGCTGATCTTGATGAGCGCGGAATCATTCGTGTGGGTGCTGAAGTTTCGGCAGGCGATGTTCTTGTCGGCAAGGTCACCCCGAAGGGTGAAACGGAACTCACTCCAGAAGAGCGTCTCCTTCGTGCAATCTTCGGTGAGAAGGCTCGCGAAGTTCGCGACACCTCGCTCAAGGTTCCTCACGGCGAAAAGGGCAAGGTCATCGACGTCAAGGTGTTCAGCCGCGACGATGGTCATGAACTTCCGCCTGGCGTCAACCAACTCGTGCGCGTGTATGTCGCACAGAAGCGCAAGATCAGCGTGGGCGACAAGCTCGCCGGTCGTCACGGCAATAAGGGTGTTATCTCCAAGATCCTTCCGATCGAAGACATGCCCTTCATGGCTGATGGCACCTCGGTCGACATCATCCTGAACCCGCTTGGTGTTCCTTCCCGAATGAATGTTGGTCAGGTTCTCGAAGCGCATCTTGGTTATGCCGCACGTTACGGCTGGAGCCTCGACGGCGAATCTGTCGGTCAGGAACCCATCCGCGGCACCGAGAAGAAGACCCGTCCGGTCACTCCGCCGGCAACGCTCATTGCAACTCCCGTCTTCGACGGTGCGCATTGGGACGAAATCGAAGGAGCGGGAAAGCACCCGACTATCAAGCGGATTTTCCAGAATCTTCAGCCTGAAGCTACCGATCCTCGCTACGGCGATAACGGTCGCATGATGCAGGACGACGGCAAGATCACGCTCTACAACGGCCGCACCGGCGAGGTGTACGACAACCCGATCACCGTCGGCATCGTCTACATCCTCAAGCTTGCGCATTTGGTCGACGACAAGATTCACGCTCGTTCGACTGGTCCGTACTCCATGATCACTCAGCAGCCGCTGGGCGGTAAGGCGCAGTTCGGTGGCCAGCGATTCGGCGAAATGGAAGTGTGGGCACTCGAGGCGTATGGCGCTGCGTACTGCTTGCAGGAACTTCTCACCATCAAGTCCGATGACGTTCTTGGCCGCGTGAAGGTCTACGAAGCCATCGTCAAGGGCGAAAACATTCCTGAGCCGGGTATCCCTGAGAGCTTCAAGGTTCTCATCAAGGAAATGCAGGCACTCTGTCTCAACGTCGAGGTTCTCAATACCTCTGGCGCCGAGATCGAGATGCGTGAACTCGACGAAGACATCTTCCGTACCGCCGAAGAACTTGGCATCGATCTCTCACGCCCGGAACGCGGCAGTGATGAAGAAGATGCTCGCCGCCAGGCAGAGAGGGGCTGAAGTCATGGCAATACTTGACGTCAACACATTTGATCAACTTCGTATCGGTCTTGCCACCGCGGATTCAATCCGTACATGGTCGAACGGCGAAGTCAAGAAGCCAGAAACCATTAACTACCGCACGCTCAAGCCCGAGAAAGACGGCTTGTTCTGCGAAAAGATTTTCGGTCCACAAAAGGACTGGGAGTGCTACTGCGGTAAGTACAAGCGTGTCCGTTTTAAGGGCATCATCTGTGAACGTTGTGGCGTCGAAGTCACCCGCTCGAAGGTTCGCCGCGAGCGCATGGGTCATATCGAACTCGCAGCACCCGTCGTTCACATTTGGTATCTCCGTGGCACTCGTTCATGGCTCGCGTACCTCCTCATGGGCACGGAAGCTCGTGAAGAGATCAAGGCCAAGCAGCTCGAAAAGGTCATCTACTTCGCCGCCAACCTTGTTACTTGGGTTGACGACGAGCGTCGCCATTCCGATCTCGCGGCACTCGAGCAGGACATGCTCGCCGAGAAGGACCTCATCGAGAAGGACCTTCGTCTCGAGCTCGACAAGCGTCACAAGGATCTCGAAGACGAGGTCAAGACCCTTGAAAAGGAAGGCGCAAAAGACGCCGACATCAAGGCTCGTCAGCGCGCTGCCGACAAGGATCTTCAGTCCATCCGTGAGCGTTACGACATGGAACGCGATCTCGTCGAGCGCGCGTTCGACGAGTTCAAGACCCTCTTTGCTCGCAAGATCATCGAAGACGAAATGCTCTGGCGTGAACTCGAAGATCGCTACGGCGAGTACTTCGAAGGCGGCATGGGTGCAGAAGCCATTGCCAACCTGATCCAGCGCATTGACCTCGATGGTGACGAGATCCGTTTGCGTGAGCAGATCGATCCGGCCGAAGGCCAGAAGCCACTTTCCGCGCAGCGTAAGCAGAAGGCCATCAAGCGCCTCAAGATCGTTACGGCCTTCAACCGTCGTGAC
>CAFBNJ010000058.1_pt1 | contig 11523 bp, 12 predicted proteins | sample 7269231 | NCBI WGS metagenome assembly CAFBNJ01 (sample SAMEA6814091, study PRJEB35770) | freshwater metagenome | biome: Freshwater; feature: Freshwater reservoir; material: water | place: Czech Republic | collected 2017-05-23 | depth 30m m
GATAGGGCTCATCGACATCAGAGGCACGCCGACGTACGCCGCGGGTGATGAATACGAGAATCGCGCCGCCAATCCCGATGATCGACATCCAGATGTTGATGCGGAACGGGCCAATCGTGCTGGCGGTATCGATTCGCAATGCTTCGATCCACAAGCGGCCGGCAAAGTACAACCCGATATAAAGCGGCAAGATGTTGCCCGGTCGCATCACGCGCTTTTTGTCTACGTAGATAAGTACGCCGCAGAGCGCCAGATTCCACAACATCTCATAGAGGAATGTGGGCTGGAAGACCGAGAAGGCGATGTACTCAAGCGGTCGATGCTGCACATCGATCTGCACGCCCCACGGAAGGCTGGTGGGTCTACCGAACAGTTCCTGATTCCACCAATTGCCGAGACGACCAATCGCCTGGGCCAACGGGATAGCCGGGATGACCGCATCGAGGCCCGCCGACAACCGCCAACCGCGGCGGTAGGCAATTACGAGGCCAACTGCGACGCCAAGCGCAACGCCACCGGGAATACCAAGACCGCCCTGCCAAATTTTGAACGCGTCGATCCAACGCCCCTGATACGAACGCCAATCAGTGGCAACGTGATAGAGCCGTGCGCCAATGAGTCCTGCTGGCACCGCCCAAAACGCGATGACATAGAGATCGTCGGGATCGCCGCCACGCGCGCGCCAGCGTTTACGACCAAGTTCGACAGCAGCGAGAACGCCAAGAGCGATCATCAACCCGTACATATGGAAGGGACCGAGTTGGTTCGAGGAAGGACTCGGGATTGACGCCAAGAAAGGGTTCACAAGGTCACAGCGCTTCGTTCGAGATGGCGTAGAGATCTTCGAAACCAGCGGTGACCGCCGATTCGAGTCCGAGCACACCCGGCAACAAATTGTCGCAATAGAAACGAGCAACGGTGATGCGAGCATTCAAGTACTCGGCGTCACCAACGCCGGCGTCGATATCAGACTTTGCAGCAAGTGCCGAATCGGCCAAATAGCGAGCACCAACCAGCAGACCAAACATGCGCAGGAAGGGTGTTGCGCCGGCCAGTGCATTGCGAACATCGGCAATGCCGTGTTCCATGAGCCACATCACCGTGTTGCGAACACAAATCAACGATTCGTCCATGCGATCACGAATGCCGACGAACTCCGCACCCGCCGCATCGAGACGAGCGACAAGCGAGCTGATTTGCGTGAGGTAGTCGTCCATGACTCCTCCAGCGCGCATCGGCAGCTTGCGTCCGACCAAGTCCATGGCCTGAATGCCGTTCGTTCCTTCGTAAATCGCGGTGATGCGCGCATCGCGGAAATGCTGTGGAACACCGGACTCTTCGATGTAGCCCATACCGCCATAGACCTGAATGGCCAGCGACGTAACTTCGATGCCCATATCGGTGCCGAAACCCTTTGAGACTGGGATGAGCAGTTCCACGAGTTCTTGATTGCGCTCACGAACATCAGCATCGGGATGATGCGCCGCTACATCAAGGGCGTGTGCATTCACATAAATGATCGATCGCAACGCATCGATGATCGATCGCATCGTGAGCAACATGCGGCGCACATCAGGAAGGTCGATGATGTAACTCATTCCACCGTCTTCAGGCGCCGGGACAACGGGAGCGCGACCCTGGCGGCGTTCTTGCGAATACTGCAGAGCGTCCTGGTAGGCCCGTTCGGCGAGCGCCAGCCCCTCAAGACCAACTGACAGCCGAGCGCTATTCATCATTGTGAACATGTAACTCATGCCGCGGTTTTCTTCGCCAATGAGATAGCCGATCGCCCCGTCATCTTCACCAAACGACATCACGCATGTGGGCGACGCCTTAATACCCATCTTGTGTTCGATCGACACAACCTTGACGTCGTTGCGCGCGCCAAGCGAACCGTCGTCGTTCACCAAGTACTTCGGCACGATGAAACACGAGATGCCCTTGGTGCCGGCAGGCGCATCGGGAGTTCGCGCAAGAACGAGATGAACGATGTTCTCGGCCATGTCGTGTTCGCCGAACGAGATGTAAATCTTCGTGCCGGTAATGCGATAGGTGCCATCAGCATGCGGAACCGCTTTGGTGCGCACCGCGCCAACATCGGAACCAGCTTGTGGTTCGGTGAGGTTCATGGTGCCGGTCCATTCACCAGTGACCATGCGCTTCAGGTACTTCTCTTTCTGCTCTTCATTGCCGTGATGCATGAGCAGATCAATTGCGCCTTGCGTGAGCAACGGTGCCATCGAGAACGCCATGTTCGCCGACGAAATAAATTCCTGCATGACAATGCCAACAAGCCATGGGAATCCGCCACCGTCGTACACCTCAGGGAACGGAACGCCGCCCCAACCCGCATCGACATACTGGCGGTAGGCATCGACGAAGCCATCGGGAGTCCGCACCGTGTTGGTCGCCGGCTCGAACACCGAACCAACCGTGTCGCCGATTCGATTCAGCGGAGCAATGACCTCGGCAACAAAGCGAGCGTTCTCTTCAAGAACACCTTTGATGGTGTCAGCATCGAGCGTTGAGTAGGCCGGCAAGGCACAGAGGCCATCGATATCGACAAGGTGATCGAGAACGTAGTTGACGTCGCGTAATGGGGGTCGGTAGTCAGCCATTCCTGCAGGCTAGAGGCCCGCGCCCGTGCCATGCTCTGCCCATGAGCACTCCCGATATTGAACTTTCTTGGCAGGGCCCCGATGGCATCGTCGCGGTCATCACAATGAACTCAGGCGAGAACCGCTTCGACCTTGATGTTGTTCGAGAGTGGCACGGACTCATCGACCAGGTCGCCGCCAAAGAGGGTCCGCTCGCACTCATCACGACCGGCACTGACAAGTTCTATTCCAACGGGCTACAGCTTGAGTGGCTCCTGGCCAACCCCGATTTGGCTCGCGAGTTCCTCCATGAACTCAACCGCCTGTGGGGTCGCATCCTCGGACTCGATTGCCACACCACCGCCGCAGTGAACGGCCACTGCTTCGGCGCTGGTGCACTACTCACCAGCGCCCACGACCGCATCACGATGCGCTCCGACCGGGGGTATTGGTGCATGCCCGAACTCGATCTCGGTCTACCGGTGAGCGAGAAAATGGCCCAATTACTCCTCACCCGATTACCTCGTACTGCCATCGCTCGGGCCCTCAACACCGCCCACCGATTCACCGGTCCAGAAGCGCTCGCCGCTGGCATCGCCGACGAGATTCTTTCTGCGGACGAACTTTTGGCCGCCACCATTGCCCATTCAGCGGTTATGGCCACCAAATCACGCGAAACCATCGCCACCCACAAGCTGATGCTCTACGGGACCACCATCCATTCGCTCACCGAAGGCAACTAGGTTCAATCTATGACTGATCATCGCGGAGCGATTGAAAACCTGCTTTATACCTATGCCGAAGCAATCGATGCCGGCGACTACGAAGCAATCGGCGCATTGTTTGCCCATGGCGCAATCGCCGATGCCGACGGAACGCCAATGGTGGTCGGCGCTCAAGCCGTCACCGCCATGTACGTCGCGTCAACGCGTAAGTACGAAGACGGAACGCCCCGATCACATCACGTCACCACGAACCCATTGATCGAGATCGCCGACGATGAGAAGACTGCCATCTGTCGTTCACGGTTCACGGTGTTTCAACAGACCGATGAAATTCCCTTGCAGCCGATCATCACCGGTTCCTACACCGATGCGTTCGAGCAGGTCGATGGCAAATGGCGTTTCGTTGAGCGTCGGATGCGCCCCACGCTCTATGGCGATCTTTCCAAGCATCTGCTTATGGATGTCATTCCTCCGAAAGATTGAGGGCGAGAATCTTGAACGAACTCTTTGACATCTCGGGCAAGACGGCACTTGTCACCGGCGGAAGCCGCGGCATTGGCCTCATGATCGCCAGCGGTTTCATCAATGCCGGCGCAAAAGTAGCAATCTCGTCACGCAAAGCTGACGTATGCAATGCGGTTGCCGAGGAACTTGGCCCGAACTGCGTTTCGTTTCCCGCTGACCTCTCCACCGAAGCCGAATGTCTTCGCCTCGCTCGTGAAGTTGGTGAATGGTGCGATGGATCGCTCAACATTCTTGTGAATAACGCTGGCGCCACGTGGGGTGCCCCGTTCGACGATTTCGACGATTCCGCATGGGACAAAGTTCTCAACATCAACGTGAAGGGCGTGTTCCAACTCACGCGTTTCCTTCACGCTGAACTTATTGCTGGCGCATCGGCACCCGACCCGGCGCGCGTCATCAACATTGGGTCAGTCGACGGCATTCAAGTTCCGACACTCGAGACCTATTCGTACGCGGCGTCCAAAGCAGCGGTACACCAACTCACGCGCGTTCTCGCCAAGCGACTTGCTGGTGAGCACATCACGGTGAACGCAATCGCGCCTGGCCCGTTCGAGTCGAAGATGATGGCGGCAACGCTGGAAAACTTCGGCGACTCGATTAAAGCGTCGATCCCACTGCACCGCATCGGCGAACCTTCCGATATGGCCGGCACGGCAATTTTCTTGTCGTCAAAGGCGGGCGCCTACATCACCGGCGCGGTCATTCCCGTCGATGGCGGATTACTTCTCTGACACGTGCTCAACCTTCACTGACTTAAGTCAGGAAGATGAACGACACAAGCATGCCTAGAACGAAGATCACGGCGAGTCCGCCGAGGATCTTCGTGAGCAACCCGTTACCCGGATGCATGAGCCCGAAATCGACGATGTCCTCGCGGCTGCGCTTGAGCCGATAGGCGTCGTTCTGCGGCGTACCTACCTTGGGAAGGTGGTGCTGCGGTTTACGGGGCTTCTGAGTCTTCTTGTGGTTGGCCACGGCGAGACGATAGCCCCCTACGATCACGCCCATGACCGATCTCGGCCCAATGCCGCCCACACCCGATATCGGTCCGGTCGCGGCCAACTGCGGCAGCCTGCAGCCAATCGCTCCCAACGTATGGGGATGGATCGGCGCTGGTACCGGCAATGCCGGAGTCGTGATCGAAGACGACGGCATCACCGTGATCGATACATTGCTCGCACCGTCGGTCGCGCGGGCACTCAATAACGAGCTCACTGACCGCTTCGGTCTTCCCATCAAACGAGTCATTTACACCAGCAGCCATCTCGATTCCGTTGGCGGTTCTGCTGTGTTCTGGATGGCCGCGCGCTACGGACGCACCCAAACCAATGTGTTGCTCGATCAGCCCGCGCCGATCGACGCCTACAAACGTCTTGCACCATCATTCGCTCACGATTACGACACCAACCCCCGAACGGCAGAAGTTCCGTTTGCAACAAGGCCCGTGTCGCATGTTGTTGATGCTGCGGCGTGGCTCTCTCCCCTTGTTCTCGCGGTACCGGTCAGCGGCCAACAAGACGAGAACCTCGTCGTACTCGTTCCATCAGCCGGCGTCATGTTTGCCGGCGCGTTCGTCACCATCGGAACCACACCGAATGCATGGGACGGCGACCCCGTCGCTTGGGCCGACACTCTCGGTGAACTCGCCGATCAAGCCACGGTGATTGTTCCCGGCTACGGCCCGATCGGCGCACCGCGTCACCTACACCTCCTGCAGGCCTACCTCTACGCATGTGATGACGCGAGCGGTGACCCAGGGCGCATCCCTGCAGGCCCTTGGGATGATTGGACCGTCCGCGATCTCGATGCGGTCAATGTCGAACGAGCGTTTCGTCTTTCGCAAGGCGACCGAGGGGTTCCCCGTACGATGCTTGAACGGCTGGGCATGGGGGACGACTAGTGGACGAAGCAAGAAGCAATCGACCAGAAGATTGGGTCAAACCCGAAGTCGAACGAGTCGCCGTTCCTGCTGCCACTGTTGTACTCGTTCGAAATGCAATCGATGGTGACGGCGGGATTGAAGTTCTGCTTGCACGGCGCAACTCAAAGATCTACTTCGCTGGCGGTGCCTGGGTGTTTCCTGGCGGCCGTATCGATGCAGAAGACCACGGTCCATCGTTCGCTGGTGATCACTTCGACGAAACGCATGCGGAGTTCCTCGACGTTGCCCGTCGCGCTTGCGTTCGTGAAGCCGCCGAAGAAGCCGACGCCATTATCAGCGCAGATGATCTCGTGTTCGTCTCGCATTGGACTCCGCCGATGGAAGCACCCAAGCGTTTCTCTACCTACTTCTTCATGGGGCCCGCTCCCACCGAAACCCTCACCGCCGATGGCGGAGAAATTCATGAACTCGCATGGATGCGACCCGCAGACGCGATGCGCCGACGTAACGAGGGCGAGATCGAGCTCATTCCGCCGACGTTCATCACGCTCGCGTTACTGGCACCATTCGCGACAACAGCCGAAGCGCTCGCGCACTACCGAGGCAACTGGCCGGAGTATTTCGTCACCAAGTTCACTCGCGCCGACGGCTACAACATTGCACTGTACGACGGCGATGCCGGCTACGAATCGGCCGATGCGTCAGTGCCCGGCCCACGCAATCGTTTGCTTATGGGTGAAGGCGACTGGGTCTACGAACGCGACGTTTGATCTGTCGCCTGCAGAACTAACAGCCGCACATCCCGCCGCCGCATCCGTGGCCACCCGCTCGGGGCATCGGCGCAGTAGCAGGTGCAGCCGAACTCGACGATCCGCCAACCGTTGCGAACACGCTCAAGAGTCGACGAGACCCGGCGTGCCCATTGGGACAATCGACGGGGTCTGACGCTTCGGCCATTGAGCGACGAGCTTCGAACGTGGTGTCGCACTCGGGGCACTTGTAGTCATAAAGCGGCATGACGAAATCCTAGATCAGTGCGGAACCATGCCGCCGTCGGCGAGGATGCACTGTCCGGTAAGAAAGCTGCCAGCATCGGAGGCCAGCAACAGTGCTGGGCCCACCATCTCGTCGGGGTGAGCCGCACGCTTCATCGGTGACGCCGCTGCCATTGATGCTTGCGCTTCGGGACTGTTTGCTCGAACCATGTCGGTGTCGACCGTGCCAGGCGCAAGTGCATTCACGCGAATGTTTTTCTTGGCCAAACCGCTTGCGAATGAACGGGTGAACGACATAAGCGCGGCTTTCGCTGCGGCGTACATCGACACCTGTGGGCCAGCGAGAAACGCACCCGCACTGATCACATTGATGACCGACGCGTGTTCGCTCTGTTCAAGATATGGGAGCGCGGCTTGAATCAGGAACATCGGGCCGCGCAGATTCACTTCGAACTGTTTGTCCCATGCCTCGGGAGTGAACTCTCCGATCGGCATAGCCAAACCAGTTGCCGCATTGTTCACAACGATGTCGACACCGCCGAACTTGGCGACGGTTGTTCCGACAAGCGCGTTGAGCGCATCGATATCGCCCATATGAGTGGGTACGCCGAGTGCTCGACCACCACGCGCAGCTCCGGCAGCAAGAACATTCAGATGCTTTTCGGCCTCTTCGCAGGCTTCAGCCTTGCGGCTCGCCACAACCACGTTGGCGCCGGCACAAATAAATCCTTCAGCAATAGCCCGACCGATCCCTCGGGTTCCCCCGGTGACAATGGCGGTGCGGCCGGTCAGATCGAACAACGTGGCAAGTTTCTCGGAATCCATTCGCCGAAACTAACCGGACCCGCCGGCCTCGAGGGCTCGAAATGCTAGAAACTCCTTATGACTGCACCGACCTACGCAAACGATCCCAACGGCATCCTCGGCACCGACATCCTCTTTGAGATCTCCGACTCAGGTGTGGCCACCCTCACGCTCAACCGCCCCGACGCGGCAAACGCCATCACCCCCGACCAGCGCAACCTCACCATTTCTCTCATGGAAGGAGCGTCGAACGATCTCAACATTCGTTGTGTCGTCATCACCGCTGCTGGCGAGCGTCACTTCTGCACCGGCGCCGACCTGCGCGTTTCAACCATTCCGATCAACCCTGGCCCCGCCGACGCTCCCGACAAGGTGCTCGGCGATGTCGGCCGCAACATCAAGCGCGGTGCACAGCGCCTCATTGCTTCGATCATGGATTGCGAAAAGCCTGTCATTTGCGCAGTGAACGGAACCGCTGCCGGCATTGGTGCACATATCGCTTTCGCTTCCGATCTCGTGATCGCCGCCGATAACGCAAAGTTCATCGAGGTATTCGTTCGTCGTGGCATCACCCCCGATGGTGGTGGCGCCTACATGCTCCCCCGCCTTATCGGTATGCAGAAGGCCAAGGAACTGATCTTCTTCGGTGACGATCTCAAGGCTGCCGATGCAGAACGCGTTGGTCTCGTCAATAAAGTTGTTCCGCAGGCGGAACTCATGACCGCTGCCGGCGAATGGGCTGGCCGTCTTGCCGAATCACCGACCAAGGCCATCATGCTGTCAAAGTGGCTCCTCAACCGCAGCCTTGATTCAAACCGTCATGGCGCGTTTGAGGACGAAGCATGGGCACAAGAAATGGCTTCATACACCCAAGACTTCCAAGAAGGTGTCGCAGCGTTCAAAGAACGACGCGACGTGGAATACCGCGGCTGGTAATCCTTAGCCGAACGGTTCTCCCGTAAGCGAGGAATACAGCAGACGAGCAACGGTTTCGATCATCGCTTCGCGACTTGTGCCGCGCTTTTCGAAACCCTCGCGATAGTTAGGCAGACGATCCAGAGCGGCCAGCATGGCACCGGCGGTTGCTTCGGCATCGAGGGCGGTGGTGAGCCGACCCGAGTCTTGGGCAGCGTGCACCTTGGTGACCATCGCGGACATAAACGGAGCGTTGTAGTCCCGACGGATCTGACGGAACCGCTCGTCGCGTTCATCGGCACGCAACAGCATGATTCGCAGGACAGCGCCGTTGACATCCCAGAAATCGGTGTACTCGGAGACAAGACGCCGAGCATGGTCAAGACCACTTGCGCCTTCGTCCCAATCCGCCGCCATTTGCGCGTGAATTGGTGCGACCTTTTCGATCATCTCCACCGACAGCGCAAAGATCGCATCTTCGACATCGGCGAAGTATTGGTAGAACGTCGCCGGCGACGCTCCCACTTCACGAGCGACATCCATCACCTTCAGGTCAAGTGCGCCTTGCTCACGCAGGAGCGCAGCAGTGGTTTCGAGGATGCGGCGCCGTGTTTGTAACGCGCGCTCTCCGATCACCCGACCATCAGTGGCGGTGGTGTCGCTCACGTGCCATGAACCGGGAATGGTGCGGGAGCCGCCTTCACGAGATCATCGACGACGGAACCAATCTCCGCTGGATCCCACTTGGCGCCCTTGTCGAACTCTGCACCGACCTGCCAACCATCGGAAAGGCTGATGAGGCCGCCAGCGCATTCGAAGACGCGACCCGAAACGTTGCAATCACCACTACCAAGCCACACCACAAGCGGGCTGATGTTGGCGGGGTCCATCGCATCGAAGCCCGTCTCGGGCTTGGCCATCATCTCGGCGAAGGCTTCTTCGGTCATACGGCTGCGAGCTGACGGAGCGATCGAGTTGGCGCTCACACCAATACGGCCGAGTTCGGCGGCGATGTTGATTGTGAAGGTGGCAATACCCGCCTTGGCTGCCGAGTAGTTGGCCTGAGCGATGGAACCGTGAAGACCTGCACCCGAAGACGTGGTGACAACGCGACCATCGCGTTGACGGCCGGCCTTGGATTCGGCCCGCCAGTACTCGACGGCATGCTTCACCGGACAGAAGGTGCCGCGAAGATGTACACGAATAACTGCGTCCCATTCATCAACGCTCATGTTGACGAACATGCGATCGCGCACGATGCCGGCATTGGTAACGACAGTGTCGAGACCGCCGAATGTCTCGATGGCGCTCTGCACGAGACGGCCAGCGCCATCCCAGTCGGCGATGTCGTCGCCATTGGTGATCGCTTCGCCACCGCGCTCGCGAATGAGTTCAACGACTTCCTGGGCGGGGCTCATGTCGTTGCCATCACCCTGAAGCGATGCGCCGACATCATTCACCACGACCTTGGCGCCTTCGGCAGCGAATGCCAAGGCGTGCTCACGGCCGAGGCCACGACCTGCACCAGTGATGATGACGACACGTCCGTCACAAATACCCATGACTTATTGCTCCTTCTGAGTTTGGAAATACATCATCGTTGCCACTTCTTTTGTGCCTCGACCGCTGCGGGGGCCAACGACCGTTTATCGATCTTCGACATTGCCGTGAGGGGCAGTTCATTGAGCAGCACCAGCGCATCGGGCGCTTTGTACGAAGCAAGTCGTTCGTTGCACCAGGCCCGCAGTTCTTCAAGTGTTGGCGGGTTGGCGACATCGGCCGGCACAACAAAGGCCACGCCGATTTCGCCGAGCACCGGTGCGGCTGTTCCTGTAACCGCTACACGATCAACGAGTTCGTGCTGGCCGAGATGATTTTCAACTTCGATTGGGTAGACGTTGTACCCGCCGCGGATGTACATCTCGGTGCTACGACCGGCGAGGTGGAGATCGCCGCGGGCATCGAGGAATCCAAGATCGCCCGTAAGCAACCAGCCGTTTTCGTCGATGGCGTCGGCAGTGAGTTCGGGTTCCTGCCAATACCCGCGCATCACCGCTCGGCTCCGCAAACACACCGTGCCGACTTCGGTGTCTCCAGAGTCAGTCATTGCCACGCCACGTCCGCGACCTTCATCCAAACGAAGTTCCATTTCAACGCCTGAACCAGGCGTTCCCACGGTGTTACAGATCACCTCGTCGGGATCATCGAGCGAGGTGCCAGTTGACACACAGGCTTCGGTACTCGTATAGCGAACGACAACCGGCGAATTGAAGCGATCGCGCATGGCGTCGACCATCTCCGGTGGGATGCGGGCAGCACCTGAGGAAACGATGCGCAGCGAAGACGTATCGGTCGTCGCCAGTTCGGGAAGGGCCAGCATCATCTGCCATTGAGCGGGGACACCTTGACCAACGCTGACCCGTTCTTCTCCAATGAGTTTCAGTGAACCAACCGCGGTCCACGGCGTTGGGCAGATAATCGTCGTGATGACGTACATCAATTCGTCCCAGACGCGAGTCATGTAGCCAACATGGGCAAAAGGCAATGGGGACAACCGATGATCTCCCAACGCAGACAACGGCCCAGCCGCCTGCGCCATTGCTCGCAAGCACGCGTGGTCGAACATCGCGCCCTTGGGTTTGCCCGTGGTTCCTGACGTCCAGACGATGGCAAGAAGATCGGTATCGATAATCGTTGGTCGAGCCGTAAATGGTTCGTCGTTGTACGCGTCGCGAAGTTCTTCGACAGACAGAACCGCCACGGAAGAGTCATTCACAACAAGCGCATCGGTAACGATCACTTTGGGCGAAGACTTCGCAATGATGTGCTCGGTTTCGGCAGGGCCAAGTTTCGGATTCATGCCACTGGCGATTGCTCCGAGTCGAACAACGGCTTGGTACGCAACTGCATACTCAATCGATGACGGTAACGAGATGCCCACGACATCGCCCTGCGCCACGCCCATCGACGAAAGCCGAGTCGCTACGCCATCGGCAGCGCGCGCCCACTCAGCAAAAGTGATCCGAGCTCGGGATTCAGTCTCGCCGTTGCCATCGACGAATGCCGTTACATCGCCACAC
>CAFBNJ010000061.1_pt1 | contig 11326 bp, 12 predicted proteins | sample 7269231 | NCBI WGS metagenome assembly CAFBNJ01 (sample SAMEA6814091, study PRJEB35770) | freshwater metagenome | biome: Freshwater; feature: Freshwater reservoir; material: water | place: Czech Republic | collected 2017-05-23 | depth 30m m
GAGATCAGAGCGATCTTCAGTCGTCCGGGTTTGGATCGAGGGGTCTCATCGGTGTGAGTCACTAGCCGTCACGGTAGTTCTCGCCGTTGCCCTGTAAGAATGCACAGATGCCTACCGGGACCTTGGTCGCCTTTCATGCCCATCCCGACGATGAGGCCCTGCTTGATGCGGGAACTCTCGCCCTAGCCGCCCAGGCTGGCCATCGGGTCGTCCTGGTACTGGCGACTCGAGGCGATGCTGGCGATGTCGGAGACGGCGTTCTCGCAACCGATGAAGGCCTGGCCCAACGCCGATCCGCCGAGGCCGAGGCATCTGCTGCCGCTATCGGTGCGGCTCGAGTCGTTTTCCTCGACTATCTCGACTCTGGCCACTCTTCCGATGCCGATGGTCTCTGGCCTGCGGGCACCTTCTGTGCCGCGCCAATCGAAGAAGCCGCAGCTGCACTTGCCGCCGTGCTCGCCGAGGAAGATGCAGCACTCCTCATTGCCGACGACCGCAACGGCGGATACGGCCACCCCGATCACCAACAGGTGCACCGCGTCGCGTGGGCTGCGGCGCAACTCGCAGACATTCCGTTGCTTCAGGCCACGATTGATCGCGAATTTCTTTCCGGCGGCATCGAACTCGCGAAGGGAATGGGTTTCGAGGTTCCCGAAGGTTTCGTTCCCGACGACCTGTCCACTTGGTACACACCAAACGCGGAAATCACCCACACTGTCGATGTCAGTGCCGTGCTCGACAAGCGCAAAGCATCGATGAACGCTCACGCGACACAAGCAACCGGCGCGCCCGACACCGTTCGCACGTTGTCGATCTTCCTCGGACTCCCCGACGAAATCTTCGCGATTGCATTCAGTACCGAGTGGTATGTATTTACCGGTTCTTCCCTCCCCGATGCGTGCGCCGACCTCTTCACAACAGTCGGTCAATGACCGACCCAACCGCAGACGAACTTCCTGAGGTCTTGCAAGGCCTGAGCGCGGAAGAATCGACAGATGCTTTTGCCGTTGTAAGCCACGAACTCCATAAAAAGTCGCGCACTCGACGCGCAATAGAAATCGGCATTTCACTCGGCGTCGTCATCATCATTTTTGCTTTCGTGATTCCCAAACTCACCGGATCGGACTACGCCGACATTTGGCATGAGATGAGCAAGTTGTCTCCGATCGAAATCACGGCGCTCGTCGCACTTTGGTTTCTCGGGATGCTGGCCTACACAGGCGTACTCACAAACACACTCCCCCGCTTGAAGCACACACAAGCCCTCACCGTGAACTTCGCCGGAAGCGCTGTTTCCAATGTGATGCCATTCGGCGGCGCGATCGGTGTTGGCGCTACCTATGCAATCGATATGTCGTGGGGATTCACCGCCCCTTCCGTAACGCTGTCGATTCTTGTTTCCGGCATTTGGAACGTCTTCGCGAAATTGGCAATGCCGGTACTTGCTCTCCTTTTGTTGATCCTCTCGGGACACGCCACCGGAAAGCTCTTCTTGCCAGCGATCTTGGGGCTGATCGCAATCGTGGTTGCCGCGGTCGTTCTTGGTCTCATCATGAGGAGTGAACGGCTCGCTGAGCGAATTGGTCGATTGGGCCAGTCGATAGTCGGATGGTTTTGTCGAGTCTTTCGCCGCAAGGCCACTCCCGATGTCGTCACCGGGGTACTCAACTTTCGCCATCAGAGCATCGGGCTCGTCCGCGAACGCTGGTGGCGAATCACCCTTTGGATCTTTCTTTTCAATCTGATCCAGTTCCTGCTTCTCTTTGCGTGCATCCGCGCAATCGGACTCGACGGCATCACCCTCACTGAAGCATTCGCCGCGTTTGCCTTCGCTCGCTTGCTTGAAACCATTCCGATTACACCGAGTGGTGTTGGTTTCGTCGAAGTAGGCGCGGCATCTGCCCTCATCAGCTTCGGTGGACCCGAAAACGCGTCGACGGCAGCAATTTTCCTTTTCCGCGGGTTTGTCTATTTGCTCGAAATCCCAGTTGGAGCCATGGCCTGGGTTGTGTGGGCATCGATGACCCGCTGGCGGCGTCCGATCGGGTCCGTCTCGCGCAATCACTAGATGTGCGAGAGTGAGCGGATGGCTCACCTTTTCGACGAACGTTCCATCCTCCTCACCGACCGAGTCGCCATCGTGACCGGGGCAGCCGAGGGCATCGGACGAGATACCGCTCTTCTTTTCGCCCGATGCGGCGCAACCCTGGCGATCTGTGACCGACAAGCCGAACTTCTTGCCGATACGGCCGCGCAGATCGAAGCACTCGGCCGACCCGTGATCACCGCAGAGCTCGACGTACGCGACGCCGAAGCCGTCGATGTATTTGTAGAGAAGATCGCGGCCGCCCATGGTCACGTTGACGTGCTGGTCAACAACGCCGGTGGCACATTCGTTTCCCCCTTCCTCGATGTAAGCGCCAAGGGCGAGGCTTCACTTATCGCCGAGAACTTCACCCAAGCAACGCATTTCATCCGACGCGTCGCTCCGCTCATGACCAATGGCGGCTCGATTATCAACATCACATCGATCGAAGCCCATCAGGCTGGTCCGGGCTTCGGCATTTACGCTGCAATGAAAACCGCTCTTGAAAGTCTTTCGAAATCGCTGGCTCTTGAATTCGGAGCGCGCCGCATCCGTGTCAACTCAATCTCCCCAGACGCGCAACCTTCCGAAGGCGACAAGGGCCTGCAGGCAACGCTCATCGAAAGCGACCCAGAGTTCCTTCCCGCTTTCCTTCCGCCCCTCGGTTATCTCGGAACCACCGAAGACACTGCGGCCGCCGCACTCTTCCTGGCTTCCGATCTTTCGCGATTCATCACTGGCACCTCCATTCATGTCGACGGAGGAACATGGGCTGGCGGCGGATGGCACCGACCCGACGCAACCCGCCCCGAGCACTGGGGCAGTGAAGATGTCTGAACTCACGAGCCCCTGGGGCCTTGAAGGCCTTTCCGTTGTCGTGATGGGTGCAGGTGGTGGTGGCATCGGCACATCGATAAGTCGTTTCCTTGGTCATGCCGGCGCGTCAGTCGTTGCCGTCGACATCGATGCCGAGAAGTTGAAGGTCTGCACCGACGCACTCGAGGCCGACGGAACAACGCACATCGGACTCATTGCCGATGGCCGCGACAAAGATGCTGTCGCCACTGTCGTCGACAAGGCCAGCGAGCTCGCTCCGCTGCGCGGTTCGGTGCAGGTCGCCGGCGGTATGTGGCCACCACAATGGTCACCTTTTGCCAGCGAAGATCCCGCGTTCGACGATGTCATGGCCCTCAACTTCGGTTCCACAGTGAACACCGTTCGCGCCGTTGGGCGTCGCCTCGTTGAACAAGGCAACGGTGGAACGCTGTGCAATATCGCAACGACATCTGCACTCAACGGCATGCCCTATGGCTCGGCCTACGCCGCTGCGAAAGCTGCGGTGCTATCGCTCACGCGTTCACTCGCCATCGAATGGGGAAGCCGCAACATTCGCATCAACGCCGTTGCTCCTGGCTCAATCGCCACGCCAAAGAGCGCATCAACCCGCAAAGCTGGCGACACCGACCGCAACGACCTCGAAGTCATTCCGATGCGTCGTCGTGGCACCAGTGACGACATCGCGAAGGGTGTGTTGTTCATGATGTCCGATATGTCGGCCTATGTCACCGGTCAGGTGTTATGCGTCGACGGTGGGACCTCAGTGCGTCCCACCTACAACGACAGCGAAGAACTTCCTGTGTTCGTGCACAACGAAGAACTGCGCGCCCGTCTTAAAGACTGGTAAATCGACCGCCGCTCACCACGAGCGTTTGACCGGTCACGTACCGGGCTTCATCACTGCACAAGAACACTGACGGTGGACCGATATCGGTTTCGGGATCACCGAGTCGGCCAAGAGGAACCAAGCCTTCGATGCGCTTGACGCGTTCGGGTTCGAGAATCTTCATGTTTTCGAGAGCAGGTGATATCGCCAAGGGCGCCACGCTATTGACACGAATGTGATCAGGACCCCATTCACGCGCAAGCGCACGCACGAAACCTCGTTGCGCCGCTTTCACGGCGCTGTAGAAAGGCGCTCGTTCAGAACCTTCGATTCCTGCCGGTGAACTCATGAGCAAGTACGCACCCTGAGTCTTTTGAAGATGCGGATACGCCTGCACCGCAAGGCGCCAGGTCGCTCGCACCGTGACTGATGCGTGGTCTTCCCATTCATCAAGCGTCGTGTTTTCGAAATCCGTTGCTTCACTTGAACGACCACTAACCGCGTTGTGGACCACAGCATCGAGTCGGCCGAAGTCGCGAACTAGTTGTTCGATTGCTGCAGCACTTTGGGCAGCATCGGTGACATCGCATTGAAGAATCACTGGTGTCCCGCCAGCAGCGATAACCGCTGCAGCGGTTTCCTCGGCTGCTTTCGGCCGACGCACTCCTATGCCGACGATTGCGCCAGCAGATCCAAACGCAGCCGCAACACCGCGGCCAACGCCAGCAGCAGCGCCAGTAACAAGGACAACTCGGCCTTCCATCAATCCGGGCAGACCGCTCATGGCTGCATCACCGTTCCACGATCAGCCACCAACAGTGCGCCAGTAATTGCTCCGGCAGCAGGTGTTGCCAACATGTCAATGAGCCCGATCACATCGTCAACCGCCGACGCGGGCGGCAAGGCCGGCTGACCAAGCACCGGAACAACCGGGATTTCGGTGTTGCCCGCGTCGTTGTCACCCAGCATGAATGCGGCCAACTCAACTTCAATCGTGTTTACCGTGATGGACCGAGCGCCCCATCGCCGAGCGACCGCTTTTGCCATCACGCGAATTGTTTCGACCGCAGTGCACAGCGGAACAAGACCAGCGACGCCCGTAGCGACGACCGTTGGGAGGATCAGAATCACTCGCCCACCATCAGCGAGTACCGCATAGGCCTGCTGCAACGCCACAAAGGCAGCGCGCATCGAATATTCCGCTGCTTGATCCCACTCGGCTTCGGTGAGCGAGGCGATTGGTGCAGAACGAAATCCTGAGGGGTCGATTGCGGCGAGCACAACGCGGTCAACGGTTCCCGAGCCAATAAGAGAGCGGAGTGACTCGCCAACCAATTCGGCATTGGTGAGATCGATCGTGGGAGGCAGCTCGATTACGGAGTCACCGCGAGCCCGAAGACGCTGTGCGATCGAGGATCCGATCCCAGGACCGGATCCGATGACAAGTGTTGAAGCTGATGACGCCATAGTCCTCCTCCAGATGTCGAGACGCTATCGCCCCACACCAACGATCAAGACAACAGACATTCGCTACAGCAGACCACCGGTAGTCTCGGCGGGTGGACAGGGGGAAGCAGCGGCGGGTACTCGTCGCGACGATGCTCGGCGTATTCGTTTCGGGCTGGCCCGCGGTCATTCTCGTTGCCGCTCTTCCCGAAATCGGCGACAACCTCCACGCATCGCGCTCAACGCTTTCATGGGTACTTTCGCTTCCGATGCTCATCGGCGCAGTCATGCTCCCCACCTTCGGTCGTCTTGGCGACCTCAAAGGTCAACGACGTGTTTTTCTCATTGGCCTCACCGTTTGTGGAACAGCTGCGATTCTGACGTCACTGTCATGGAACGCCGCGTCACTTATTACTTTTCGCACAATTAGTCAGACAGCTGGCTTCGCAACTGCCCCCACCGCCGTCGCGCTCATCATGGAAACGTTCCCGCTCGATGCACGACCACGAGCACTTGGCATGTGGGCATTTGTTTCCGCCGCTGCCCCCGCGCTTGGTTTGGCATTTGGCGGACCGATGGTCGAACTCCTCAGCTGGCGCGGCGTCTTCATTGTTCAGGGAGCCCTGGCACTGTTGTTTCTTCCGCTCTGCTTGCGTTGGCTCGACGAGACAAAGCGCCGATCAAACATCGGCTTCGACATCGCCGGCGGAATCACCCTCATGCTCGCGACGGGTTCGGTCTTGCTCTACCTCGACCGAGGCGGTTCATGGGGCTGGACACAACCAGCAGAACTTTGCCTCCTCGTTGCCGCTCCAATGCTCACCCTGCTCTTCATCCGAATCGAAAAGCGCGCCAAGTTCCCGCTTCTGCCCACGGGCCTTCTCGCCAATCGCGCCTATTCGATGCCAGCAGTTTCTGAGTTCCTTTCGCAAGCATCAAGTAATGCTGTCTTCTTCAGCGCTCCGCTCTTGCTGCAACAACGTTTCGGAAAAACAATCGCCGAAACCGCATTCCTCATGCTTCCGCTCCCCCTCGGAATGTGCTTTGGTGCAATTATCGGCGGACGAGTTGCGGCAAGGTATGGCGAGCGGCGTGGCGGTTTGATCGGCACAAGTGTGATGGCGCTTTCAATGCTGCTTTTCCTCGCCGGATACAACACCGAACTCATGGGTCTTGTCACCATTGCCCTCATTATTCAAGGAATCGCTAACGGCTTTGTTCGACCGGCAGTCGCTTCGGCCGGTGGTGCCGCGCTCAGTCCCGAATACTTCGGAGTTGGAATGGCGACGCTTCGGATGATCGCTCTCCTTGGTTCGACCATGGGCATCAGCATTGCTCTCGCTGCGTCAGTTGTCGGAGGCTTTCGGGCGATCTACATCACGACCTTTGTTCTTGCCCTCATGGCTACAGCCACAATGACCCGGGTGATCTCACACAAGCGCCTAACGGGAACACCTGAAGAGCGAAAAGAACAAGAGCGGAAGCTCATCGCTGACATGGAAACTGAAGCCGGGCTCACGACTTTGCCGGCATTTGAAGGCTGACAATGACGATCCCTTCTGCAAATTCGCCCGGCGCTGTTCTCTACCTTGCTACGTGGCTGCCCAGAGAGCTTCATACTCAGTTCTCCGCATGGTGCGACGATCATCACCGAGAGCAACTTGCGTTGCCCGGATATCAACGCGCACGACGGTTCGAGTGGGTAAATGGCCGACACATCGACGATCCCCCGCAGTACCTCACGATGTATGACCTCGACTCACTTGAAGCGCTTGCGAGCGATGCCTACCTCGAGCACACACGTTCATCGCCCGGATTGCCCGATTTCCTTCGAGGCAATATTCGAGTCGAACGGCGTAACTGCGTCGTTGTCGCCTCACTCCCGGCCCTGTGGTGGCCACCCTCGCCGACGCCACTTCTCGACCTCTTTCAACTCACGAGCGAAGAGTCCGCCACCGAGCTTCGAGATGGAATAAAACACGTCACCGATCCGATTGCTGAAGGATTCACGCTTCGAGTGATCGATAGCGACAACGACAATCCGCTCGTGCTCGTTGATCATGGCGATACCGCCACCGAAATGATCAACACCCTTACCGGGGCTAGTGGCGCCCTTCACTCCGCATGGCGCTGTTGCTTCGACGAATTTGCATAGCTCCGCGGGCTCCTAGGATCACACAATCGAAATCTTGATCATCTGCTCGGGAAATACCTGCCGCTCGCCAATGGCGATGGGTTTGCTTGCCCATCACCTTTCGCTTCGTGGCATGGACGCTCGTGTTCATTCCGCCGGCACACTCGGCTGGGGTGGTCCTGCCACGAATCATGCAGTTGAAACGCTTGCAGCTCGCGGCCTCGATTTGTCGGAACATGAAAGTCGCCGCATCAAAGGTGAAGACGTCGCCGAAGCCGACCTCATCATCGGTATGACCCGCGATCATGTACATGGCGTCATCATCCATGACCGCTCCGCAATCGAGCGGACCTTCGTCATGGGCGAAATTGTTCGACTCGGAAACAAAGTTGGCCCTCGTAAGCCCGACCAATCGGTTCGTGACTGGTGCGCCACCGTTGCTGCGCTTCGCCCCAAAGGCCGTCCAGCCGGAATTTCGACCGATGACATTGCTGATCCCGTCGGTGAAGGCCTCGAGGTCTATGCCAAGACTGCCGACAGACTCGATGCGCTTTGTGCTGCAACTGCAGCACTTCTGCTTCCCGACGGCGCTCACGGCGAAATCGTCGATATCGACCCGCTCAACAAGCCCTGATCGCGGGCGCTCGAACAGAGCATCTCCTACACTCTCCACATGGGAAAATTCGCAAATAGCAAAGCACTCGCTGGCGCAAGTTTCGGAGTTCTGAAAAGCGAAAAGAAGTTGGCGGCGATTCCTATCGTTTCTGCAGTCACCTGTGGCGTTATCGCTGTAGCAGTTGGCGGCGGAGTCATTCTCACTGCCGACTTCATTGCCAACCCCGCGCCTGGTCAAGACGATTTCGCGATGACTCCGGCATCGTGGGCCGTCGGCATTGTCGGTCTTTTCCTCATCGGGTTAGTTAGCCAGATGTTTGCGGCCACACTGATCGCTGCTGCAAACGAACGGCTCGATGGCGGTAGCTTCACCATGGGCCAGGCATTTTCGAAAGCAACGAGTCGCACACCATCAATTCTTGGATGGTCGGCAATCAATTCAACAGTTGGTGTAATCCTGCAGGGCGCTCGCGACAAAGCCGGTTTCCTCGGCGACATTGCTGTCGGGCTCATCGGAGCGGCATGGAATGTCATCACTTGGCTTGTCTTGCCGATCATCATCGTTGAAGGCATCGGACCAATCGCCGCCATCAAGAAGTCAGCAACCCTCGTGAAGACCACGTGGGGCGAGAACTTGTTCGCTCAAGCCGGCATCGGCCTTATCGGCTTCCTACTCATGCTTCCCGGAATCCTCATCTTCGGCGCCCTGAGTTTGGCTCTCCCCCTTGCGGGAATCCCGTTGCTACTCATCTGGATTGTCGTTATTGGCTGCCTGATGTCGGCCCTCGGTGCCATTTACCGCACGGCGCTCTACCGATTCGCCGTTGGTCTGCCCAATGGCAGCGCATTCACGCAAGAAGAACTTGCTGGCGCATTCAAAACGAAGTCCAAGTCCGGACGTTCCCGCTGAGTTATTCGTCGGTTGGTCGAACTCCCACAGGCCAACCTTCGACAACCACAACTTCGTTGGTAAGTGGCGGCACCCAACCTTCGCCGTCGATCCAACGACGAACAACGCGACCAGGAACACCTACGACCACGCTGTGATCGGGAATCTCTCCGCGTACAACAGCACCGGCAGCGATCGCGCAATTACGACCGATTGACGTGCCCGGCAAGACAACGACATTGGTGCCGATCCATGTGCCCGCACCGACACGTACCGAAAAACCTTGCAACACCTGTTTGCCGACCGGGAGCCATGGATCGGCATAGGTGTGGTTGTGATCGGTGAAGTACACATTCGGGGCAACCGTGACGTCGGCCTCGAGCACGATTGAATGGCGTGCCACGAACCAGCAGTCCTTACCAACAGTCGTGCGATCGCCAATCTCAATCACGGGCGGTGTATCGGCCGGATAGGTCTCGGTTGGCATTCCCACCGCGAGTGTGGAGCCAGCACCAATAAAACAGTCCTCACCAATATGAATGGCATGGGCGTTGTAGCAATCGCCCTGAGGAAACGCTACGTAGCTTCCGCGTCCCATTGATCCATAGCGACGAGCCAGCGGATGTTCGGCATTAATTGCACCGGCGAGACGAATTCGCTCCCACGACGCGTTGATCACCGTCGTTGCGGCAGAGCGGAACGCATCTCGTATGCGATCAGACCGGTTCATGAATTGTCATTGTAGTTGACGGTAGTCTGAGCACTTCCCTGCGACGGAGTTCTCATGGCCACGATCAGATCACATGCGAGAGTGCATCGGACCGCCGAAGACGTATGGAAAATCGTGGGTGATCCCACTCGCATCGTTGAATGGTTCCCCGGCGTCACCGAGGCCACCGTCGAGGGCACTAACCGAACGCTCATGTTGAAGGCCGGCCTTCCCGTTCACGAAGAAATCGTCACGCTTGATCACCACATGCGCCGATTCCAGTACCGCATCACCGGCCCGCTGCCCATCAAGTATCACCTCGGGACGATGGACGTGATCGAAGACGGTGAGCCTGGATGTCTGCTCATGTACTCCACCGAAATCTCTCCCGACCCAATGGCCTTCGTGCTCGATGGTGTCATCTCTGAGGGCATCGGCAATCTCGCTCGCATGTTGAACGACCACACCGAGGAACAACGCTGATGGGTCGCAAAATTCTCTTCATCACCACCGACCAAATGCGTTACGACGCAATCGGCGCCAATGGTGGTCGAGTTGCCCGCACACCGAATATTGATTCATTTGCGGCCGACGGAATTTCTTACGACCGCGCGCAACCACAAAACGTCGTGTGTATGCCATCACGGTCCACGATGGTCACCGGTCAGAACATCGGAACGCACGGCGTCTGGATGAATGGCGTACCGCTTCCCGTTGATTCGCCCAGCGTTGCTGCGGTCCTACGTGACGCCGGCTACCGCACTGCCCTTATCGGAAAGAGCCATTTCGAACCGTTACTCGATCCCTTTCTTCGCTTCGAAGAAAACCAACAAGGATTCATCGGCGCAACCGAAGGCCATCGCGGTTTCGATCACATGGAACTCGCCACTCATGGTGCTGCCGGTTTCACGCATTACTCACGCTTCATCCGCCAAAACCATCCAGAAGCAATCGGCATGTTCTTCCAGGTGCTCGACGGTGATCTCGAAGTAAGCGATGTTCCCGGCGGCGACTCTGGCGCTCCGCAGATCAAACACAACGCGGTTCCGCGCGATTGGTACCACACCGATTGGGTTGCCGATCGAACGATCTCTTGGCTCGATGGTTTGAACAGCGAAGACGACTGGTTCTGCTGGATGAGTTTTCCCGACCCACATCACCCGTGGGACCCGCCCGAATCCGAGATTCATCGCGTCGACTGGCGCGAACTTGATCTTCCCGCTGGCTATCCGCAAAACCAAGCCGAACGCGAAGCGATCATCGATGCCAAACCGCGTCACTGGCGTCTTTGGTACGACGGAAAACTCGTCAGCAATTACGAAGCTCCCGGAAAGTGGGTTCCCGCGACACTCACGGCCGATCAAATTCGTGAAGTCAACGCGATGGCTCATATCGAAAACGAACTCATTGATGAAGCCATCGGTCGCGTTCTTGCTGCGATCGAGGCCAAGGGTTGGAGTGACGATCTCGACATCGTGTTCACCACCGACCACGGCGAGTTCCAAGGCGATTTCGGCTTCCTCTTCAAAGGCCCGTATCACGTCGATTCACTCATGCGCCTTCCGCTTATTTGGCGTCCGGCGCCTTCAGCCGGCGGCGGCGCGGATGCCACTGCCCGCGTCTCGTTGCCGGTCGGTCTTGTCGATCTCGCCCCCACCTTCTGCACCATCGCTGGCGTGCAACCGCCCGAGTGGATGGAAGGTCGTCCACTTCCTATCGACGATGCCGATGCTTCCGCTCGCGGATTCGAACGCGTCACTACCGAGTGGGACAGTCGTCAGCCC
>CAFBNJ010000063.1_pt1 | contig 11086 bp, 6 predicted proteins | sample 7269231 | NCBI WGS metagenome assembly CAFBNJ01 (sample SAMEA6814091, study PRJEB35770) | freshwater metagenome | biome: Freshwater; feature: Freshwater reservoir; material: water | place: Czech Republic | collected 2017-05-23 | depth 30m m
AATTGGGCTGAGATTCACCAGCTCGGTTGGCGTTTCCGGGTGAGCCCCGGTACCCTCTACTTCACGCCGCGGGGTGGAGCAGTCTGGTAGCTCGTCGGGCTCATAACCCGAAGGTCGTTGGTTCAAATCCGACCCCCGCCACCATCGAATATGCAGGTCACGCCCCCTTCTCGGAGGGGGCCTCTTGCATGATTGGCCCATCGTGGTCGCGGGTTTGGTCACAGGAAACTTCTGCACCAGCGAGAGCAGCAACAACACCATCGGCGGGAAGCCCCTGATTTTCGGGCATCAGGTGGGTGTACTGGCGCAAAGTGAAGCCAATGTCGTTGTGTCCGGGTCGTTCGTTTAATGCAATGTCGTCTGGCGTTTGGATCTAGAGCGGCCGATCCATTTATTTCGAATCCGGCTCAGACCGATCCGCCAGTATCAGCGCGAGCAAGAGGAAGAGTGAAACGAGGCTCAAGATGTTCGCAACTTCAAATTTCGATGGCCACAATATATTCACACTCGGGTGAGCGATTTTGACAGTTGCAATAACGATGGCGATTGCTAATCCGAGCAATATTGAAGGGACGAAATGAACAGCGATCGACCCTCGTGAAAATTTTGAGGCTACGACGACGCCGATGATCCCGAAGAGTAAAACGCCGGCCATGACCGCCACGCCACCTAGGAGCAGAGCAACGGGGGCCACGGCGGCGATGGCCCAAGCGAAAGAACGAGCGTTGATCTTGAGAGATGAGATCGAGGGAAAAGGTGCCGAGCTGACGCGATATCCGACTTCAATTGTCTGAGACTTCAGGCGACGAGATATGAAGACGATCAATATGCATCCCAGCAGTCCGATGATCGAAATGATGAGTGAAGCGGTAACCCATCTCTGAGGCGCCCACTGCACAGTTGCCTCGATGGAACCTGAAGAACCTGCACTCACTAACCATCCATTGGCGAAGGGCCCCATAGGGTGCGCGTTGCCAAGACTTTCGGTCTTTCCATTTTCCTTGATGGCGGCTTCCCACCCGGCATTTGAACTCTGGTTGTATTGCAACCAAAACGCGGATCCGTTTGTGTCAATTTGCGCTGAGTCGTTCGTCGCTGCCGAAACTTCTAACTGGCTTGCCGAGACTTGGCCTTGAACTGAATTCAGTAATGCTGAACTCAAGATCGTTTGATCCACTTGAAGGGCAGAGGACGGTTGGTTGACTGCAACAATCCGATGCTCTCCTGCCGACAGGGTAAACGGGTTTGAGCCACAGCCGACAAACTGAAGTGGGAGATCTCCTAAGGAACCGACGTCCCCCTTAACGAGTATCGGAATCGGTATTCCGTCAACTGCAACAAGATCATCCCGACATTGCGGCGCAACAGAATTGGAGATCGAGGCCCGAGGCGCACCTTGGAAACGGATTTCGGCGATGGACGCAGGAAGGATTGATTCTGATTTGCTATAGAGGTCTTTGGAGGTTCGAGGTGTGATTCCTGTAATTACAATTTGCAAGTCTTGAGCAGTGACGGAACGACCTAGGTCCAGTCGGTATGTCCTGTTACCAAAAGCGTCGATTGGCCCATTTCCGTCTAAACCAAATGATTTGCTGAAATTATCTGTCTTAACTTCGACCGAGGTGATGAGGCTTCGGTTTGGCAGATCAGCGGTCGCAATCTCAATCGAATCCAAAGAGATCGAATGATCGAGTTTTAGCGACCACGACTGCCCGACAACTCCTGTGAATGGTGTCGTCCAAGAAGTTGCCGGATCGTTATCGAGCGCTGACGAGGCACGTGCGGCCGGATACCCGAAGAGACGTTCGCTCGATGTGGCAACCGTTCCTCTGGGCAGCGTTCCCAACACTGAGTCGATTGCCGCGTCGTTCGCTCGACGGTCCAGCCTCACTGTTCCTCTCAAGCTGTATGAGTCGTTCGCAGGAACAGTGAATATCCGTCGTAGTGCCGGTTCGGGATCGCTTCGGACGGGCTCGGTAGGACTTGCTCGCCATCGTTGGAACAGGAAGCCGACGGGCATTGGTGTCCCAATGACCATTCCGAAGGGAGGCGGAACTGATACCCACTCGACGAGCGGCGCCACTCCAGGAATCGTGATCTCAGCTAGGCCCACAGGGCCTTTCAATTCGTCAATCGGATCAAGCACGCTGACGTCCACCCGAGAAAAAGGCTGGCCATCTAGAACGACCGATGTGCCTTTTTCGGAGAATGGATTGTTTGGATCCGTAGTTACCGTGAAAGACCTTGATCCATCAAGGACGACTTTGTACGTTCTGACCGGAATCGTCCCCACTCTTCCTTGAGGCTGCAGCAAGACAATTTGATTAGAACTAACCGGACGGCCCAAATCCAAGGAGATCGTGGGTGGGCCCTCAACGCCGGCGACAGAGAAGGGTTCATAGTCAACTCTCCAGCTGGTTTTTGGATCTCCGTCGAATGCGTTCGATGGTCTGTCTTCGGGATTCAGGGTGTTGGCGTTGCCGTAGGCATTGGCCGTTATCGAGGCGACTCCTTCCAAACGGGTTGTAGTCAGCCGATTAAGCGGTGATTTCTGACCCGTAGAGAGATAGTCAGTGGATAGTCCGGAGCGCGGCTCCCCAGTGAGTTGAAGTGTTGCGCCATTGTTTTCGCGAAGTGAGTAGTAACGACTCTCGTGGAGCCTGTTCGTGTCGGTAACGACTTGCTCCACCTTTAATGGGTCGACGGTTGCCAAGGCGGCGTCCCATCCAACGAGTTGGGACTCGCTAAAGAGGGGTCCAGTTGATGGATTGAGCAGGCCGGATGCGCTGGCGGAGAGCATCCCGAGGCCATCACCGAGAACGATTGCCTCAGATCCGATCGATCTTGCGGCGAAGCGTCCAACTTCGGGATTTGGAACATCGAATATGGCTATTTGCGGCAGAGCCATTGAGGTCGACTGTCCGTTGCGAAGAGAAGATTCCGTTTCAAATACGCGACTCGCATCCGGGACATTCACATATCCATCACCAAAGGTGGCTGCAAGACGGACGCCTGCTCTCGGATCTGAAAGTGTTCGCATCATTTCGCCAGGCAGGACCGTTCTGTAGCGTTCGTATTCGAGGTCGTTTGCTACAACAATCTGGCTGACGCCGAGCCAATGGCAGAGCGGAACGATGAGCTCTGGATCAAGTACGCCTTCTTGAAGTTGTCTATCGAGAGCGGCGAGCAAGTCGGATCCCGTAGCACCTCCCTGCGGAACGAGTTCCCTCCACACGACCTCGCGATCGGTGAGCCCTGGAAGCACTGGGTCGAGGGTGTGTCCCCATCGATATGAACCAAAGTCCTGTCCGGGGAGTAGTAGGACGCGCCCCTGACCTTCATTGAGGTACGAAGCTGCATCTCGCCACTCTTGGGGGATATTCGCTGGCCTACTAAATCGGGGGGCGATGAAGCCATTGAGGTATGGGCCGCTAATCGCAAGAGCGAAGACAGCGATGAATCCCAGAGAAATCGTCATTCGCCAATTGGAAGTGAGTCGGCTGGACGCTGACTGGATGCCTACGCAAAGTAGCGCTGCAATTCCTAAGACAATCAGCGGAACGGCGCGCTGAGTATTTCGAAGACTAAGGACCGTTGGGCTGATCCGACTAGCCGCCTCAAAAGCTGTGCCTACTGGGGACCGAGGTGGGTACGAGTAGGCAACTGCGCCAAATAGAACTCCAACGCATATCAGCCCCACAAAATAGATTCGCTGCTGGAATCGAACGAAGGACGCTATTGCGAATGCAAGAAACGCGGGCACGAACGAAGCAATGAGGGCCAAACCAGTTCTCATGAAAGGTTCAGCGAAACCCTCCAGCCATGGTGCGTAGACATCGCCTCCGTAAAAGAACCAGTAGCCCAAGCCTCTGAGTAATTCGAGAGGGGATGCGGTCTGGGAGGTGGTACGAACTGACTCAGTCAATTCAAGGATTGGCAATCCGTATTTGCCCCCGATCCAGTAGGCCACTACCCACCACAACTGGGTCACGGCAAGAAGCAAGCCGATACGACCAAGCGTCTTGATTCCATCCCATGGTTTGCGCGAGCGAAGAACGAAGACTTCAAATGGGATCCACAGAAGAGCTCCGAAAATTACAAACGCGATCGAACTTCCATTAAGGGCACTCGAGACTGTGACGATCAGGGCGAAGACGGCGGGGCCACTCCATGAACTGGATCGAATCGACTTGATTGCGGCAAGCACCAGCCAAGGGAATGCAACGAAAGGCAACAGCAGCCCCGACTGACCTGTCACCTGCCCGAGGGGGTAGAGACTGAAACCGTAGGCAATTGACCCAACAAGTATCGCTGGGCTGCGGCCCCAAAGGCGGCGGAAAAGAGTAAAAGCGCCGAACGATGCGCCGAAGAGAATTGAGCCGATCCAAACCCGTTGAATCAACCAAGCGGGCATCCCAAGGCTATGGAAGATGGAAAAGAATGGACCCATTGGGAGTAGGTACCCAATGTTTTGGTGAGTAACCGTTCCGCCATTGACGTACTGATCCCACAAAAAAGGAGCACGTTCCATCAAGCGTGTGGGATCGAGGAGTAACCACTGCTTTGTGTCAGCGTTGACCGCGGTACCCGCAATGAGAACGGGCAATAAAGACAGGACGAGGAGGACTCCAATCGCCAGCCAGTCGCTGCGTGCCCAACCTAATTTGGCCGCCTCGGGATCGAGCCCGACCTCGCTACTGCTCATGGCCGAGAACCTGTGGCCTCGCTAGCGAGGCTGCCGAATATTCCTGCAGCAGACTCTTGCCACGTGAAGCGTCGGGCAAACTCAAGACCTTCCGCCGAAAGGCGCTCTAGTTCATCGCTGCTCATGAGTATCTGAACTATCGCGTCGTCGAATTCTTGGCCGACTGGTCGTAAATACCCATTCACCCGGTCGAGGACAGCGTCTTGATGGCCGGGAATGTCGGTCGCCACCACTGGTGTGCCGCAACTTGCTGCCTCGAGGAGGGTCAATCCAAAACCCTCGGCTTCCGAAGCGCTGACTACAACCCATGCCCGCCGGTACTCGTCAATTAATTGATCTTCTGGGATTCTTCCGAGCAGAGTGACGGAAGACTGAAGCCCTCGTTCCGCAAGCATCTGCTCAATCTCTTGGCGCTGTGGACCTTCCCCGACCACACGAAGTTTTACTCCCGGAACCCGGCCTCTCAACCTGTCGAAACGATCGACTACGCGAGCGATTCCCTTTTGCGGCATGAGCCTGGCAACGGCAAGAACCGTTGGTTCTGCAGCTCGCTGCCCTGAGGGGGAGAACGCAGGATCGATGCCATGTGGAATGACATCAATTCGTGAGGGATTGAAGCCATAACGCTCTGCAATTTCCTGCTTCGCTGAGTGAGCGCCGGTGAGGACCCTCCGCTGTCTATAGACCTTGGGCAAGATTTTCGATTCGACCAATTCACCAATGTGGCCGCCGACTCCGGGTAACAACATTTGCCAAGTTCCGAGATGTACATGATGGATAAATCCAACTTGAGGCGTTCGAGGTCGGATAAGTGGTGTGAAGAATGGCAGACCATGAAAGATCTCGATGATCCCATCAGGGCGCCCCAGCCTGCGCGACAGAAGTGCAATTGCTGTTGCCGGGAAAACGCCAAGCCGACCCCCACCGCGTAGAACTTTTGCGTTGCCTCGTTGGACTGTCGACGGCTGACCATCGACGCGGCCGGTATGGAGAACAACATCAAGACCAGCCCGTGAAAGATTGTTAATCAGATGATCAACGTGGACTTCGGACCCCCCTGATTCTGGGTCCTCTATGTCCCTAAATGCGACTACCGCAACTGATTTGATATCCGATTCCTCTGAGAGGTGACGGATACGTTCTGTAGGCGGTAAAGCAGCAATTTCGGCTGCATCCATAGGAGTCGAGACTAACACTTGCAATTACTGTGGGAGGTGGCAGTGGTAGTCGTTTGAGTAGACGTAAAGGTCCGTTGAACTCGTCACGGAATTTGCTTCTCAATCAGTCGAGCATTTGCTGGTTAGCCGGTCGAACTATCGATCGAAAAATCGGCGACAGCCGATGTAGCGTTCTCCGATTTCGAGTTGCAGTCGCCCGTCTTGCTGGTGTGTCCGGATGGATGTACGTCGATGCACCCCCTGTCTGGGATGTGGGTCGCAATCCAGCAAGAGAAGATTTGTCTGGGGAGTTAGTGCTTGTCGTTGTCGGGTCTCACCTATCATGTTGAAGATGTCCACAGGCGAGAATCCTGACCACGACTGTGTGAACTCACAGCTCGAAAAGGTTGTTCCCAGGTTCTCTCTTGTCGTACCAATGTTCAATGAGTCAACTCGAATAGCTGCGACCATTGATGAGTTGTCAAAGTCGCGGTTTCTTACTGCCGAGTGTGAAATCGTCTTCGTTGATGATGGGAGTTCGGACAATTCAGCGGAATTGGCCGGTCGGCTTGCATCAGAGAGCGAACTGCAGTCGTCGAAGGTTATTCGACTTGATCGCAACCGGGGAAAAGGTTTTGCCGTTCGAAAGGGAGCTGAGATCGCTTCTGGCGATTTCATCGTTTTCGTTGACGCTGATCTTTCAGTCGGACTAACCGACATCGAAAATGCTTTTCACGTTCTAGAGAATGGTGCTGACCTCATCTATGGAAGTCGTCATCATCCAGATAGTCGGTTGCCTAGATCGCAGCCCCTGTTACGTGTGGTCAGCGGAAGGTTTTACAACGTCTTCCTGCGCTGGATGATGCTCACTTCAGAGCGAGATACTCAGTGCGGCCTAAAAGGTTTTACAAGTTCAGCGGCGTCGACCATTTTCCCGGCTTCGGAAGTTGATGGTTTTGGCTTCGACATCGAGATCCTTGCTATCGCTGAACGATTGAACATGGACATCAGAAGTGTCCCTGTGAGTTGGTCGCACGTGAACGACAGCAGAGTCAAGGTTGTTCGACACGGAGTGGAAATGATCTCAAGCACGTTACGGCTTCGGTTTCGAATCCGAAGCACGGTTAAAACGATTTTGCGCGAATCGGAGACGAGTTCTGAGGCAATTTCTCCAATGTCCCAAAACTGCATTTCGGCAATGGGCCGTTATGAGGATGACCATTGGTGGTTTGGTGCGAAAAGAAAAATTCTTTCATCACTGTCGAACTCGACCGTTGAGCCTCATCAGGCCGGGCTAGACATCGGCTGTGGCGCAGGTGGAACTCTTAAGTCGATGTCCGCCGGTGGAGGGACCGCTATAGGCCTCGACATTGACGACGATTCTTTGGGAATGGCATCCCGAGTTGGTCTGCCGTTGGTGAAAGCGGATGCGCTTTCCCTTCCATTCCGATCGAGGTCTGTCGATGTGATTTCAGCATTTGATGTCGTCGAACACACCCCAGACGATGTCCAAGTCTTACGCGAAATAGCGAGAGTTGCTGATCCAGCAGGAGTGATTGTGATCGCCGTCCCGGCCTACACGTGGGCATGGAGTGATCACGATATTCGACTTGGTCATTATCGGCGTTACACGCGTTCTCGACTTCTGGATTCGGCTAGGCGGGCCGGTCTTGAAGTCGAACGGTGCACGTACTTTCACTGCTGGCTTATCCCGCCTGCACTTCTTGTTCGGAAGACACCGCTCTCGCGGTTACTGGGCGATAGGCAAGAGGAGTTGAGCTTCGTTAATCCGATTGTTAATCGAGTCCTAAGTTTGGTCAGTAGTCTCGAAATTTGGATAATGAAGCACGTAGACATTCCTTTCGGTTTATCGATTTTACTTGTGGCCAAGGCGCCCGATCGACCTGTGATTGATCCGCCAGTCGACGAAGTTTGAGTAAAATGTGCTTGCGATGGATCTCCGGTTTGGTGCCGGAGGATCCGTACTTATCGGTCGGGCAGAGGACAACTCCTTGACCCCACGATGACGTATTCATCCGCGCTCTTCTCTTCCCCGAGCCTCACGCTTGAAGAAGGCTCAATCGCGAAACTCGATCGGCTCTGTCGGATGATTGATATTTGCCCTGGTGATCGTGTCCTTGAGATCGGAACCGGATGGGGTGGTTTTGCGATCCATGCGGCCACGCGCTTCGGTGCCCACGTCACGACAACGACAAGGCGCACATCTTCCCGGGTGGTTGCCTGCCGTCGATCGAGGCGATCAACCGATCAATCAAGCGAGTTACGGATCTCAGCTTCGACGAGGACTTTGGATTCGGTGCTGATTACGCCGAGACGCTCCGTCGTTGGCGTATGAATCTGCATGCCGATGAGGCGACCCTTGCATCGCTGGGTCTTGATCAACAGTTCATCCGGTTGTGGGACTTCTACCTCTGTTACTGCGAGGCCGGATTCGACGAAAAGATGATTGATGTGGTGCAGATGAGATTCACCAGACCCCTGCGCTGATCCATCGGGGCGCTATTCGCACAACTGGAGAAAAGAACGGGATTTCGGGCATCAGACCGTGTGTCGGTGAAAGATGAAACGCTGTCACTGACCTTGAAACGGTTTGAGACAATCTTGATATGCCCTTCCGCGTGGAGAGCGATCAAGGTGCGGGGAGGGGAGACTCCCGAGCCTCAAATCGGTGCGGACATGAGATGGAGCAAACATGCATGAGATCAAGTGCCCACACTGCGGGGAAAACTTCAAAGTTGACGAGTCCGGTTATGCCGAGATTCTGAGACAAGTTCGTGACGATGCATTCGATAAGGCGCTTAGTGAGCGACTCGAGATCGCCGATCGCGAGAAGAAGGCAGCGGTCGAGTTAGCCGAGTCCAAGATCAGCCAGGAACTTCTTGGGGCAGCGTCGGCAAAGGACGTAGAGATCGAGCGACTGAAAGCGGAGTTGAAGTCGAGTTCCGAGTTAGTGAAGGCCCAGGTATCTGCCGATCTGAATGATGTCGCTGTCAAGAAGGATGCGGAAATAGAACGACTCAAGGCCGATCTCGCCAATGCAGACATTGCGAAGCGCTTGGAATTGAACGAAGCGCTCGGTGTGGTTGAAAAAGAGCGAGACGATCTGCAGCGAGATCTGCAAATCAAGGAGGGGGAGCAGAAGCGTCTTGAGGCGTCTTTGAAAGAGAAATACGAAACGCAGATCAGCGACCGAGACGAAATGATTGAGCGCCTGAAGGACATGAAGGCGAAGCTCTCCACGAAGATGGTCGGCGAAACGCTCGAGCAGCACTGTGAAATCGAGTTCAACAAGCTACGAGCGACCGCATTCTCCAGCTCGTACTTTGAGAAAGACAACGACGCCAGGTCGGGCAGTAAGGGCGATTACATCTTCCGCGACTCCGACGAGACCGGCACTGAGTTCGTCTCGATCATGTTTGAAATGAAGAACGAGAGCGACACGCCGGGATCGAAAAAGAAGAACGAAGACTTCTTTAAAGAACTCGACAAGGATCGAAACGAGAAAGGATGCGAGTACGCCATCCTTGTTTCGCTGCTCGAGCCGGAGAACGACCTCTATAACGGCGGAATCGTTGACGTCTCACATCGTTATCCCAAGATGTATGTCGTCCGTCCACAATTTTTCATACCGATGATCACTGTCTTGCGTGACGCTGCTCGCAATTCGTTGTCCTACAAAGCCGAGCTAGCGCGGGTGAAGGAGCAGAACGTTGACATCACGACGTTCGAAGACGATCTCGACACGTTCAAGACTGGCTTCGCCCGCAACTATGACTTGGCGGCACAAAAATTCCAAACGGCGATCAAGGAAATAGACAAGACCATCGATCACCTGCAGAAGACGAAAGAGGCGTTACTTGGTTCGGAGAACAATCTCCGCCTCGCCAACAACAAAGCCGAAGACCTTTCGATCAAGAAACTCACGCGTGGCAATCCAACGATGGCTGCCAAATTTGCCGAACTGAAGACCGGCGAGCCTGAAGTTGAGCTGTAGCGAGAGCGGTTCCATCACGCCATCGCGGAACCTGTGATGATTTGCCGATGGCGCTTGAACTGAACTCGTTTCCTGGATCATTTGGGACTGAGGTTGATGGAATCGATCTGAGTAGCGATCATGGACTTTCGAGCCAGTGGACGCTTGCTGAGATGGAAGCGTTACGCGAGGAATTCGACTCGCGACATCTGTTGTTGTTCCGAGGCGGCAGCATGACTGGCGAGCAACAGGTGGCTTTTGTTGCAAGGTTCGGGCCGCTTTTGGCCGAGCGCAATCTTTGGTCGTATGTGTCGAATTCTCGATCCGATGGAATCATCCGTGAAGGGGGGTTGCTCTTTCATTCAGACTTCGCGTTCACGCCGTTCCCAGTGCTCGGCATCTCGTTGCATTGCCTTGAAGCGCCTGAGTCTGGAGCCCCCACACGGTTTATCGATGTGGAACAGTCGGCAAGAGCGCTTCCCACTGATCTTCGAGCAGCGCTCGAAGGACGGTCGGTACTTAACGTCTACGACTTTCACCTCCCCGATGACACTCCGATGAGAGTTGAGAACATTCGGCGGAATTCACCTCGTTGCGAACGGCCCATCTTTGGAATTCATCCGAGAACGGGAACCGAAGTGATCACTGCGAATGAATTGCATTCAGACTCTATTGTTGGGATGTCCACCATTGAAGGACGAGCGCTTCTTCGAGATCTCTTCGATGTCATGTACGACGCGTCGAATGTTGTTGAACATCAATGGGTTGTTGGCGATTTGCTGCTCTGGGACAACATTTCTCTTCAGCACGGACGGCCGGCATTCGATCTTGCGGAATCTCGAACGCTTCAACGGGTCACCCTCGGCGAGTACACACCCGCCGAACTCGTCGAAGGGCTAGATGAGTTGCTGAAGGGGAGCGCGGACTAGTCGAGGGGTGGGAGCGTGAGTGACTGACCGAATCTTGCGGCCATATCCGCCCAACTCTTCTTTGACCGTGGCTCAATGCCGAGTGCTTCGAGAACGCCGAGTCCGACCTCTGCTGCCCAGGTGAACAGCACCGCATCGCGAATATCGACCGATGGGTCAATTCCAAGTTGTTCTTGGTTGGCTTCGTAGCGATCGACCCAGTCTTGGAGATGGCTGAGTTGTTCGTCGCGCAAGCGATCCCGAGTTTCGTTGTCGGTAATCGCGGCCGCAGCGCCTTGGAGGATGAGCGAGCGGAGTTGTC
>CAFBNJ010000080.1_pt1 | contig 9612 bp, 7 predicted proteins | sample 7269231 | NCBI WGS metagenome assembly CAFBNJ01 (sample SAMEA6814091, study PRJEB35770) | freshwater metagenome | biome: Freshwater; feature: Freshwater reservoir; material: water | place: Czech Republic | collected 2017-05-23 | depth 30m m
GCCAGCAAGGCCAATGCTGGCTCGGACCTTGTTTGCATCTTTCACGACATCGAGTCCGTTCACTCGAGCCCAACCATCGTCTGGGACAAGCGTCGTTGTGAGAACTCGTACCGTTGTGGTCTTGCCAGCACCATTCGGCCCTAGCAAGCCCAGCACGGTTCCCTTCTTGACGGAAAAACTGACTCCGTTAAGAGCACGCACGTCACTACCAAACGTCTTTGTCAGGCCCTCGGCCTCTATCGCAGCATTCATCTGTTCATCACGGGAAATGAGGCTACCGGCCTGTCAGCACTCACCCGACAGTTCGACAGAAGAATTCAACCAAACGTGATCTCTCTCCGAGCCATCTTCCATCCGTCTTCGGTTCGCACCAGGAAGTCGTGATAGTGACCGACCACTGTGACCTTCGGGGTAGTGGTTGTTTCGACGTAATAGACCCAATAGGAGTCGGCAACAGCCTCATCGTCGCTGGTGAATTCGACTGCGGTAGATGCGACGATATGGCGCGTATTGCTGCCGGGTCCGACACCACCTTCGGCTCGGCGGGCGAGGCTGCCCTCGAGAATGTCCGCCCGACCGTGACGAGGCGCGTTCGGCATGAGCCATTCAGCATCGACCGTGAACAAGTCTGCATACTGTTCACACGATCCAAGTCCATCGGCGTACTGAGCTAAGCGCACAATCACATTGCGAACTGCCCATTCATCGGCTGCTTGCTCTCCTGGCGAACGACCTGATCCCATGATTCCTCCTGAGTAACGTGTCGAGATCATCTCACTTCCCGACCGCCGGGTGCACTCCATCCCCCCGACCTTGACGTGCGAGGATGGGCAAATGGAGATCTCAATCGGAATCACCCCTGGTCCAGACGCAGTGCGACTCGCACAACTCGCCGAGGATCTCGGCTATCGCCGGGCATGGCTTTACGACTCTGCCGCGCTCTACGAAGACATCTGGATCAACATCGCCAACATCCTTAACGCGACTTCGAATCTTGATGTTGGAACCGCCGTCCTTGTTCCGAACCTTCGTCACGTCATGACAACAGCATCGGCGATTGCCACCATTGAACGCATGGCCCCCGGGCGTCTCATGTGCGGTTTCGGCACCGGATTCACGGCCCGAATGGTCCTTGGCAAGAAGGCTCTCTCGTGGGCGGCGACACGCAGCTATATCGAAACTCTTCACTCACTGCTGCAAGGCGAAGTAGCCGAGGTTGAAGGCTCAAAAGTGCAGATGATTCATCGCCCATCGTTGACTGCTCAGCGACCTATCGATGTTCCGCTTCTTCTCTCCGCCATGGGACCCAAAGGTCTCGACATCACCGCCGAGATGATTGCGAATGGCACCTGCACCGGTTTGATTGGTGTGGCGCCACTCGAAGGAGCTTGGGGTCATCAGGTCCTCATGGTCTCCGGCTCAGTTCTTGACGATGGCGAACTGGCCAGTTCTCCGCGAGCGAAGGCCGCCATCGGCCCTTGGTACGTCGTTGGTTACCACGGTTTCTGGGAAGCATTCCCGGAAGGCGTCGCATCGATGCCAGGTGGCTCTGAGTGGTTGGCCGATGTTGAATCTGCTCGTCCCGAAGGCCAGCGTCACCTTACGGTCCACGAAGGGCACGTCACCGAGGTGGTCGGCAGAGATCTCACCGTGCTCGATCTCGCCACAGAGGAAACCCTCGCTGGGGTTGGATGGACAGGAGAAGCATCGTCAATTCAGGAAAAGTTGCATCACGCGTCGAGCGTCGGTGTGAAAGAAATCCTGTATACGCCTGCCGGCCCCGATGTCGATCGGGAAATGCGAGCATTCGCGAAAGCTGCTCTCTGCTAGATGCCAGCAAGACCGCATGATCGAGAATCATTGACAAAGGCTGGCTGGGCCACACTCTTTGGCGTCGTCCCGGACCACGGCCTGCACCGTCGCTCCAGCGATGTTTTTCGAGTGATCGTCGGAGTTCTCCTCTTCGCACTCGGAACCGTAGGTGCGCTTTCCTATTCGCATCTCGAGCGTTCAATTCACAACGTCGTTGAAGCGCTACCGGATCCGTTACTGGCACTAGCGAAAATCGCAAACGGCGGTGGAGTCACTGCATCAATAATCGTCGTCTATGTCATAGCGCTCTCTTCACGCCGAATTCGTTTCGTCACCGGACTTTCGCTTGCTCTCGTTGGTGGATGGCTCATCACGCTCGGTCTCCAGCACCTGATCGATGCACCTTCAGTCATCGGCGCTACCGCGAAGAATCTCTCCCATTACCCGCAGTATCCGCCTGTCCGTCTCACCGTGCTCTCTACCGTCTTTTTCGTCGCCGGCCCCGAGCTCACCCGACCTTCGCGGCGGCTCATGTCAATCCTTCTCACGGTCGTGGCAATCAGTGCGGTGGCGCAAACCGCTGGATTCCCGGCTGGAATCTTCGGCGCAATAGCCCTCGGATGGGCACTCGCTGCGGCCATTCACCTCGCTCTTGGTTCCCCCGACGGAGCCCCTGACCCTGCTGAAGTAGTCCAGGATCTGGCATCGATTGGGATCATCACAACCAAGCTCGCCGTTGGCGATGTCCAGACCTGGGGAGAAAAGGCCTACCAGGGCACCGACCAGAACGGTTCGAACCTTCTCGTTGCCGTTATCGGTCGAGATGCAACCGATGCACAACTGCTCACAAAAATCGGTCGTTTCCTCTGGTACAAGGATTCGGGCCCGATTCTGAGTTTCAGCCGCCAGCAGCAGATCGAGCATCGTGCCTTTGCATTGCTTCTTGCTGAGCGCGCTGGCGTGCGAGTACCGCACGTCATTACCGCAGCGACTATTGGCTCGCGAAGCGACGCAACTCTCGTGATGCAAACGAGCATCGGCACTGCTCTCGACGAATTGCAGCCTGACCAGATAACCGATTCTTTTCTCGACGATTCATGGGCTCAACTTGCAAAACTCCATTCAGCGGGAATCACACACGGGAGCATCTCAGGCAAGAGTTTTCAATTGACGAGTGACGGAGCGGCTATTCGTGACCTCGCTACTGCAAACACGACTCCCGATACCGATGCGTTCTGCATCGATCGCGTCGCCCTCTTAACGTCAGTCGCCGACACAGTTGATCAACAGCGAGCTATCGCCTCGGCGCAACGATCATTGGGTAACGAAGGACTTGCAGCCCTTCTCCCCTATCTCCAAACGACTGCTCTCTCAAGGGTCAATCGCAAATCAGCGAGCGGCTTGAAGAAAACTTGCTCGGAGCTTCGTACAGCGGTGAGTGCTGCGACCAACGTCGAAGCCCCCAAACTCGAAGAGCTCCGACGCGTCGCTCCGAGTTCAATCCTTATCGCCGGTTTCACGATCTTTGGCATGTATTTGTTGATCGGCCAGTTCGCGAACGTGCAGTGGTCTGCCATGTTTAATGACGCTCAATGGGTCTGGGTGCCTGTCGTCTTCGCACTCGCATGGGTTCCTATTGGTGGCATCGCTCTTTCACTTCTCGGTTCCGTCAGCAAACCGCTCCCACTGCGTCCAGTACTCATGCTTGAAATCGGAACAAAATTCACGGGGCTTGCCGGGGGTGGAGTTACGACCTTTGCGCTACTTGTGCGCTTCTTTCAGAAACAAGGTCTCAAGTCTGCCGTGGCTGTGACCTCAAGCCTGCTGAATTCGGTGGCCTCCGGGTTCACCGAAGTCGTGTTCCTTCTCGTCGCACTCTTTTTCGGCGCAAGTTCTTTTTCGTTAAGCAAGGGCGGTTCCGGTGGAGCCAGCGGACTCTCGGGGAAGATACTTCTTGCTGCTCTGCTGTTGGCCCTACTTGCAGCCATCGTCTTTACGATTCCAAAGCTTCGCCATCGCATCTCCCACTTCCTCATTCCTCAGATACGAGCGGCACGAACAAATCTTGCGGCGGTGATGAGAAACCCGCGCAAGGGCATCCAAATGCTCGTCGGCAATGCAATCGCTCAGGTGTTCTATGCGCTTGTGCTCTGGGCCGCTCTGCACGTGTACGGCGAGTCGCTTGGCCTCATGCAACTGATCGTGATCAATACCTTTGCTTCGATTATTGGCGGTTTGGCGCCGGTCCCTGGAGGAATCGGGGTCATCGAGGCCGGTCTTATTGGGGGATTCACCGCTGCCGGAATTCCAGATCAACAGGCCATCGCTGCCACGTTCACCGCCAGAATGTTCACGGCGTACCTGCCTCCCGTCTGGGGCTGGCTGTCAATCAATTGGCTCCGTCACCGCGACTTCGTTTAATCAGAGACTGAACCTGAACCTTCGAAGTGTGTTCGGAGCATGTCTTCAATTCGACCTAAACGATCATCAGTAGTCTGGTCTCCATCGCCAGCGGCCACCGAAGGTGCATCTAACTCCGCAGCAGAGTTCCGACGCGCTTGCGCCTGATCCATGAAACTTGAAGCGATCTGGGCAGTGATCACCGCTGCAGTCGTGAGTCCGACAACCATGATTGCGACTGCAGCAACTCGGCCAGCGTTTGTCACTGGGTAGTAGTCGCCGTATCCAACTGTAAAGACGGTGACGCAACCCCACCAAACAGCAATGCCGATCGAGGTGATATTAGCCTGCGAGCTGTGGCGCTCAAATCCCCACACGATCACCATCAGGTTCAACAAAAGTACGACGGAGACAAACAGGAAGTGGGCGATATTTCCCTTCTTGAACATCGCCTTGAGGAGCCGGATGCTGAAGATCAATCGAATAGCCGGGAGAAGGACTGCTAAGACGCCCACGGGGTGATGAAAGAAATAGTGCAACTTCTTGTGTGCGAGAACCGTCCGAACAGTCATATCGATTGCATAAATAACCGATACAAGGATTCGCCCGGCGTACCAGAAAAAAGGATGTTTCTCATCATGGATGCCGCCGATGGGAACCACGGTCAACCAGATAGTGAAAAGCGCCAACAGATCGAGGGGAACTGTCGTTCGATTGATCCATCGATCAAGCCGAGGGTTATTTTCCTCCGACTCGGCGAGATCGAGACTCACGTTCTTATCTTGGATCTGAGATCCTGCTTCAGGGGTCACGTTGGCAGTCTCTCAGACAGCGCGTTCTTCACGCACTTTCGAATCTCTCCGCCTCGGCTTTCCAACGCGACTGATCGACTTTGCCGTTGGCGGCACGGCCGATCGATTCAACGAACGACACACGCCTCGGGATCTTGTACGCCGCCAGACTCATCCGAAGTTGCCCGATCAGGACATCCGTATCGACCGTCGCTCGAGGCGCGAGTTCTACAAATGCGATGACTTGTTGGCCAAATCGCTCATGGGGAGCACCAACGACCACAGCGTCCGCCACCCCAGACTGAAGTTTGAGGGCCTCTTCAACTTCCTCAGGAAAAACCTTTTCGCCGCCAGTGTTTATGCAGCCAGATCCTCTACCAAGAAGTGTGACGGTGCCGTCCTCATCGACGGAGGCAAAATCCCCCGGCGTCGTCCAACGACGTCCACCAATCTCTCGGAACGTCTTTGCGGACTTTTCGGGATCATTGAAATAGCCGATCGGGGCGCGTCCGGCGACCGCAACGAGACCCGTTTCCCCTGATCCCGGCGTAACTGGTGTGCCGTCATCACGAATAACTTGGGCATCGGGGCCCAGTTTGAATCCCGCCGTCTTCGCTGTACCGCGAGACGAAGAAATCGATCGTGCAAGGCCAACCGCTTCGGACGAACCCAGAGTGTCGACACAGAGAACGGTAGGTGCATGCGCAATCAGGCCGTCCTTCACGGGCGCAGACCACATCACACCGGACGAAAGGATGACTTTGAGGGAGGAAATATCCCACCGTTCGGGTTCAGCGTCGAGCGCAGTCAGCAGAGGTTTGGCGAACGCGTCACCGACAATCGAGAGGTCGGTCACGCTGTGGACCTCGACCGTGTCAAGTAACTCTTTCGGATCGAACTTCGTGTTTTCACACAAGACGACAGCTCCGCCCGAATCAAGAACAGCGAAGGCGGAAAAGGCAGCCGTACCGTGCATGAGCGGTGCAGCGGGAATGACTCGCGCTCGCGACGACCCCGCTGCAGCGAGACCCTCAGCAATTGCATCGAGCCCCCCATCTTCCTGATACTTAATCGTCGCGCTTCTATTCAAGACACAGAACAAGTCATCCTGCCGCCACATCACGCCTTTCGGCTGACCGGTCGTTCCGCCCGTGTAAAGGAGAAAAAGATCGTCTCCGCTTCGTTGAGGGGCATCAGCAGGTAGTTCCATCGCAGAGGCCGCAACCTTTTCAAACGGTTCGGCCCACTCGGGACACTTACCGACTCCGTCGTCAACCCAAAGCCACAGCTTCACTTCAGGTACTCGAGTGCGAACTTCATTGGTCGACTCGGTGAACGATCCATGGAACATCACGGCTTCGACACCTGCATCGAGCCACAGATAAGCGAGTTCATCTGCTACGTAGCGATAGTTCGTATTCACCGGAACCATCGCTGCCTTGTAGGTGGCGAACAGGGACTCTAGGTACTCCATTGAGTTCATGAGATATTGCGCAACCCGGGATTGTCGAGTCAGCCCAGCTTCGAGTAACCGAGCCGCAGTCGACGAGGCTCGCTCATCGAACTCTGCCCAGGTACGAACGGATGAGCCTCGCAAGAGAGCCGGAGCGGTGGGCTGCACCGATGCAATCGTTTCCCACACATCAGCAAAATTCCAGGCAGTCATGTGAGTAGTTCTGACTTTCGGACGACGCAACGAGTAACGATCCGCAGATGGTAGGCCGTCAATTGCGCACTCCGCTGATAATGCGTCCGCATTAGTCTTTCTGGATGGGTGAAAGCATTACTGACGAAGGCATTGACCGCTTGCGAGCACGCATCGGCATTGCCCGATCCCACAGCGCTCCTCCTCACTATCTCAGTCCCAATGAAGACGCCTTTCGTCACGTGGCGATGGCATGTGGAGATGACAACCCGCTCTGGTGCGATCCCAAATACGGAACCACCACTCGTTGGGGAGGACCAATCGCGTCACCACAACTTGTCGGCGGAGACACGCTGATCGGCGAGGACGAGGTCACCCGCATACCCGATGATCAAAAAGAACTCATGAAGGGTGACCCCCTCGGTGGGGTTCACGCGTTTTATTCTGGAAGTTTCCGGGAATGGTGGAATCCATTGCGGCCGGGTGCGCGCGTGCTTCGACGAAACGCTCTCATTGGGGTGCACGACAAGATCGGTGATTTTGCAGGCCGTGCCGTTCATGAGTGGTTTGGCGAGGTCTTCGCTGTCGCCGGAGGACCAGTGCTCTCTGGCCAGTACCGCCTCATGATTCGGGCAGAACGTGAAAAGGCGATCGAACGCAAAGCCAATGATGCCATTGAGATTGCGCCTTATACCGACGATGAGATTGCTTCGATAAGCGAACAGATCGGCGAAGAACGGTCACGGCGTCGCGGCGCGACTCCTCGGTTCTGGGAGGATGTCGAAGTTGGCGACGAAATTGGTCCACTCGTGAAAGGACCGCTTCGCGTCACCGACATGGTGGTGTGGCATACGGGAATGGGCATGGGTCTCTATGGAGTAGCCGCTCTGCGTTTAGCCGATGATCAGCGGAAACGGATGCCACGATTTTTCAAGCCTGACGCCCTCAACATTCCCGATGTACAACAGCGCGTCCACTGGGATGCCGAATGGGCTCGAAACGCCGGCAATCCGACCTCCTATGACTATGGACGTATGCGCGAGACCTGGCTCATTCATCTCTGCACCGACTGGATGGGCGACGACGCTTGGCTTTGGAAACTTGATTGCCAATTTCGGAAGTTCAACTACGTTGGCGATACCCACTGGATGCGCGGAATGGTCTCGAAAAAATACCTCACTGATGGCAACCGACCTGCCGTCGATCTCGAGATTTGGGGCGAGAACCAACGTGGCGAACGTACAACACCCGGCCACGCCACGATCCTTCTCCCCTCTCGTGAATATGGCGACGTACGTCTGCCCGAAGCCCCAGGCGGCGCAGGTAACTGTCAAGAATTACTCGAAGCCCTTGCCGCTCGATTCGCTGAGGACAACGAGTAACTACTCGACGCGTCACGAACCGATCTGGTCGTTGACCCATCGGTTGGCGAGTTCACGACGAAGAACTTTTCCGACCTCGCTACGCGGTAGTTCGTCGATGGATCGAAACGCTACGGGGACCTTGTACGCCACGAGATAGTTGCGACAGTGTTCGACCAGAACTTCTTCGCTGAAATCGTCCCCCACAATGAAGGCAACGGGAACTTCCCCCAAACGATTATCAGGAACCCCAACGACCGCTGCATCGATGACTGACGAGTGAAGTCTCAGGACTTCTTCAACGGAATCAGGGAAGACCTTATTTCCGCCACGATTGATCAGATCGCTGACTCTTCCGTCGATCCAAACAAAACCGTCTTCGTCAACTGATGCGATGTCGCCGGTATCGATAAAGCCATCATCGTCTCGCCGATCATCGATTCCTACAGCGGCGTTGGGAGGACGCACCAGAAGGTGGCCGTCGGCGTCGATACGAAGGGCAACTCCGGGTAACGGTCGACCCGCTGCACCGACCTTTTCGGGATGTTCCTTTGCGTCGGCTGCAGTCCATCCGATCACTTCACCCATCTCGGCCTGGCCGTAGCTATTGAGAACAAAGCAGCCAAAGCGTTCCGTAAACCGACGAGCATTCAGAGGAGACAATGGCGCTGTAATAGACCGCACGTATTTCAGTGGCGCTAGCGACGCCAAATCTGAATCCGCCAGCATGACCATCGCTGCCGGCGGCAGCACGGTCGAGCGAATCTGAAAACGCGCAACGAGCTCAGCAAATACATCTGGCGTAAAGCGGTCCATCATCACCACTGGCGCCCCGGCCCTCAGCCCGAACAGGCAGTTGTACAGGCCCGCGTTCAGCGTCATCGAAACGGGAATCAGATTTGGTGTTGGTGGACCCGAACGCTCCCCCTTGCCACGGAGTGGACCGAGAACGCGATCGAGGAGTTCAAGATACGCAGTGTGAGTGTGGAGTATGGCTTTGGGAGCACCGGTAGTGCCTGAAGTCCAGATGATGAAGGCAACGTCTTCGGGATACACCGTTGCACCGTTCAGGGCTCGAATCCCATCGCTGCCGATGAACGCAGCAGCACCCGTGTCGCTCAAAATAGATTCGACTTCAGGCTCTGGGAGACGCTCGTTGAGGGGCACATAGACCGCTCGACGAGTCCAGATTGCCACCATCGTGCACAGTAGTTCGGGTCCATTGGGAAGCTGGACAGCAACTGCTTGACCAGATTCGATTTCCAATTTCGTCGCGATTTCAGCGACCCGACGGCGCGCTTGGGCAACCGTCATCGAGTCGGTTTCTGAAAACAGCACCAACTGCTCTTCAGGAAAAGGATGCTGCAGAAGAAGGTCTTCGAGTCCCATATCGAATCTCAGACGATCGCAGCAGTGAGCGCGGACGTCATTCGCCGGGAACAGCCCAGTTGGCATCGCGCTTTTCAGCGAATGCTCGTGGGCCTTCTTCCTGATCAGGGTGACCCCACATCGATACAAGATCTACAGAACCAGCACGGCACGCGTCGCTGAGACCAAGTTCAAGAGCTCGCCATAACGCCTTCTTACTTGCCGCCATCGCCGC
>CAFBNJ010000102.1_pt1 | contig 7806 bp, 8 predicted proteins | sample 7269231 | NCBI WGS metagenome assembly CAFBNJ01 (sample SAMEA6814091, study PRJEB35770) | freshwater metagenome | biome: Freshwater; feature: Freshwater reservoir; material: water | place: Czech Republic | collected 2017-05-23 | depth 30m m
GTATTGGCTACAAGCGCCAACGAGTTCGGTTACTCGGAATCGATACACCCGAGACCAAAGATCCTCGAAAGCCTGTGCAGTGTTTCGGCCATGAAGCAAGCAACCACACCGCGCAACTTCTTCCGCGGGGAACCATTGTCCGCCTCGAACACGACATCGAAGAGCACGACATCTACAACCGACTTCTTGCCTACGTCTGGCGTGCCTCTGATGGACTCTTCATCAACCTCGATCTCGTCACACAGGGTTACGCCGACATCCTCTCAATCGCCCCCAACACCGCCCACGCCGACGAGTTTCGAACGGCAATGACCGCTGCGAGAACTGCTCCGAAGGGCCTTTGGGCGACATGCGGCGGACCGGGGAAACCCGCCTCATGAGGAGTTGAGCCTCGGCGGGCGATACCGTGACACCCGTGACAACACTCGCCGAACGCTTGGGTTATGCCGCCGATGCCCGATTGGTCATCATCAACAGCGACGACCTCGGCCTGTGTCACGCCGCCAACACGGGCACCTACCAATCGTTACGTCAGGGGTTGTGCACGAGCGCGACACTCATGGTGCCGTGCGCATGGGCCCGCGAAGCGGCATCAGATTTCCGCGGCGAGGACATCGGCGTTCATCTCACTCTCAATGCCGAGTTGGAGCGCTACCGATGGGGACCAATCACCCATGCTCCCTCGCTGCTCGATGGTGATGGTGGTTTTCCACGCACCGTTGCCGACCTTTGGGATCATGCCGACCTCGACGAAGTGCGTCGCGAATGTCGAGCCCAAATCGAGCGAGCCATCCTGTGGGGCTTCGATGTAAGTCATCTCGATTCGCATATGGGTGCGCTTCAACTTCGCCCCGAGTTCTTCGACGTCTATCTCGACCTCGCCGTTGAGTTCGCGTTGCCGCTTCGGCTTTCGGGTGCATCAACGGAGCGGGCGATTGGTTTTCCTTTCCGCCGCCTTGCTGCCGAGGAAGGAATCATCTCTCCAGATCACTTCTTGTACGTCAATGGAGTCGGAAGTCGCCGAGCAATCGAAAAGGCAGTGTTCGAACTTCGTCCTGGCGTCACTGAGATGTATGTCCACCCGGCGACCGACACTCCCGAACTTCGGGCAATCGGCACCGATTGGTCTGCTCGGGTCGACGACCTTCACTTGGTCTGCCACGACACCCGGTTGCAGACAATGCTCGAACGATCTGGCGCGGTACTCATCGGCTACCGCGAACTTCGAGAACTTCAGCGAGCTGGTTAAACGGCTTTCAGGAAAGTCGCTTCGACATCCGTTGATAACGGGTCGAAGGCACGGCTCCAACTGATTCAATAAACAAGCGGGCTCCATCGTCAGGAATTTCCGCGGCAACGACAGAATCGAACTCGGCGATCATCAAGTCCCGACAGATCTGGCCAAGCAACGCATTGCCAATCCCCCGGCGTCGATATGACTCGTCAACGACGAGCGGACCGGTCCACCCCGCACGCGTAATCGAATGACACCCGATTCCGACAACAACGGGATCGCTCTCGCCACGAAGAGCAACATGGCAGGTTCCGTGTTCAAGTGCTCGTGAGATCTCATCAGCGCTGCGCGGCCAACCGGACGTTGCCGCAAGAAGTACACGAGTCACGTCGTCGTCATGGATGGCCCGACGAATCGTGATGCCGTCGGGAACATCTGCTCGGTAGGTGGTTGGCACCAAGTAGGACTGCCAAGACTCGTGGGTTTCGAATCCGCGTGTTGCGCAAAGCGCGGCGATTGGTGATTCAACCGGGGCACCGGGCCACAACGAGAACGGAACTTCGCCCCCGACAAGCAGTTCCTGTGCGCCGCGTTCAGTGGCCCATTGCTCTGCGTGCTCAAGCAATAACCCGCCTCGCCCTGCTCGCTGGACTTTGGGACCAACCGCAATCAGTCGAATCGACGCTACAAGTTGTCCATTCAGATCTCGGTCGATGCCTACGGCGACCACTGATTCGCCATCTTCTGTTGCCATCACGATCCCTGATCGCTCGTGACAAGCCGTCAGCAATTCATCGGGAGTGAGATCTTCATTGGCAGCGACACGAAGCATGAGATCGACAATGTCGTCGACTCGGTCGGCTCCCCATGGGACGAGGTCAATCATGCGGAAGGTGACGAAACATCGGAGCGGTTTGCTCGGTTGTCACGCGAGGTGAGGATCGCGGCCATCAGACCCACGACGAGAACTACAACAGCGACAGTGCACGTGATGAGAAGCGCTTCATCAAGACCAGAGAGAACCTGGTCAACAATCACTCTGGCCGATGCCACTCCGAGTACCCCACCAGCAATTTGATCAATAGCTTGATCGCGTCCACTTGAGGCAATGAGCGCGACGATGCCCGCTCCGAGTAACGCTCCAACTGCGCACGCAATAACTGCGAAGACACGTCGACGCGCAATTAGTAATCCGGCGATCGCAGCGATCACCGCGAATGCCGGAAAGGCAATTGCCCCAATCCGTAACGCATGCACCCACGTTTGCAATCGCTCAAGCCCTGGAGCGTCGACCAATGGGAACTGCAAAGAAATCCCCTGAAAATTGACCTTGTCGAGAACATGGATACCGTTCGAATCCAGTTGCTTCCTGATTTCGGCGAGAGATGCTCCTAGGTCCAACGACAAGCCCTGTGAATTGATGCTGACGAAACGGTCATTTCCATTAACCGCATGCACAAACTCATCGTGGGTGGCGCGAACTGCCGATTCCCAAACCGAAATGAATGCATCAGTCTTTACGACCTGAACTGCTGCCGATGCAACAAGTTCCGTCACTTTGTCTGTAACAGTTCCCGAGAAGCCACTCAATGGCCCGGGCAGCACACCAGCCACCAAATCGTCGACACCCACTAAATCGACGATCTGAGTTGCGAGAGCTGTCGCAACATCTTGCTGGACCGCCGGATTGTTGACGATCGCTTTACTCGTGGCAACCCATGTGTCTTGATCGAGGATCGCGTGTTCCGTCCAGAACGATGCAACACCGAATGTCGCGGAAAGCCCAGCGAGAAACAAGAAGACAGTGCCGATCACCGTCCTCTTGCGATTCGAACGAGATACGGGTGACGCCCCACCAGAGACAGTTGTCCGCGAGGTCGGTTGTGGAGTTGAGGTCGGAGCGGCGTTCGGCGCTGTCGGAGGCCGCGCCGGCGGTTCCGTCGGCGGTGAATCGGGCCACGTCATTTCAGGCGATTCCGGCAAAGAGGTCGGTTTCAGGCACGCTTGTCTCGACTCGCGAATGAGCGAGGATGTAGTCCTCAAACGGGTGGACCGTTCGCGCGATTTCACGAGGAAGTCCAAACCAAAACGCTGACTCAGGATCGACCTGCGTGGCATGCGCAAGAAGCGCCTCGAGTCGAACATCGAACCACGGCTCAATGTCGATCGACGTCGTAACGCGATCGTCCTGACTTGGTCGGGTGAACCAGTCGTCAGAGAATGGCGATTCGAGGCCAAGTTCAACAAACTTTTTGTGGGTCGCTTCAACGCGTGCTCGTGACCACACCGAGTAGTACATCTTGAGCGGCGTGAACGGATCGCCGAGGTCCGGCCGATAGGTGTGATCGCCAGCGAGATCAAATGCAGGAAGCGAAATATCGTGCACCCGCAAATGATCGGGATGCGGATAACCCTGCTGATCATCTCCATACGTGAGAATCACCTGAGGCTGTTCACGCCGAATAATTTGCACCAAACGACCCACTGCCTCATCGAGATCGGCATTCGCGAAAGCGTCGGGCCGGGCATTGGCTTCTGAGTCGGGCATGCCTGAATCGCGGTAACCCAGGAGAACCAGTTCGTCATAGCCAATGAGTGCCGAGGCTGCTTCGAGTTCACGCTTTCGAACAGCAGCAAGATCGGCTCTGATCTCGGGACGATCCATCACAGGATTAAGGATGTCTCCCTCTTCACCGCCAGTGCAGGTCACAAGCACCGCGCGAACGCCTTCGGTCTTGTATTTCGCGACAGTCGGCGCACCTTTCGATGCCTCGTCGTCGGGATGAGCATGAATTGAGAGCAGGCAGCGGTCAGCCATCGCCGCACGCTACCGGTCGTGGGCCGGGCCGACACCTCACATGTACCTGACACGCGTAGTCTCACTCCGATGACTGGCACCTCTCAGACCCGATTTCTTGAACGTCAACGCCGGCGATCCCTTGTGCTCTTCGTCGTTACTGCGCTCATGATCACCGTGTCGGCCTGCGGATCGAGCGGACGGACGCTTCAGGAACCAAAGTCCGGGGCAAGTGCACCCACGCGCAAAAACACTGGATCAACCACCCCGGCATCCAGCGGTTCGACCGCTACCACCGCTGGAGCAGCCATCCGTTCCACCGCACTCACACTCACAAGCGCCTCTTTTGGACCAAACACACCCATACCAAAGCAGTTCACGTGCGATGGAGTGAACACGTCGCCACCGCTCACAATCAGTGGAGTGCCAACAGGAACGACCGAACTCGTTCTCGTGGTCACCAATCGGGATGTGGCAAACCAAACGCTGTGGCTACTGGCAGGTCTTGCTCCGGCCACTACCTCCATCCCCCAGGGTGGCGTTCCTTCCGGCGCGATTCAGATCGTAAATAGTTCAGGAACTGCGCGTTGGACTGGACCGTGCCCAACCTCGGGAACCTCCACGTACGAATTCGCGCTCTACGCGCTTACTTCGCCTTCGGGCCTCACAACCAACGCAAGTTTTGCCGATGTGAACATGGCTGTCGCCAAATCTTCAAGTGCGTCGGTCATCAGCGGTTCCTACAAGCGCTGAGGGTCACCCCATCGGAAGTAGTGCCATGAGTTGGCGAGAATGAGCCAACAACGTTCCATCGCTGGCCCAAATTATGCCGTCCTCTTCACAAAACCCGTCGAGGCTCGCCGTTGAGTGAAACTCAACGAAACACCAACCGTCATGATCAAGCGGTGGAAGCGACCGCACGTGCACGGTGAGATCCACGGTCGTGATTCCCCATGGACCTCCGACACGGCTGAACATCGCTGGCATCCATGCATCGACAAACGCGGCGAGCACTGCGGCATCAACCGGTTGCGTTTCAGGGAGTCGAATCCATCCGCCGATGCGCGCTTCATCGCCACCGGTAAATGCGCGTGAACCAAACGCCCACTTCTGTTCGTAGCGCTTCGCCATTGCCGGAATTGCTGCATCAGGAATCCCCGGATCGAATCCGGGAGCGGAAATTTCGCTCGGCCCGGGAACCTCCGGCATCGTCACGTCAGAAAATGATGGGCCTTCTCTGCCCGCAGAAAACGCACCAATCGAAACTGCGATTGTTCGGTCGTTTTGTTTCATCGTCACTCGGACCGAGCTCATTGAACGGCCCGAACGTTCGACCACGACCTCAAGTTCGACGGGGCCCTCAGAGGCTTTCGACAAAAAATGTGTCGTGAAAGAGCGGCACAATCGCGCGGAGTCGTCGATTTCCGCCTCACACGCGCGCACCAAAATCGCGTTGAGGTAACCGCCGTTGGGCCCGACTCCGGCCCACCACCCCGAATCGAGCTGAGCGCGGTAACGGCCGTTTCCAATGGAATGCACTGAGGTATCGGTGTCGAAGCGTGTTGGCACCGCCCGAGACTAGGCATGCCCAGCCCGACGCGATGAACCCGACCCTGCGCTAGAACCTAGAGACACATTGCTCGGCACCAAGGGGACCCCATGAAGGCATTCCAGTTGATCGGCGGATCATCCGAAGTTGACGCCACAACCGCGCTCAACGAGGTCGCACAGCCCGATCCTGGCCCTGGTCAGGTGCTTATTCGCATCGGTGGCGCCGGGGCCTGCCATAGCGATATCAGTCTCATGGAATTCTCTGCTGGCGGGCCGCGCGAAATTCCCATGACGCTTGGCCACGAGAACGCTGGCTGGATCGAAGCATTCGGACCCGGATCGATTCCAACGCCGGGACTCGAGATCGGTGCGCCGGTCGCGGTCTATGGCGCGTGGGGATGCGGTCAGTGTTCCAACTGTCGCAAAGGCATGGAGAACTACTGCCTCAACATTTCCGCCAGCGGTCCGGGCCTCAGCGTCGATGGCGGAATGGCCGAGTACCTGCTTGTTCCTGCCGCGCGCTACCTCGTGCCACTTGGCGATATGACGCCTGCCGAAGCCGCGCCACTTACGGACGCTGGTCTCACGCCGTACCACGCCATCAAGCAGGCGCTGCCGCTACTTGTTCCCGGCTCATTCGTTGTTGTCATCGGTGCTGGCGGCCTTGGCCACCTTGCGGTGCAGTTCCTTAAGGCACTGTCGCCCGCAACCGTGATTTCGGTCGATCAGCGCGAGTCAGCCCTCAAGGTTGTTGCTGGTCTTGGCGCCGACCACACCGTTGTGATGGGTCCCGATGCTGCGGCCGAAATTCGTGGCATCACTGGCGGTCGTGGTGCTGAAGTCATTCTCGATATTTGTGGCTACGACGACACACTCGCTCTTGCCGCAGCGGTTGCCGCACCTCTGGGCCGACTCACCGTGGTTGGTGTCGGCGGCGGAACCCTGCCATTTAGCTTCTTCACCTTCCCCTACGAATGCAGTGTCCAGAGCACCTACTGGGGAAGCATCACCGAACTGAGCGAGTTGCTCGATCTCTCACGCAGCGGCGACTTCCGCGTTCACGCTGAGACTTATTCGCTTGATCGTGCCGGCGAGGTCTACAACAAGATGGTCGACGGAACGCTCCAAGGCCGTGCCGTCATCGTTCCCTAATCCGGGCCGAAAGCACGAACGAACTCAGAAAAACACAATGGCCCGCAGCGCAAGCTGCGGGCCATCTGCGTTCTCGGTTGGAGAAAAATCAGTTTGAAGCGACGGACTTCGGTCGCCAGAACGTTGCGAGTTGCAACAACGCTCCGCCAACACCAGCGGCGAGCACGATGATCAGACCCTTGGGAACACCACACCATTGGATCTCTGCCGCGTGATCAATAGACCATTCACCAGGACCAGCACAGGCAAGACCAATGCCGACAGCGGCGAGCACGACGACGTATTCGATGCCGCCACCCGGGTTAAAGATGAACCATCCGTTTTTGCGGTGAGTCGTGATCAGTGCCACGACCATGATGGCTACCAGGCCCGCAGCCGCAAGCGGCGTGAGGAATCCAAGAGCAAGAAAGACACCCGATCCGATTTCGGTCAGCGCTGCGAGCCACGCATTGGCCTTTGGCATCTTCATGCCCATCGACGCGAACCAACCAGTGGTGCCAGCGATCTTGCCGCCACCGAAGATTTTGTTCAATCCATGTGTTGCCAGCGTAAGACCGACTACAACGCGGATAATGAGCAGACCGAGATTGAGTCCATTGATCATCTCGTCGCTCATGATGTGACTATTAGCCATCGTACTTATTGTCATCATTGCTTCAGCTCCAAACACGAGTTCTCTCGAGAGGGTTGTTGACTCGCAAAGAGTACGGCCGGCACCCGCGTGTTAGGTGGACGGTCACGAGTTACCGGAAATCGCGCGACCGATGCCCGCCAACTACTGGAAGAACTTGGAGTTTGTCGGCCACAACGTTGATCACCCCGTCGACCCGTTCAAGACGACCGCGCACCAATAAGGCGGGAGCGCCGCGAGCGACACGCCGATAGCGCTTCCATAAACCAGGCGAACACACCACATTGATAAGACCGGTTTCATCTTCGAGATTCACGAACGTGATGCCATGTGCGGTCGAGGGACGCTGCCTGTGCGTCACGACTCCCCCAACAAGTACGCGTGTGTCAGTTGGTGCAGTTCGCAATTCGATTGCAGTAAGTACACCGAGCGACGTGAGGT
>CAFBNJ010000103.1_pt1 | contig 7788 bp, 4 predicted proteins | sample 7269231 | NCBI WGS metagenome assembly CAFBNJ01 (sample SAMEA6814091, study PRJEB35770) | freshwater metagenome | biome: Freshwater; feature: Freshwater reservoir; material: water | place: Czech Republic | collected 2017-05-23 | depth 30m m
CCAAGGAGCGGAGAACAAGGAGCTACCGGTAGCGTGTCGGGATCCTGAGTTCGGAGCTGACGTGACACCATCAAGCGACGTCGCTGGTATCGACGCCAAAAATCTGACTGCTTGGATGATCAAGCGAGTTCCTGATCTCGCAGAGCCGCTTCGGTTCGAGCCAATCGCGGGTGGACTCTCAAACCTCACCTACAACGTCACAGATGCGGCGGGACGACGCTGGGTCCTTCGTCGTCCTCCCCTCGGTCATGTCCTTGCTACTGCTCACGACATGAGTCGCGAATTCCGGATCATCACGGCACTGAGTGCAACTGATGTTCCGGTCGCACCAGTCGTGGGATTCTGTGACGATGATGCCGTGAATGGAGCTCCGTTCTATGTAATGGAGTTTGTCGACGGAATTATCGCTCGCGACGCCGCCGCTGGTTCCGAGCTGACGATTGCCGCAAGAACGAATGCCGGACGCTCACTCATCGACATCCTGATCAAGATCCATGCGGTCGATGTAGATGCAATCGGTCTCGGCGACCTCGGCCGCAAGGAGTCCTACGTCGAGCGGCAGCTCTCTCGGTGGCAGCGGCAATGGGAAGCTACAAAGGACGACGCAATCGTTGAGATGACAGAACTTCACCAACGTCTTTCGCAAGCCATTCCCCAACAGGGTCCTGCAACGATCGTCCACGGCGATTATCGGCTTGATAACTGCATTGTCGATCGGAGCGGCTCGGTCGTCGCAGTACTCGACTGGGAACTCTGCACGCTCGGAGATCCGCTCGCCGATCTCGGACTCATGTTCGTCTATTGGGCCCAAGCAGATGACCCTTTCTCCGCTCTCGACGGCTCAGCGACAGCCCTCGAAGGCTTTGCGACGCGAACGGATCTTCTGGCGATGTACAGGGCACAGTCGGACAGGGACCTCAGCCAAATCGGTTACTACGTTGCTCTCGGCTACTGGAAACTCGCCTGTATTTTGCAAGGTGTTCTGGTTCGCTACCGTTCAGGGGCCATGGGCGACCAAACCACCGATGCCGATTCAGGGACGAGTCCTGTCCAACGTCTCGCCGTAGCGGGACTCGCCGCCCTTTCCGGCCAAATAGGTGGCAGTGATGTCTGAACTTTATGAGCTTCTTGAGAGCCCCGAACTTGACTCACCGACGCTCCTACTCGGACTCGACGGGTGGATCGATGCAGGCCTTGCAGCGACAAACGCATTCGGCACCGTTCTGGAAGATCTTGAAACCATTACCGTCGCCCGCTTTGACGCCGATGCACTGATCGACCATCGCTCGCGGCGACCAACCATGCACCTTCTCGACGGCATCAACACCGGTCTCACCTGGCCGAAGATTGAACTTCAGGCGGGGTTCGATTCGGATGGAGCCTCGGTCCTGTTTTTAGTTGGAGCAGAACCTGACCACCGTTGGATGGCGTTTTCCGAAGCCATTGTTGATCTTGCTCACCAGTTCGGAACCGAAGCCGTTTTCGGGCTCGGTGCGTATCCAGCGCCTGTGCCACACACCCGACCAACGCAATTAGTCACAACCGCAACTGACGCCGAAATGGCACAACGCGTTGGTTCCGTTACAGGTCGCATCGACGTACCCGCCGGGATCAATGCATCGATCCAACTCTCGTGCGCCGCCGCTGGAATTCAAGCGACCGCTCTGTGGGCCCAGATTCCTCACTATGCAGCGGGGATGCCCTATCCAGGCGGTGCACTCGCATTGGTCGAAGGCCTCCGAACATTTGCAGGGCTGAATTTCAACCTTGGCTCGCTCGTCGAAGATGCTCGAACCACACGCGTCCGACTCGACGAACTCGTTGCCAACAGCGAGGAACATATCGAAATGGTTCGCCAACTCGAGGCTCAGGCCGACACCGAAGTTGCCATAGAAGATCCGCTACCGATGGGCGACGACCTCATGGCTGAGCTCGAACAGTTCCTCCGCGACCAGGACTAAAACAAGAAAACTGCGTCAGCCGGCAACAAGATTCACAAGCGTTGGCGGTTTGCAGATGACCTTTCGGGGCGGCACTCCTCCGAGATGGGCCTGCACTTTTTCACTTGCCAGCGCTATTGCTTCTGCAGTTGCGGCGTCGGTCTCCGAAGGAACTTCGATTCGGTCTCGGACTTTGCCATTCACCTGAACGACCAGGGTGACGGACTCAACGGTGAGCATCGATTCATCGGGTGTCGGCCACGACAAACGATGGATGTCATCTCCGTGACGAATCTCCTGGAGTTCGGCGGTGATATGAGGAGCCATTGGCGCCATCAAAAGCAACAGCGTGTCGATCGCATTGTCGAGTGTTGCCTTGCGCGGCCCTTCCTCGGTTTGCACATACCGATACAGCTCATTCGTAAATTCCATGAATGCGGCGACCGTCGTGTTGTACGCCCATCGTTCGTAGTCGTCGGTGACCTTCACGATCAGTCGATTGGTTCGTCGCTCGAGTTCCGTATCGCTCTCATTTGGAGCGCGATCAACAAGAGCTCCGCCGGTCTCTCCAAGCGCAAGTCGCCAGACTCGATGAAGGAATCGCGAACAACCATCGATACCCACACCCTCCCAATCGACATCATCCTGCGGCGGACCCACAAACAAATGAGCAAGACGGAGAGCATCTGCCCCGTCGGTATCGAGAATTTCTTCGGGAGCGACCAGGTTCCCCTTTGATTTCGACATCTTGTCGCCATCGAGCCGAATCATGCCCTGCGTAAACAAACGAGTGAACGGCTCGCGCAAATTCGCCGGGGCAACACCTAGATCGGAAAGAGCCTTCGTGAAGAATCGCGCGTACATCAGATGCAAGATCGCGTGTTCCACTCCGCCGATGTACTGGTCGACCGGCATCCACGCGTTGACTGCTTCGGTTGAGAACGGTTGTTCCGTGTTCCAAGGATCACAGAACCGCAGGTAGTACCAAGACGAATCGACGAAGGTGTCCATCGTGTCGGTTTCTCTGTGAGCAGGCTTGCCGCATTTCGGACACGTCGTCTCGAAGAAGCCCGCGTGCAACCCAAGAGGCGATTCGCCTGTCGGGAGGAATTCAACGTCATCAGGAGCAAGGACGGGGAGGTCAACTTCGGGAACTGGAACCATTCCGCAGTCGTCGCAATTGATAATCGGAATCGGGCAACCCCAGAAACGCTGACGGCTAACGAGCCAGTCACGCAAACGGAAGTTGATTGTGCCATTTCCGATTCCTTCGGATTCGAGAAAGGCAATCGATGCAGCGATGGCCTCGGTCTTGCCCATGCCATCGAGGAATCCGCTGTTGATATGTACTCCGTCGCCAGTGAACGCTTCGCCGTCGAATTCAGTCGGAGGCGCAATCGTCCGCACTATTGGGAGATCGTGGGCCTTCGCAAAATCCCAATCGCGCTGGTCTTCTGCCGGTACGGCCATGATTGCGCCAGTGCCGTATCCCATGAGTACATAATCGGCGAGATATAGCGGAACTGGATTCTTCGTGAATGGGTTGAGAACATAGGAACCGGTGAACACGCCGCGTTTGTCGAGCGATCCTTCCGAGGACATGCGCTCTACATCGCTGGCTTTACGAGCAGTCGCTACGAACGCCGAAACCTGGGCCCGCCGATCGTCGGTGACAACGACATCAACCAGTGGATGCTCGGGAGCCATGACTGCGTAGGTCATTCCGAAACTTGTATCTGGCCGTGTGGTGAAGACGGCCACCGATGTTCCGTCGGAGCGTGGCACACCCAATTCATCGACCACTACCATCGAGAACTCGGCGCCCTCTGAGCGGCCAATCCAGTTCCGCTGCATGATCTTGACTCGTTCAGGCCAATCAAGATCATCGAGATCATCAAGAAGTTGTTGGGCGTAGTCGGTGATCTTCAAGAACCATTGTTCGAGATCACGCTTCTCGACTACGTCCCCCGAACGATCGCAGGTGCCATCGGCGTTCACCTGTTCATTAGCGAGAACGGTTTGGCACCCTGGACACCAGTTGACGGGAGCGTTTCGGCGGTAGGCAAGTCCCGCTTCGAGAAACTTCAGGAAGATCCACTGCGTCCACTTCTGATACTCGGCCGAATGACTTGTGACTTGGCGACGCCAGTCATAGACAGCTCCGATTCGCAGAATCGAACTGCGAAGCATTTCAATTCGCTCATCAGTGAACTCGCGAGGATGGCGCCCCGTCTTAATCGCTGCGTTTTCAGCGGGGAGTCCGAAACTGTCGAAACCCATAGGAGAAAGAACGGCGTAACCGTTCATCGTTCGGTAACGCACGATCAGATCGCCGAACGTGTAGTTACGGACGTGACCCATGTGGGCGGCGCCGCTCGGATACGGATACATACAGAGCGTGTACCAGTGCGGCCGCGGATCATCGTTCTCGACGTTGTAGAAACCGTCGGTGGCCCAACGCTGTTGCCACTTCGCCTCGAGAATGGGGGGTTCGTAGCCGTCAACCATGAAGGCGGATGGTAGGCGACGAACCGCCTGTTTCCCTTCACGTCGCGAGCCGCAGAGAAATGTCGATGGCTCTCGATCAGCCTTCGTATCGATTTTGAGGGTCTCCGGAGTGCCGGTACAGTTCGGAGTCCTTTAGGGGCTATAGCTCAGTTGGTAGAGCGCTTCCATGGCATGGAAGAGGTCAGGGGTTCAATTCCCCTTAGCTCCACTCCTAACAAAGTCTGCAAAAAACAGGGCCATTCGCTCCCCTAATAGGTATCAGCGACGGGCCCGAAATCGTTCTGGGTCGCGTAGTTGGTCGCGAATGGAAATCGGCGCTCAATGTATTCCTTTCAGCCATCGCCGAACCAGAGGGCCGAGCAATGACATCGCCGATCGATCCCGAAGATCTTCCCAAACAGATAGTGCTGCTTGTGCTTCGGCTTCTTATCCGGTGAATGCTGGTGCGACTGGATCCGACGACGGGGTGACGGCAATGACTGACGGGTCAGAGATGCCAACAGCATTAGTTGCGGTGACCGATACGTAATAGGTCGTTCCGTTGGTCAGGCCGCTAATCGTGCACGAAGTGGCAGTTGTTGTCGTGCAGTTCTGGCCCCCTGCGGAAGCCGTGGCGGCGTATCCAGTGATGGGGCTTCCGCCAGTGTTGGTTGGTGCAGTCCACGAAATAGTGGCTTGAGCATTCCCTGGCGTGGCAGTGACGTTGGCGGGAGGTTGTGGCGGGAAAATGATACGTGAGACGGTGCCGGAGCCATAGTTGGTCACCCACACGCTTGATCCGTCTGGGCTCACAGCAATGTTGTATGGGCCAGAGCCAACAGTGATTGAGGTGACCGCATTGGTGGCGGTGTCAATACGCGAGACGGTGGTGCCAGAACCGGCACCAGAGTTTGTCACCCACACGCTCGATCCGTCAGGACTCACAGCAATGTTGTAGGAGCCAGAGCCAACAGTTATTGAGGTGACGGCATTGGTGGCGGTGTCTATACGCGAGACGGTGGTGCCATAACCGGTGCCATAGTTTGTCACCCAGACACTCGATCCGTCAGGACTCACAGCAACGGCGTTGGGGCCAGAGCCAACAGTGATTGAGGTGACGACATTGGTGGTGGTGTTTATCTGCGAGACGGTGCCGCTGCCATAGTTTGTCACCCAGACACTCGATCCGTCAGGACTCACAGCAACGTTGCGGGGGACAGAGCCAACAGTTATTGAGGTGACGGCATTGGTGGCGGTGTCAATACGCGAGACGGTGGTGCCCGAACCCGTGCCATAGTTAGGCACCCACACACTTGATCCGTCAGGACTCACGGCAATGCCGTTGGGGCCGGAGCCAACAGTGATTGAGGTGACGACATTGGTGGTGGTGTTGATACGCGAGACGGTGGTGCCAGAACCGCCGCCATAGTTCGTCACCCACACACTCGATCCGTCAGGACTCACAGCAATGTTGTAGGGGCCAGAGCCAACAGTGATTGAGGTGACAGCATTAGTGGTGGTGTCAATACGCGTGACGGTGCCGGTGCCGGTCAAGTTCGTCACCCACACACTCGATCCGTCAGGACTCACAGCAATGTTGTAGGGGCTAGCGCCAGTAGTGATTGAGGTGACGGCGTTGGTAGCGGTGTCAATACGCGTGACGGTGCCGGTCAAGTTCGTCACCCACACACTCGATCCGTCGGGACTCACTGCAACACCGAAGGAGCTAGCGCCAGTAGTGATTGAGGTGACGGCAGTCGTCGAAGGTGTGATTGCACTGGCAGGTCCAGGCAACGTCATCACACTGAGAATGGCAAACGCTGTTGCGAGGACCAGGGTGTTGCGAAAGCGAGTCCCTGGAAAGTGACTAACGGTCATAATCTCGAAGCCTTTCAAAGTCCGAGACTTTGTCCCGTATAAAAAACCCTAACATTAGGTATCTTTGCGTTGCTTGGGAACTTATCCCCACGCTGATGCGTTCGGATGGAAGAGGTCAGGGGTTCAATTCCCCTTAGCTCCACTCAAGTACCGGCACATCACGCCACAGGCGCTCGAGATCGTAAAACTCACGTGTTTCGTCTTCGAAGATATGCACGATCACATCTCCGTAATCGATCAATACCCATGTGCCGCCGTCCAGACCTTCGACCCGAACCGGTTTGGGTCCACCAGCAAGGGCAACATCGTCTTCAATGGCGGCAGCAATCGCGCGCACCAAACGTGTATTTGATGCCGAGGTAATCACGAACCAGCTCGTGATCGACAGAACATCGCCAACATCGAGGATCACCGTTGCGGAATCGGTTTTCTTGGCTGCTGCGCGAGCCGCTTCGAGGTGGACCTCAAAATCGCTAGTGATACTCACTTGCGTGCCGTTGTCGTCGCTGACGCAAGAGTGGTCGTCGTCGAAGAAGAGGAGTTCGCTGCGCCACTACTCGGACCAAATTTGGCGACAAAATCTTCACCAAGAATCACAGTCATATCTGCACCTGAATTCGATTGTTTGCTGGCGACGATTTCGCCCATTGTTAACGCCTTCTGCATCGTCTTTGCCTCCGCTTCGGTCGTCCCATCAAAGTAAATAATCTGAGTAGTCGCTTGGCCATAAGACTTTGCATTTCCAACGACATCAACTTGACCACCCGCTGCGTTCAACATGATCGCGGCATTGATTCCATTACTGAGCTTCCCGGTGCCATCAAGAACGCGCATCCGTGGCCTCTGGCCCGCCGAGCCGTCTGGGAACGGAACGATTGCTGCTACCGAAGAAAGCGCCACGCTTTCTTGCACGATGTACATCGGCGGTCCGCCAGGAGGATTTGGACCATTCGGACTGGGAATCACCGGAAGCGACGAAATGCTCAATTGACCTCGAGCAATTGTTGCGACGAACCGTCCCACACCCGAAGTCGTCTGAACCGGAAATGGGGTTCCCGATGATTTCACTTTCTGAAGCCATGCTTTCCAGAACAACTCCTGCCGAATCAAACGGTTGAGGTCGTTGTCTTTCGGACTTTTACTCGTAAGGAACGCAGCGACCTGATCGGCCTTGAGCGTGACGGAACCCTTCGGGAAGATCACCGCGTCTTTCGCGTCGCGAACAACATCGGGTATCGACAGGCTGATGGGGACGTAGGGGCCAACGAGCAAAGCCCAATCCGAGGCAGAAATTACAAACTGCTCAGTCAAATTCAAATTGAGAGTTCGGCCTAGGCCACTCGCAACCAATTCAATCTGGCCGTGGATCCACAACGTTGAAAGCGGAAGCAGGCCGAAGGCCGTCGGAACACCAAGCGATGCTGGGACGATCAGAATTCCGCCGGAGGTTTCCGAGGTCTGTGCGAAGACAACCGTCGAATCG
>CAFBNJ010000114.1_pt1 | contig 7189 bp, 7 predicted proteins | sample 7269231 | NCBI WGS metagenome assembly CAFBNJ01 (sample SAMEA6814091, study PRJEB35770) | freshwater metagenome | biome: Freshwater; feature: Freshwater reservoir; material: water | place: Czech Republic | collected 2017-05-23 | depth 30m m
GAGGAACTCTCCGACCTCTTCGTCTTTCTCGCCGATAACGATTTCGCCGGATACTCCCCCTTGTACGAGCAGATCGCTCGTGCCGTTGCCACCGATCGCGAGCTCTTGGAGTTCATCGCTTCGGCGGCCAATCCAAATGCCCGGCGTGGTCGAGTACCGGTGCTGTTTTTTGCCGCCACCCATGATCGGGTACTTGCTAGCCCCGACCGCGCGATTGCGGCCATCTATCGCGGCGAGTCTCACGTAGATCCGATGCCACTGCTTCGGGAATTGATTGAATGTGACGGTTCTGCAGTCATCGACAACATGCGCACTCGTTCCGTGCAAACAAACGAGGTAGGTCGAAGCGCCATCTTGTCGCTTGCCTTCGGTCGTGCTCAGCGAAATGTCACTACGCAAACCGCGCTCTTTGAAATCGGTCCAAGCGCCGGACTCAACCTTTACCTCGACCGCTTCCATATCGACTTCACTCGAAACGGAAACATGGTCGCGGGCATTGGGCCCGACGATGCCAACGTTCGACTGGAGTGCGAACTGCGGGGCCCCGTTACTCCAGCGATTCCCACCGAAATCTCGACCCCGAATTCGCGCCGCGGGCTCGACGTCAACCCTATTGACGTCATGAACGATTCGGAATGTCGATGGCTTCAAGCATGCTTGTGGCCCGGCATTCCTGATCGTCCCGAACGACTCGCTGCAGCGATCGACGTTGCTCGCATGTCACCACCACAACTCCTGGCCGGTGACGCCGTAACCGATCTTCACTCGGCACTCACATCGATCGAACCCACAGATCATCTGATTGTTTTCTCAACCTGGGCGCTGGCCTATATCGACACCAACGGCAGAGACGCCGTGATCAAAACCATCGACAGCGTCGGAGCCGAACGAGATCTCGACATCGTCACCTTCGAAGAACCCCGCTTCACGCCATGGGTCTCCAACTTCGACCCCTCTGTTTTTGGCCTGTACGAAGGCGAAGGAACCCCGACCCTTCTCGGCCTGCGATCATGGCGGGGCGGGATCTGCACGACAACTGCTCTCGCTGTCGCCCATCCGCATGGGCGATGGATTCACTGGCTCGAGGAGAACCATGGCTGATTGGGTACTCAAACGAACGGCGGCACGCGTGGTCGTTCTCGATCAACATGGCCACGTTCTGCTCCTCGAGGCCCGCGATCCTGCCGATGCCTCCAAAGGTCAGTGGTGGGAGATCCCCGGTGGCGGAATCGAGCACGGCGAAACAAGCGCCGAAGCGGCTCGTCGCGAACTTTTCGAAGAAACCGGAATCGTTGAGGCGGAAATCGGCCCATGTGTCTGGACACAACATTCCAAGTTCATCTTTGCTGGATGGAAGTTTGATCAACACGAGCACGTGCATGTTGCGTGGACAGATCGGATCGACCTCTCAACTCGCAAACCCGGTGGCCTCGAGGCATTCGAAGCATTGGCATTTGGGGGGCACCACTGGTGGGGACTCGATGAACTTTTGGAATCCGACGCCCAGGTTCTCCCCCGGCGGTTGCGCGAATTTCTGCCCGATCTCGTCGCTGGCACCATTCCGCCTGAACCGCTTGACATCACCCACATCGACCCCAGCATCACGTTTTAACTGATGTCCCCGAACAAGCGACTCTTTCTACGAGGCTGCATGAAGCACTGCGCTGTGTGCGGGCAGGGCCATCTTTTCCGTCACTGGTTCTCCATGCTTCCGCGGTGTCCAAAGTGCGATCTCAAGTTCGAACGAATCGAAGGTCATTGGACCGGCGATCTCGGAATTAACACCATCGTGAGTTTCGGGGCGCTACTCATCGTGCTTCTCGCAGGATTCTTGGGGTTCTGGCCCGATCCCCCAATCGTGGCAATCATCATCGCTTCCATAGCGGCTGCTGGATTCTTGCCGCTCGCGTTTTTTCCGTATTCAAAAACCATTTGGCTGGCGATCGACATCATGATGAGGCCAATAGAACCAGGAGAGGTTCGTCCGGGCTTCGGTCCAGAACCCGAGACGCTCTAGCCTGCGAGCGATGTCGCTCACTCCCCCGCCCACCGAATCCGAATCTGGCGCCGAGCGACGAGTCGACGTTCTCGTCGTTGGAGCCGGCCCTGCAGGATGCGCGGCAGCCATCACATTGCAGCGCTCCGGCAAAAGCGTCGTAGTCATCGATAAGGCGGCATTTCCTCGCGACAAAATCTGCGGCGACGGGCTCACCACATCGGCACTTCGTGAGCTGGACGCCCTCGGCCTTGATCCAACATCGGTTCCGTCATGGATCGATGTTGAAGACGTGATCGTGCGCTCGCCGAGTGGTCGTGAAGTTGTCTTCCCACTGCCGAGAAACAACGGCGTCTATGCAGCTGTAAGTCGAAGACAAGATCTTGACGCCGCGCTCGTTGGCCTTACCCGCTCCGTCGGCGTAGAGGTTCGCGAAAATCTGGCCCTAACCGCTATTCAACAAAGCGATGCTGATGCGCTCGTCACCACGGAATCTGGCGAAACGTTTCGCGCCACCTACGTGATCGCCGCAGATGGAATGTGGTCGCCAACTCGCAAAGCTCTCGGTCTTGCGCAACCTGGGTATCGCGGCGAGTGGCACGCATTCCGTCAGTACTTCCGAAACGTTTCGCCGCGTGCTTCCAATGAACTCGTGGTCTGGTTCGAGGCTGACCTTCTGCCTGGCTATGCATGGTCTTTCCCATTGGCCGATGGCATCGCAAATGTCGGTTTCGGAATCCTCCGTGACGACAGTTCCTACAGCATCGGTGACATGGGACCGCTTTGGCGTGAGCTGTTGAATCGACCGCATGTGCGCGACTTCCTCGGTCCAGATGCAGAAGCGGAAGGTCCTCATCGAGCGTGGCCGATACCCGCGCGGGTTGACCGAATTGCGCTCTCACACGAACGGACACTCTTTGTTGGCGATGCTGCAGCTGCAACTGATCCAATGACAGGAGAGGGAATCGGTCAAGCCCTCCTCACCGGGAGATGGGCCGCTGAAGCGATCATCACCAACTCGGAGAATCCTGAAGGCTGCAGGTCCGCGTACGCCCATTCAGTAGAAACAGAACTCGCCGTCGATCATCGATTCGCCGAGCGACTCATGCGTATCCTCCGACGCCCGAGCGGTGCCCGCGGCGCGGTGCGAATTGCTGGCATCAGCGGCTGGACCCGCCGCAACTTCGCCCGTTGGCTCTTTGAGGACTACCCCAGAGCCCTGCTTCTGACCCCACGTCGCTGGCATCGCAACATGCTCAGCGGCCCGGGGGCGTACCGTGGCGATCATGCGCACACGACTCACTGACCTTCTCGAAATTGAACATCCAGTGATGCTTGCTGGAATGGGCGGCGTTAGTTACTACGAATTGGTCGCTGCAGTAACCGAAGCCGGCGGCTTTGGATGCATGGGTGCATCGACAATGAATCTCGAACGCATGGTGCAACAGATGCAAAGCGTTCGTGAATTGACCAGCAAACCTTTCGGCGTTGATCTCCTTACCGCAGCGCCCGGCGATATGCCTGCACAGGTGCAAGCGATCATCGATAACGGCGGACGCGTCTTTGTTGCTGGTCTCGGCGTTCCACGCGACGTCGTCAAGTTGTGTCATGACAACAACGTTCTCGTCGCCAGCATGTGCGGAAAAGTTCGCCATGCTGTCGCTGCTGTCGCCGCTGGTTGCGACCTCGTCATCGCACAAGGCACCGAAGCCGGTGGCCATACCGGTACGGTCGCGACAATGGCGCTTGTTCCACAGATCGTTGATGTTGTCGAAGCAAAGGTGCCCGTCGTGGCTGCCGGTGGGCTGTTTGATGGTCGGGGTCTTGCTGCCGCACTCAGTCTGGGTGCCGAAGGGGTTTGGATGGGCACGCGATTCATCGCCACCCCTGAAGCATGGGGAACCCCGGGCTACAAAGAGAAACTCCTCTCGATGGCTGAAGACGACACAGTTATTTCCAAAGGCTTCACCGGAAAGACCTGCCGCGTGGCCCGCAACGACTACACGCAGTACTGGGAAGAACACGTGAGCGAGATCGAGCCCTTCCCCGCTCAATTCATTCGATCAATGAACGATGGCGCCAACCACCTCGGCGCTGGCCCCGACACTGACGTTGATCCATCACGCGAGTTTTGGCCTGCAGGCCAAGGCGTAGGTGCGATCAACGAACTCGTTCCCGCAGGCGAGCTTGTTCGAACGATTGTGGCCGAGGCCGAAGCAGTGATCGAGCGAGTCAGCGCGCTGCGCTGACGTTTACGAAACCCAGGTCTTCAACTTTTCAATTATCGCTGTGGGATTTTCGCCAACAGGGATGATATTGAGCACGTTCACACCAGCGGCGGCGTAGGCCTCAATGCGTTCGCGCACAAATCCTTCGGGCCCGCAGAGGTTGGTGAGTTTCAGAAACTCCGAAGGTACAAGCGCTGCGGCTTCATCCTTCTTGCCCTCGAGGTACAGGTCTTGGATCTTTTCCGCGTCTTCCTCGTAGCCGTAACGACACATGAGGTCGTTGTAGAAGTTGCGACCCTTCGCACCCATACCGCCCACATAGAGAGCAACCATCGGTCGCGCTAGTTCTGCGATGTCGGACTTGTCATCACCAATAGCAACTAACCCACCAGCACAAATTTCGAGCGGACCAAGACTCGGGTCGCGCTTCGCCATGCCAGCGGCAAGGTCGGCGCCCCACACATCGTTGGCTCGTTCGGGCATGTAGAAGATCGGCAACCAGCCGTTCGCAATCTCGGCAGTCAATTCAACGTTTTTCGGACCGAGCGACGCGATCCAGACCGGAATATCTTCACGAATCGGCTTGGCAATCATCTTGAGCGGTTTACCCAACCCGGTTCCCTCGCCGGCGGGCAATGGCAATTGGTAGTACTTGCCGTCATAGGTAACACGTTCGCGTTTCCAGACGATTCGACAAATATCGATGATTTCGCGCGTGCGTCCGAGGGGAGCGTCGTACTTCACACCATGAAAACCCTCGATGACCTGCGGGCCCGAAGCGCCGAGTCCGAGAATGAAACGGCCATTTGTGAGCGTGTCCATGCTGGCGGCCGTCATTGCCATCAGAGTTGGCGTGCGCGTATAGATCGGGAGAATGCCTGCACCGATTGTTATGGACTCGGTCTTTGCCGCGAGGTAACCCATGAATGTCGGCGCATCGAACCCATAAGCCTCGGCCACCCACGCGATATCAAGGCCCGCTTTTTCATACTCTGCGACCTTGGCGGCAGATTCAGCGAAACCGCCCGCGTAATCAATTTGCATACCGAACTTCATGAGGACGTCCCTTCGATGCCGCGAACGCGGATGTAGAAACTGCGATCAGTGAGCGGCAGGACCAGTGGCCAAGTTCGCTAAGGCTTCGGCGCGAGCATTTTCACGCCGCTCGGCTCGTTCTCTTTCGAGCGCCTCTTGATCGCGAACAGCCTGAGCAGCGAGCCACACCTTGCGGTCAGTGATTTCTGCACCATCGACATTGGCAATTTCGGCGCCATTGTCGAATGCCACGTGATAGCGAATCCAGGTCACGCCCGAAACAAACCAGACCTTGCCGAAGGTCCCGGCAGGAACACCGGGAAGATCGACCGCAGCCACAACCTTCTGAAGACGACGGAACAACTTTTCGGTGCTGATCTTCGGGGCCATGAATGCCACGCTACCGAACCGCCGCCCCCACCGACGACCGCATGACTTGAGATCGGCCTCAAGGGTCCCCAAAGACGCGATGCGGTGCCCCACCGGCCCCTCTGAGTACGATCCTGCGGTTCGTACTACACGGTCCGCGTGCACCACGCGGAGAGGATGGATCCCCATGACTGACATCGGCTTCGACGGACAGGTCGCAATTATCACTGGCGCAGGTGGTGGCCTCGGCCGCCAGCATGCCCTCGAGCTCGCCCGACGTGGCGCTCGAATTGTCGTGAACGACCTTGGCGGGTCGGTAAGTGGCGATGGCGGCGACGTCGGACCCGCACAGTCCGTAGTTCAGGAGATCCTCGATCTCGGCGGCGAAGCTGTGGCCGATACCAACTCCGTTGCAACTTCCGATGGAGGCAAGGCCATCGTCAAGACCGCCGTCGACGCGTTCGGCACTGTCGACATCGTTGTCAACAACGCAGGCATTCTGCGCGACAAGTCATTTCACAACCTTGACCAGCAAATGATCGAGGCCGTGATCCAGGTTCACCTTCTGGGAGCGTTCTACGTCACGCAACCCGCGTACGTGATCATGCGGGAAAAGGGCTACGGCCGAATCATTTCCACTTCGTCGAACTCGGGCATCCTCGGAAACTTTGGCCAGGCGAATTACGGCGCTGCGAAGATGGGTCTCGTCGGCTTCACTCGCGTGCTCGCCATTGAAGGGCGAAAGTTCAACGTCAAAGCCAATGCTGTCGCACCAGTTGCAGCGACACGCATGACCGAAGGACTTTTCGATGGCCTCATGGAGGCAATGGATCCCGCGCTCGTTAGTCCGCTCGTTGCTTACCTTGCTTCGTCAGCTTGCGAGGTAAGCGGAGAGGTTTACTCCGCTGCCGGCGGTGTCATTTCCCGCTTCTTCGTCGGCCTCACCCCGGGCTATTACAACCCCAACCTCACGGCTGAAGACATCGCCGCCAACTGGGACACGATTCGCGACGAAACGGGTTACATCGTCCCCGACGACAACACCGGCGAACTTTCGAAGATCCTCAACACCCTCAAGTCCAACAGCTGAGGAATCACTCCTCGTAGTTGTCGAAGTCTTCGTCGAACTCTTCGTCAGACGCGATCATCACCGGCGCACCGTGGTGAGCCACCATCCGCCACTGTCCGTCGCCCACGCGCTCGAAAACGTTGAGCGCGTTGACTGTGGCACTTGCACCGATGGTCAGAAGGTTTTCGTCGCATGACACCCAAGCAATGTCACCGTTTACGCAAACATGTTCATCGGTCACGATGAATTGAATCTGCTGCGGTCCATCGAACATCACAGCCCAACTTGCTGCGATTGATGCCCAGCCCCGCAATGCTGTCCACCCAGGGTGAACGCACAACACGCGATCGTCATGAACCCAGAGATCGGACATCGCATTGAGATCCGATGCTTCGAACGCTTCATAAAAGGCTCGGTTTACTTCAAGCACCGCCGCGTCCACTGGATCGACAACCTGGTCCTCGGGCCACCGGTCGTCACCTGTCGCAGAGA
>CAFBNJ010000135.1_pt1 | contig 5860 bp, 7 predicted proteins | sample 7269231 | NCBI WGS metagenome assembly CAFBNJ01 (sample SAMEA6814091, study PRJEB35770) | freshwater metagenome | biome: Freshwater; feature: Freshwater reservoir; material: water | place: Czech Republic | collected 2017-05-23 | depth 30m m
AGTGGACCTTCGAAGATACTTTCCGCTTCCGCTCCCATCAGGTAGTCGCCTGTTTCATAGGCACTAATGAGAATCAGCAAAACAACAAGCGCACCCATATCGGTGCGTCCGGTCAGCACGACCGCGCCAGCAGCAAGTCCAGGAAGAATCGCCGATCGAAATCCGACAACAACGTTGTTCCCAAGAACGCCACCGATGACAACGAGCCCCATCGCAACGATGAGGCCAGCACCAAATCCCTTGGGACCAGCAAGAGCGGCGATCGGAACAACTGCGGCCGCCACACCACAAACAATCGGATTGGACCTCCGCCCGACATCAGTCCAAGCGCGGGCAGTTTGCATCGCCGCCACTGCTGCGAGAACCGAAAAGAGCGCGGCTACTGCAATCGTTCCTAAGGCGCAGGCTGCGCATGCTGCGATAAACCACAAAACACCTAGACGCGCGTGGGGGCCATCTGGCTTCGGAAGGTATGCGAGTCGGCCAACAATCGTTGGTTTCGCTTTCGTGCTACTCACAAGCAACCGCCGGAAACAGGCGGAAGCACTGCGATTTCGTCAGCATCGGTGACGGGTGCGTCACCAATAGTTGGCTCGCCGTTGCACCACACCCGACTCGTGGCCACGACCTCGGCAAACGCGGGTCCGTAACGTCGAGCAGCCTCGGCAAGGACTTCGTCGACCGTTAACCCCGGAATCACGTCTCGGCTGGTGCCTGCGGCTTCCCGGGCCGACGCGAACAGACGAAGAGAAGCCACGAGCGAAGGTTACGTGGTCACCGACTCACCTCGGTCTCGCGGGTCGGGTACCGTCACGCCGTGACTCGCCTCCTACTTGTACGCCACGGGCAATCCGAATGGAACGCTGTTGGCCGTTGGCAAGGGAAGGCCGACCCGGAGCTCACCGACATGGGCCGCCAGCAGGCATTCCATGCAGCACAGCGAATCGGATCGGTCGACGTCATCGTTGCCTCTCCGCTCGTTCGTGCGTTCGAAACAGCACAGATCATTAGTTCTCAAATTGGCGTGGGCCCGATCGTGATCGATCCCGATCTCATGGAACGCGACGCCGGCGAATGGGAAGGACTGACTCGCTCCGAGATCGAAACGGAGTGGCCGGGATACCTCGGCCACGACAAATGGCCTCCCGGATACGAGTTGCATGATGAATTGCTCATTCGCACCCGCGCAGCACTCGATCGCATTCATGTTGAGTACGAAGGCGCCGATGTTCTTGTACTCACGCACGGCGGCGTGATCGGCACGCTTGAAGTCCAACATTCTGAACAATGGCAACGCATGCCGAACCTCGGAGGGCGCGTGTTTGTTCACCATGGCGATCGCCTGGAAATCGGCGAGCGAGTCGTTCTTGTTGAGGATGACGAGATCACCATTCCCGATCAGATCTGAATGATCCGATGACCGAGCCACAACGTTCCTCGCTCCCAGTGGAGATCGTGCGTTCGCGGCGCCGACGAAAGACCGTGCAGGCCACCATCGTCAATGGCGTCATTCGCGTTCAAGCGCCCGCTTCAATGTCCAAACGTGAGCTCGACGAACATGTTCATTACTTGGTCGCCCGCCTCGAACGCCGTTATCGCTCAGAGTCCGTCGATCTCGAATCTCGCGCATTGCGTCTGGCGAAACGATTCGCTCTTCCAAAAGCAGCCTCGGTGGAGTGGGCTGACCAGCGAAGCCAATGGGGTTCGTGCACGACAACTACTGGCGATATCCGAATCTCTAATCGGCTTGCGGCGTACCCGCCATGGGTCCTGGATTATGTAATCGTCCACGAACTCGCTCATCTCGTTGAAGCGAACCACTCTCCCGCGTTCAATGCACTCGTTGCGAAGTATCCACTCGCAGAACGTGCGCGCGGCTTTCTCATGGCGATTTCTTTTGGTGAAACTGGAATCGCCCAAGACGTCGACGGAGACGCAACCGAACCGGAAGATGAATTCAACGACGTACTCGGTGACGATTCCGCCGATGACCTCAATGCCGAGATGGTGGAACAGATCGAGCCTGAGTCGGACAACGGGACTAATCCGCCGCTCACATTGTTTTAAATGTCAGGTCTGAGTTTTCCTGCCTACGACGACACAGTGCGGATGGAAGTAGCCCTTATCGAGACGCGCAACCCGTGTTTCGAGTCCGTCAGAGACCAAAAGGCCTTCAAGCTCAGCCGCAGAGGGAAAGTCCAACGCATCGCCATCGGTGATTCGAAGCACTTTGGTGGCGAGAAACTCTTGGAACTGCGCGATCTGTGCCTTGAACTTTGGGGCCGTGTCGACTTCCTTCACGACCAGGACGCCATTCGTGGAAAGAGCATCAACGCACTCAGCTAACAACGCTGTTCGAGCCTCAAGGGGAAGGAGGTAAAGCACATCGGCGAAAACAATCGCATCCCAGCCACCATCAATGAGCGGCACGTCACCCGATGCTCGGTGGTCAAACGAGAGGTTTGCCTCACCGTCGCGAAGACCGAGAACTGATTGCTTAGCGAGCGCGATCTTTTCCGCATCAATGTCGATACCGACAACGCGTCGTTCTACAGAAGACACTGCGAGGAACGTCGTGAACACTCCGTGCCCGCAACCGACTTCGAGAATGTTTCCTGAACGCGGAACCTCAACCTCAAGTGCCTCGAAAGGGGCTGTCCACCACCGAATGTTTGTATGAAGGCGCGCCGACCGCGGAAAATCTCGCCACAGTCCAAGCGTTCGTTTTGCCGCCTCCGAACGAGGTGGCTTCACATTCCCCACCTTGGAAGATCCGCAAAGGTGCCGAGTCGAAAGCCCGAAGCTTCGATCGATGAGCGCACGGCCTTCGAACATAACGCCGTGAACTCAAGGTCCCAGTTGTAGTTCCACCGGTAGCGATCGCGCTCGGGGTCATCGGGTAATCCGGGATGACTTCCGATTTCCGCGCTTGCTGCACCTGAAGATGCCAAGAGCTCGATCGCTTGAACCATTTCCGCGGTGCCGAGCGATCCGGCTTCATCAAGACCTGTCGCTGCGCCTGTCCAGGCCCAATGACGTTTGCGCAACTCAGCCTCGAGTTGCCGCGCAAGGCGACGGACAACAACGCCCACCGGACCGCGCGCATTCGACCGTGTGACGCGCATGGCATGAACACCATTTGAGTCACCAAGATCGAGCAGTACTCGACTCACAGACGGCCAGAGATGAATGTGTTGATGTGTATCAAAATGATCGACCACAAGACCCTCGGCGGTGATGGCTTCGAGTTGAGCGGCGAACTCTCGACGCAGATCATCGGGATCAATTCGGTGAGCCGCGGCACGGGGCAAGAAAGCTCGCCATGTAGGCCAGAAGTTTCCGTGTTTGTCGACCAGTGAAGGAACTTCACGAGCCGATAACAGCGGAGGATCCTCGCCTACGGCGGTGAAATGAGCCCCCACACCAAGACTTGAGACAGCGCGCAATTGTTTGGCCGAAGACCTAAACGCTGGCGCCACCGCAATGACTGATGTCGACGTGACGACACCTTGACCGTGAGCCTCAAGGATTCCTTCAGAGACTCTTGCCGTGAGGCCGAAGTCATCGGCAGAAACGATCAGAATGGGCGCTTCATCATCTGACGAATTCACGAGGACGCGCCGCCTCCTGAATTCCAGGGCTGGCGCACCTCGATCGGCAATGGTTCAAGCGATTGGAGTTCGCTACGCAATTCATACATCTCGCGAAGAATCTTGAAGATCACCGAGTTCGATGACAATGTTGAAATTCCTCGTGTGCGTGGGAAGTAATCGACTCCGAATTGCACGATCCTGAAGCCGAGCTTCTGAGCGCGAGCAAGTAGCTCAACATCGATGAATGAACCCTCGCTCTGGAGTTCCACGTTGTCGAGCAGTGTGCGTCGCATGACTTTGAACGCAAAGTTCATGTCGCGAAGTCGCAATCCGAACACTGTTTGAATCAGATGGTTGTAGACGTAGCTGTAAATGAGACGTCGAGCGCCTTCACCAGTGCGATCGAATCGATAGGCGCTCACAATGTCGGCTTCATAAATCCGAAGCAGTCGAACTGCCTTCGACACTTCCGCCATGTCGAATGGAAGGTCGGCGTCGGTGTACAGGACGATTTCGCCCTTGGCGTTTTCGAAGCCGGTCTTCAGCGTTCCACCAAGTTTCCGATTCGTCTCGTGGTGGACGACAGAGATCTGCTCGTCGGCAGCAGCCATCGCGTCGGCGATTTTGCCGGTCGCGTCGGTCGACGCGTCGTTAATGATGAGAATGTCGAAACTCGCGATTTCGCCAGCCTCGATAAGAGCATCGCCAGCCTCGAAGGCTGCCTCTACGGCGCGCTCAATGGTCTCTTCCTCATTCCACATCGGATAAAAGATCGTGAGGCTTTCGAAATGCGCCATGGCCTCAGGCTACGTAGTAACCGCGCCCGAAGGCGAAGGCCCATGCCAGCAGCGCAATTCCGCTCACCGACCACCATGCCCAGCGCAACTTTGGTCGGGTCGCGAGAAACCCGCCGAGGACCAAGAAGCAAGGGAAGGTCGCCAAGAGGTATCGGCCTGTCCCCTGAAAATCCTTTGTGCCTATGAGGGCAATCGCAAGCATCGAGAAGCAGTAGAGGCCATAGCCCCAGCCGAACTTCTTCCATACCTGCCATGCCAAGAAAAGGAAACCGAGAACGAAGAGCCCCTGAAGAATCACGGTTACCGCGTATTGCACTTTTTCGAACGTGACCGAATCTCCGTGCTGCAACCAGTCCCACGTCCAACGTGGAAGGTTCTTGATCTGCTGGAACCACGTGATCTTCAACCAGGTCCTTGGGCCCGAGCCTTGATCCCAACCGGGAGCGCGCTGCACTTCATCAAACGCGAATGGATGGCCAAATCGAACACCGAGATACGTCATGTACCCAGCAAGCCCGGCGAATGACAACAACACTCCAGCGTCTGCTGGATGAAGTCGGCGCAACATAATCCGCGGACGCCAACGAGACTCCCCCGCCTCAATGACATGACGTCGCCACAACGCAACAGCAACAAGTCCGATAATGAGAGCGATGCCGACTGGTCGCGTTGCTGTCGCGACTGCTCCCGCAAGTCCCGCGAGGATCGGGTGATCATTCTCAAGAAGAAGAAACGCACCTACGACAGCAAAGAGGAAAAGTGCGTCACCGTACACCGCTCCGAAGAGATAGAAGACGTAGGGATAGAGCAACAGCGTGACGAGTGCGATTCGTGCAACGCGATCGGTGACGTGATTGCGGAACCAACGGAAAATGGCAAGGACGGCACCAAACCCGCACACGATGGTCACCAAAGAGCCGAGCAACTTCACTGACAACGTCGTGACGGAGTGAAGCCCCCAAAGCACCCCGGGGTACGCCGGGAAAAACGCCACTGCAGACTGACTTTCTGAGCCCGCATACCAATATCCGGTGGTTGCAATCTGCGTGTACCAATTTCCGTCAAAACGAAGCCAGCCGCTAAAGATTCCAGAACCCGCATAAGGGGCTACGCCGCCGTAGCTCGCAAACGGCCCCCGAGCGCCGAGCCACACTGCAAGAAAGAGGGCAGCAAAGACAGCCGCCCAGAGTGCGGCCGCATCGACCCAGGGGGCGCGGCCCGACGCCCCCATTTTCGTTTCGCCGTCCAGCTCTGATTCGCTCGGTATGGGGGAGGAAGGCACGACACGACGCTACCTGTGGCGTCGGCGAGGGCCGGGGAGACCGGTAACGTGTCGGCTCACGCCTCTGTGGCCAAGTTGGTTAAGGCAGCGGACTTTTAATCCGACGATCGTGGGTTCGACCCCCACCGGAGGCACCACAAAACGCTCGAAGCGCCCACCGGAAGGTGGGCGCTTCGTCGTTCAAAACC
>CAFBNJ010000157.1_pt1 | contig 4811 bp, 2 predicted proteins | sample 7269231 | NCBI WGS metagenome assembly CAFBNJ01 (sample SAMEA6814091, study PRJEB35770) | freshwater metagenome | biome: Freshwater; feature: Freshwater reservoir; material: water | place: Czech Republic | collected 2017-05-23 | depth 30m m
ATGGGCGTACTACCTCATCGGCACAATCCGCCTTTTGCTGCCCGATCCATTTTTCTACGCAATTGGCTGGTTCTATGGAGCCGCCGCACTGCGATGGATGGAAAAGCGGACGCCCACGGCCGGTCGTTACATGCGCGCTGTCGAGGGTTGGTTCGGCAAATGGGGCGCTCCCCTTGTTGTGCTCTTTCCCAACAACTATGTGTGCCTCGTTGCGGGTGCAGCAAAGATGCGCCCATTGAAGTTCGCAACGCTGAACGTCATAGGCACCATCGGCCGCTTATTCATGTTGCAAATTATCGGCGACATCTTTGCCGGACCCATTGATTCAGTTTTGGGATTTATCGCACACTGGCGAATCCCACTCCTCGTGCTATCGATTGGGCTTGTGGCTGTTTTTTGGATTGGTGAATTGCGACGCGGAAGTAAAGAAGTCGAAGCGTTCCGCGAGCTTGAGGATGCCGCCGATGACATTGAACTCGGTCTCACATCGTCCGCGATCGAGATCGACGACAGCGCTATCGACGACTAACTCGGGAACGGCTTAAAGATCAAGTAGCGCGTCGAGACCAATCGTCACGCCAGCGCGTTCAGGTACTGCCTTCACTGACAGAAGCACGCCAGGCATAAAGGAATCGCGGTCGTAGGAGTCATGCCTCAGCGTGAGGGTCTGACCTGTCGTTCCAAGGATGACTTCTTGATGAGCCACCATTCCGCGCAAGCGCAGCGAATGCACGCGGATGTCAGCCGGACCTTTACCGCCACGTGCACCAGGAAGAATCTCGGTCTTGGTGGGATCAGCGGCCCAATCGGCTGACGCTTCAGCCATACGTTCGGCCGTCAACATCGCCGTTCCGGATGGTGCATCGAGTTTCGCGTCGTGATGAAGTTCAACAATCTCCGCGGTTTCGAAAAATGGAGCCGCGATTTCTGCGAAACGCATCATGAGAACTGCCCCGATGGCAAAGTTCGGAGCAATCACGCAATTGGACCCTGTGAAACTCGTTCGAAATGACTCAATGTCGGCATCGGAGAATCCCGTAGTTCCTGTAACTGCATGAATGCCATGTTCGGCAAGCCACAGAAGATTCGACCGGGCTGCTTCAAGGTGGGTGAAATCGACGACGACGTCGACGTTGGCATCGAGGAACGCCTGACCATCAGCAGCAACCTGGAACGGCTGGTCGCTACCAGTGACTTGGAGCAGATCAAGGCCGGCATGCTGCGGGTCTACCGCAGCAACAAGCTCGAGCCCGGGGTCGCCGTCGACCGCACGGCACACCGTGCTTCCCATTTTTCCACCAGCACCGAAGACTCCGACACGCAACGTCATGCGCCGAAACTAGCCGCAGGCGAACCGTTCAAGCGCGGCAGATCCATCTCCAAGGGGTCCGACGGCTGCGACGGCGCGTGGGGAACCAAGCACCCGTCCGATGACTGAATGGACTTCGTCGGTGGTCACCGCTCGAATCCGGCGAACATGTTCGTCAATTGAGGTGATGTCGTTGCGAGTCACGAGCCCGGTGCCCAGACGGGACATACGAGAACCACTGTCTTCAAGACCAAGCAACATCGAGCCTTCGAGGTAGCCGAGTGCGATGGCGTGTTCTTCGTCGGTAATGCCATCGGCAAGAAACATAGCGAGAACTTCATCGGTCACCGAAAGAAGTTCCTCGAGGCGAGCCAAGGCTGTGCCGGCATAGACGATCAGTGACCCGGCATCGGAATAGGACGATGGCGAAGAGAACACCGAATAGGCCAAACCGCGTGATTCACGGATCTCTTGGAAAAGGCGGCTCGACATTCCGCCGCCGAGGACGTGATTGGCCACCCACATCGCATAGCGATCGTCATCGGCAAGGGGAAGTCCGCGCCAACCTACGGCGACATGCACCTGCTCGATTGGTCGATCGATCTGCACAAGTGATTGCAGATGCGCTTTGGGTGTTTCGCGAACCGGAGCATCGCCGCGTTCGCTACCGGCAAATAATGGACCAAGAGCATCAACCACCTGCTGATGTTCAAGCGCCCCTGCGGCAGCGACAACAAGATTTGAAGGCCGGTACCACTGAGCGTGGAACTCCGAGACGTCATCACGCGTCATTGCGGCCACGGTGTCGTGATCGCCGAGTGTTTCGCGACCAAGCGGATGTTCCGGATAAAGGCTTTCGTAGAGGGCAGTCAGTACGAGATCATCTGGAGTGTCTTCACTCATGAGGAGTTCTTCGATAATGACTTCGCGTTCAGCATCGAGTTCTGCCGGTCGGAATGCTGGTTCGCTCACGACATCAGCCAGAAGTTCGACCCCGGCTTTCAGCTCGCTAACCGGCAGGCGCAAGTAATACGCCGTGTGCTCGCGACTTGTGTAGGCGTTCATTTCGCCGCCCACTGCATCGACTGCGGTCGCAATCGATCGCGCCGAACGCTCTTCAGTGCCCTTAAACAACAAGTGCTCGAGGAAATGAGATGCGCCAGCAATGGACGCTGGCTCATCACGTGAACCAACGGCAAACCACATACCGACAGATACCGAACGGGCCTCGGGCATGCGCTCAGTAATGACACGCACACCCGAGGCCAGCTCGGATCGTTCGATTTCCGTGTCGTTCACCGACACGGCGGAAACGGACTCAGCGGCGACGGTTGCCGCCTCGACGTCCACCGTTGCGACGGTCGCCGCCACCACGGTTTTCACTGGCGGGACCAAGGTCGCCCAGTTCCGAACTGATTTCGGCATCGAATGCGTCTTCGAATGAGACGTACTCGCGCTCGGCGCCACTATCGGTAGCTTCAGCTTCAGCAGCCGGAGCTGGTGTGGCCTCACGAGGAGCACTTTCGGTTGCGGCCGCTTCACCTTCGGAGGCTTCTGCCACCGGAGTGCTGGCCATCGAGAGAGACACCTTGCCATTGGGATCGACATCGTCGACGCGAACTTCAACTGCGTCACCAAGGTCGAGGACATCTTCAACCTTGTCGATGCGCTTGCCGCCACCAATCTTCGAGATGTGAAGAAGACCATCACGACCCGGGAGGATGTTGACGAACGCACCGAACTTGGTGACGTTCACAACACGGCCCTGGTACACCTGACCAACTTCAGCGGTCGGCGGATTGAGGATCAGACGGATCTGACGCTCGGCCTCGGCTACGGCACCACCATCGGTGGAACCGATGCTGACGCGACCAACAGAACCATCGTCGTCGACACTGATGTCGGCGCCGGTCTCTTGCTGGATGGCGTTGATGACCTTGCCCTTGGGACCGATGACTTCACCGATCTTGTCCATCGGGATTTCGAAGCTGATGATCTTCGGCGCAGTTTCGCCAACTTCATCGCGAGGCTTGGCGATTGCGCCAGCCATAACTTCGAGAATGGCGAGACGTGCTTCCTTCGCCTGCTGCAGTGCCTGAGCAAGAACATCGGCAGGAATGCCTTCGATCTTGGTATCGAGCTGCAGAGCAGTAACGAATTCGGCGGTTCCGGCAACCTTGAAGTCCATGTCGCCGAATGCATCTTCAGCGCCGAGGATGTCAGTAAGCGTCGTGTACTTGCCATCGGCGAACACGAGGCCCATTGCGATGCCAGCAACCGGTGCACGCAGCGGAACGCCAGCGTCCATCATCGAAAGTGTTGAACCACACACCGAACCCATCGAGGTAGATCCGTTTGAGGAAAGAACATCGGAGACGGTACGAATCGTGTAGGCAAACTCTTCCGGCGTCGGAAGCACGGGGACGAGTGCACGCTCAGCGAGCATGCCGTGTCCGATTTCGCGACGCTTCGGTCCACGCATGAAACCAGTTTCACCAGTGGAGTAAGGCGGGAAGTTGTAATGGTGCATGTAACGCTTGCGGGTGACATCGCCGAGAGCGTCGATCATTTGCTCCATACGAGGCATGCCAAGCGTGGTGACGTTGAGAACCTGGGTTTCGCCACGCTGGAAGAGACCCGAACCATGAACTGACGGAAGGACGCCGACCTCGGAAGAGAGCGGACGAATGTCCTTCGGACCACGACCATCGATGCGAGCGCCTTCATTCACGATGCGTGAACGAACAACAGCCTTGGTGACCGAGCGGAACGCAGCCTTCAGCTGCTTATCGGCACCATCGACGCCGGCAAACTGCGGAGCAAGTTCAGCAACAAGTTGATCGCGAAGCGTTGCTTCGGCTTCAAGGCGAGCGGTCTTGTCGGAAATGATCTGCGTCGCAAGGATCTGCTCACGCTTGGCCTGCATGGCGGTAAGAACTTCTGGCGTGTAGTCAGAAGTGACCGAGTAAGGCATCGGAGGCTTACTGCCAACCTTGGCAACAAGTTCGTTCTGCGCAGCGATCGACTGAAGGATGTACTGCTTCGAGGCTTCGAGGCCACGAGCGAGTTCCGCTTCATCGACCTTGGGAGCGCCGTCCTGCATCGCAGGCCACTGTGCTTCGGTGCCGCCGGCTTCGACCATGGAGATCGCAACGTCATTGCCGTTCAGCGCACGACCAGCCACAACGATTTCAAACTGGCTTTCCGCACCCTCTTCGTAGGTGGGGTGCGGGATCCACTGACCGTCAGCGGTAAACGCAAGACGAACGGCGCCGATGGGGCCATCGAATGGGATACCGGAAAGGCTGAGTGCAGCAGATGCACCGTTGATGGCGATGACGTCGTGCGGATTGACGAGATCGGCCGCAAGCACGGTGCCAACGACATGGACCTCGTTGCGGAAACCATCAGGGAAGCACGGACGCAACGGGCGGTCCATGAGACGGCAGGTGAGGATGGCCTGGTCGGAAGACTTTCCTTCACGACGGAAGAACGAACCGGG